>Ga0075430_100001900_pt1 | contig 17120 bp, 15 predicted proteins | sample RhiMetdeltSRZDD4_FD_75294 | JGI IMG/M metagenome (GOLD analysis project Ga0075430, IMG submission 75294) | Populus rhizosphere microbial communities from Tennessee, USA - Rhizosphere MetaG P. deltoides SRZDD4 | ecosystem: Host-associated > Plants > Roots > Rhizosphere > Soil | place: USA... | reverse complement strand
CATGTTCCCGCCGGCGCGATCCCGAAGGATGGGCCGTCTGCTGGCGTGACCATGGCGACGGCGATTCTGTCGGCCGTCAAGCGTATCCCTGTACGCGAGGACGTCGCGATGACGGGTGAGATCACGCTGAGCGGACTGGTGTTGCCGGTCGGGGGTATTCGGGAAAAGGCGCTGGCGGCGAGGCGGTTCGGAATCAAGACATTCATTCTGCCCGCCCTCAACGCACCCGATGTGATGGAACTACCCGAAGAGGTTCGGCGCGACATGACGTTCGTGCCAGTCGAAACGCTCGAGCAGGTGACAGCGGTCGCATTTGCGGCCGACGCGCCCCATTCGTGAAGGACACGCCAGTTGATGAGAGATGCCCAGGGTCAGTTACAGATGCGGATGAAGTCAGTGACGCGGAACGTCGGCGACAAGCGTGGTGCATCGTGCGGCCACGCGGGGGAGCGGTAAGTGGCGGCCGCAATTGTCTTCTACGTCTCCGGTCACGGCTTCGGTCATGCGTCGCGCTCGATTGAAGTCATCAATGCGATTCTCGCGAAGCGCCCGGAGACGCGTATCGGCGTCCGCACATCGGCTCCGCGCTGGCTCTTCGACCTGACCGTCAAAGGCAAGGTCGCCTTCAGCACGCTTGAATGCGACACCGGTGTTGTCCAGGTCGATGCCCTGACGCTCGACGAAGCCGACTCGATCCGTCGCGCCTCGGCATTTCATTCCGACCTGGTGACGAGAGCCGCCTCCGAGACGCGCATGCTTCGCGAACTGGGCGCTGGCCTCATCGTCGGCGACATTCCACCGCTCGCGTTCGCGGTCGGCGGTTCGGCAGGCATCCCTTCGGTGGCCATTGGCAACTTCACCTGGGATTGGATATACGCTGACTACCCGCGGGTGCGCCTGGCGCCTTCACTGCTGCCGGCGATCCGGAGCGCGTACGGGAAGGTTTCGATCTCGCTGAGACTGCCGATGCATGGCGGGTTCGAGAACATGAACAACGTCACCGACATCCCGTTCATCGCGCGCCATGCGTCGCGAACCCGGGATGAGGTGTGCAAGGCTTTGAAGCTGCCAAACGACAAGCCGATCGTGCTGATCTCGTTTGGGGGATACGGACTTCCCGGGCTCGACACCGATCAACTGGCCAAGTTCAAGAAGTACACCGTCGTGATGACCGCCAACGTGCCGCTCGCCCGCTCCCGCAGCAAGGACACCGCCGCTGCCGAGCGCAAGGGTTCGTTCATCAGCATCAACGAAGAGGCGATGTACAACGCAGGAGTTCGCTACGAGGATCTCGTGGGCACCGCCGAGGCCGTCGTCAGCAAACCCGGCTACGGCATCATCTCGGAGTGCATCGCCAACGATGCGGCGCTGCTGTACACGTCGCGCGGGCACTTTCCCGAGTACGACGTCCTCCTCGCAGAGATGCCGAAGTATCTGCGCACTTCATTCATCTCGCATGACGATCTCTTCGCGTGCAAGTGGGAGTCCGCGATCGACAAGCTGCTGGCGCAGCCCAAGCTCAAGAAGAAGCCAGACACCAACGGCGCCGACGTGGCCGCAGAAATCCTGCTGAAGGCGCTCGACAAGCCACCCAAGAAGCCGCGCGGCCGACCGAAGGCCAAGGCGTAGGAGCGGGGTGAAGGCGGAGGCCCAAGGGCGGACCGGACGGTCCGCCTCTACTGGGCTGCGGCGCTAGGCTGTCGTGCGATCGGGATTCAGGTACGTGATGACCGACCAGAAGCGCGCGGAGCTGATGTGATGAATCGTCGCCGACTGTAATTCGGCCTGCGTCAGGAATCCGCTCAGGTCGAAGTCCGACTTGAAACCAATGTGCACCGTGAGTGGCGAGACAGCCCGCTCAAGACGGGAAAGCACGAAGTTCTCGCTGCGGAAGTGATTCACAAAGATGATCTTCCCGCTGGGACGACACACCCGCTTCATCTCACGCACCACCTTCAGCGGGTCCGAGACCACGTTGATCAGGTACGGCGCGTAAACGATATCGAAGCTGTCGTCCGGAAAACTCAGGGTCGCGGCGTCCATCTCGAGCAGACGCACGTGATGCAGCCGCTCCTGGGCAACTCGCTGGCGCGCGATGTCGAGCATCGAACTCGACAGGTCTATGCCCGTGACCGCGCAGTTGCGCGGGTACAACGAGGTGTTGATGCCTGTGCCGACCCCAACTTCAAGGACCCGGTCCCCTGGCTGGATGTCCATCTGCTGATACGCGAGCACTCGGCCCGCGTTCAGGGTCCGGCCGAAAAAAATGTCGTATGTCTTGGCTAATTTCTCGTAGACCCCTGCAACGAAGTCGTTCTCAACAGCGATCACTGACAAGGCCCGCGTGCCAGCGTCAGAGCCGAATTCGTCCTGTTCGCGCTCGAACAATGCCATTCCGTGTGCCTCAGCCTACTGCGAGCAGGCGGAGGCCTGCCAAAACCGGGGGCATCGGCACTATAACGTCCATCCGCGGCCCCCGACAAGAAATAATCAACCGGGTTGATTATTCATCGAACCGTGACTCGAATAATCAACCCGGTTGATTTATCGAGCCAACAGCTCCAGAACATCAACGACCGATTGCGGACGGCCCGCCGGCGCAGCAATGTGCAGTCCGTGCACCGCGCCCTTTACGCGCCTGGCCACCGCACACGCGATCGCCACCCCTTCGGCGGCTGCCGCTTCTGCCCCGTCGGCGTTCCTGAGACGTTCGAGGACCGACGCGGGCACACGGGTCTCCGGGACCTCATTGGCCATGAACTCCGCATGCTCGACGCTGTCAAACGGCCAGATCGCCGCCACGATCGGGATTCGAAATGACTCGAGCCGAGGGAGAAACGACTCGAACGCCTCCACGTCGAAGATCGGTGTCGTAATCGCAAATTCGGCGCCCGCCTCGACCTTGTATTCGAATCGCCGCAACTGCTCGTCGAGATCGGTGGCGTTGGGATTCAGTTGCACGCCGATGTGGAACCCGGTCGGCGAACCAATCGCCTGGCCGCCGATATCCAGGCCTTCATTCAGGTGCCGTACGGCGTTGGTCAGACCCACCGAATCAACGTCGAAGACGACCGTCGCGTCGGCATAATCACCGACTGGCCGCACGTCACCGGTGACGAGCATCAGGTTGCGCACACCCATCGCGTGCGCGCCCAACAGGTCCGACTCCATGCCAAGCAGCGGGCGATCGCGACACGAATACTGCAACGCCACTTCGATCCCTGCCAGTTGCTGCACGAGGACCGCGAGTGCCAGTCCGCTCATACGAGCACCGCGTGGACCGTCAGGAATGAGCAGCACATCAACGCCGTGTGCCTTGAGCGATCGGGCCCGCTCAATCACCTCGGACGTCACATGCCCTTTCGGGGGCTGGAGTTCGGCTGTCGTAACGAAGCGACCGTCGGCAAAGGCTCGGGCCATCGCCGACCGCTCCGCTCGCGGGATCACCGCCACCGGTACCACGACCGTCGTCGTCGCCGCGGATCGCCCCGAGACCGCGACCGACCGTTTGGTGGCGCGTCCAACAGAGGCCTTTATCTGACGAATGTGCTCGGGCGTCGTGCCGCAACACCCGCCGACCAGGCGCACGCCTGCCGTCACAAAGCGTCGGGCATACGAGGCCATGTATTCGGGCGACGTCAGATAAATGTTCCGACCATCGATATCGCGCGGGCGTCCTGCATTGGGCTGCGCTGACAGCGGCAATTCCGCGACTCCGGCAATGCGCTCGATCGTTTCGAGCATTGGGGCAGGCCCGATGCTGCAATTGATGCCGATCACGTCGGGTCCGTAGCGTGCGAGCGCCGGGGCAAACTGCTCCGGTGGAGTGCCATCGAGGCTGCTCCCGTCCTCCGAGGTCGTCATCTGGGCGACGATCGGCAAGTCCGACACGCTCCGCACCGCGGCGATCGCCGCACCAATTTCCGTCAGGTCCCGAAACGTTTCGAGGACAAACAGGTCGACTCCACCCTCAGCGAGTGCCCGTGCCTGTTCGCGAAAGTAGCCTTCCGCCTCGTCCTTCCCCGTCCTGCCCCACGGTTCGATCCGAATGCCCAGCGGACCGATTGCGCCTGCAACATACGCGCGATCGCCGGCGGCCTGCCTCGCCAGGCTTGCGCCGGCGCGATTGATCTCGGCGACCTGATCGGCCAGGCCGAAACCTCGGAGTTTGATTCGGTTCGCCCCGAAGGTGTTCGTTTCTATGACATCGGCACCGGCACGCACGTACTCGCGATGCACTTCGGCGACGCGCGCCGCGTCGGTCAGGTTGAGCGCATCGAAGCAGCGATTGACGAAGACACCTTTGGCATACAGCATCGTGCCCATCGCGCCGTCGCAAACGAGGACTCGATCAGCGAGCGCTTGAAGAAAGGGTGTCATGCAACAGATGGCTGGACCGCCCTCGGTCCAGAGATGGTTCGATCGCGATCAGCGCGAGGGCTCGGTGAGGGCAGGCGTCTTCGCGCTGGCCGGGGCAGTGACGAGCAGATCGGTCTTGTCCCAGATGAAGTCGTCTTTGCTGTAAACCGCCAGTTCGTAGTCTTTCCCCATGAAGATCGCCGACACCGGGCACGCCTCTTCGCAGTACCCACAGAAGATGCATCGCGTCTTGTGAATCTGATAGACCTTCGCGTACCGGGGACCGGCCATGACCGTCCCGTCGTTTTCAGCGGGCTCCATGTAGATCGCGTCCGCCGGGCAGGCCACCGAGCACAGGCCACATGCCACACACTTCTCGAGCCCGTTCTCGTCCCGCATCAGCACCTGCTTGCCACGGAACTTCGGGAACATCGGAATCTTCTGTTCCGGGTAGTTCACCGTGATGGGCTTCTTGAACATGTGCCGGAACGTCGTGGCAAACCCGGTGAGGAGCGGTCCAATCATGTCCTCGATCATAGCTGGGCTCTGATGAAATCCCAAGCCTTGAAGCCGTGTCAGGTCGCGCAGGAACCAGGGTCCGACCCGGCTACAATGAGACGTGCTCCAGGAACCCAGATTCCTCTCCGCGGAGCAGTTCCTCCTGACGACGCTCATCGTCAAGCTGGCCGTAATGGCGGTACTGGCGACGATGCTCGCCCGGTATCAACGGTTTCGGCGCATCCTCATCTTCGAGCGGCGTGGATGGATCGAGCGCCTGGTCTTCACGCTCTCCATTGGTATCCCCCTCATGGCGGGGGTGACCGCCAGACTCCTGCTGAACTACTACGCGGCGGATCTCACCCTGGAAGGCGCGTTTCTCGCGGGACTCATTGCCGGCCCCTACGCGGGTGCTCTGGTCGGTTTCATGGTGGCAGCCCCGGCAGGACTGGCGGGTGAATTCATCGCGCTGCCGTTCGCCGTGGGCGCAGGTTTCGCAGGTGGAGGACTTCGCGAGGCCTGCCCGAAGGAGGAAATCTGGCAGTTCACGCCATTTGTCTTTCTCGACCTCCACAAGCATCTCTGGCGGATGATTCGCCGACTCGAGCCCAACTGGCAGGTCATCCTCCTGCTCGGACCCGTCAGTCTTGAGCTGCTACGCCAGGCACTCGGCACTCGATTTGGCGAACACCGTTTGTTCTATCTCGACTCCCAGTCGCCGTGGATGACGTTGCTCGTCGTGCTGGCCGCGGTACTCGCGGTTGCGACGCCGATCAAGATCTGGAACAGTGCACGAATCGAGCATCGGCTGCAGGAGCAGGACACGCTCCTCCTGGCCGCAAAAATCGAAGTGCTCAAGAGTCAGATCAACCCGCACTTTCTCTTCAACACGCTCGCCTCAGTGTCAGCATTGATCCGGTCGGAGCCGGAAACGGCTCGCATGCTGATAACGAGGTTGTCTGGACTGCTCCGCCGACTCCTCCGCAGCCATCAGCACTTCGTGTCCCTGCGCGAGGAGCTCGAGTCGATTGACGAATATCTGGACATCGAAGTCGTGCGCTTCGGCCCCAAGCTTCGTGTCACCAAGTCCCTCGATCCGGAGACGCTGCACGTAGTCGTGCCCAGCATGATTCTGCAGCCCCTGGTCGAAAACGCGATCAAGCACGGTCTCTCGCGCAAGGTGGGTAACGGATCGATCACGATTCGTAGCTGGCGCGACGCCGGTCGCGTCCTTCTCGAGGTTGAGGACGATGGGATGGGCTTTGTGCTGGATCGCCTCGATCAGCCGATGTCGAACGGTATCGGACTCTCGAACGTCCGCGAGCGCCTGCGCGTGATCTACGGCGCAGCCTATCAACTTACGCTTACAAGCGAGCCTGGACGGGGCACGACGGCCCGAATCGAAATTCCCGAGCTCGCCTCGGCCGAGCGCATCACCGCATGACGACGGAATCGACCACGCGCCTCCTCCGAGTGCTGGTCGTGGATGACGAGCAATTGGCTCGCGAAGAACTCTGCTACCAGCTCGATCGGCTCGGCGAGGTGGAAATCGTGGGTCAGGCGGGCAACGGCCTGGAAGCCCTGAGCGCAGCCGAGCGTTACACGCCTGACGTCATGTTCCTCGACATTCAGATGCCTGGCCTGACCGGATTCGAGGTGGCGCGCCGGCTGCTGGCGTCCGAAGGAGCGACACCAGCGCTCATCTTCGTGACCGCGTTCGATCAGTACGCCATCGAAGCCTTCGAAGTAAACGCCGTGGACTACCTCCTGAAGCCCGTGGAGGCCCGGCGGCTGGAACAAGCCCTCAAGCGGGCGCGTCAACGAATGGTGGCAGCACGAGCCCCGGCCGGAAATCCGCCCGAACTGACCGAGCAGCTCGACCGGATCGTCCGGCTGATGGCCGATCGGACAGACCGGCGGGACCAGATTGCCGTCAAGGTTGGTGAGCGCTTCATGCTCGTTCAGGCCGAGGAAATCATCTTTGCCTCGTTGGCCGACGAGTCGATTACCATAGTTACGGGACAAGTTGCGGGAACATCAAACTACCGAACGCTCGATGACCTTCAGGCTCGGCTCAACCCCGATGTGTTCTGGCGGGTGCATCGCTCGCATCTGGTCAACATCAACAAGATCAAGGAGATAGTCCCTTGGTTCAGCAGGAACTACATCCTCAGGATGCGCGACGCGAAGGCGACGGAGATTCCGGTGAGCCGATCGCAGACCAAGCGGCTCCGGGAATATCTGAAGCTGTGAACGACCCGGCGCCTCAGGCCCTCCCGTTCGACGACGCGGTCATGGTTGACGAAGGCGGCTTCGTGGACGGAGCTACGGAAGAGCCGGCACACATTGCTCCCCCAGTTGTCATCGCTCCGGTGCCGCCGGTCGTGGAAGCCCCCGGCGTGGTCGCCCTCCAGCGGCTCACCGTCATCAAAGATGAGTTGATCGCCTGGTTCAAGACGCTCGCATCGGCTGCTGTTTACGCCACGCTCATCGTCACGTTCGGCTTCCAGGTAGCGCGCGTCGAGGGCCTCAGCATGGCGCCCACGCTTGCGGATCAGGATCGCCTCATCGTCAACAAGTTTGCGTATCGGATGGGTGCCCCGCGTCGCGGCGACATCGTGATGCTCTACTACCCGCTGAACCCTGACAAATCCTTCGTCAAGCGGGTGATCGCCGAAGAAGGCGACACCGTGCGAATCGTCGATGGCCAAGTATTCGTGAACGACGTGCCAATGCAGGACGACTTCGTGCCGCCGGAGTACCGAAGCCACGACGACTTCGGGCCAACCGTCATCCCGGAGGGCTATTACTTCGTGATGGGCGATCATCGGAACAACAGTTCCGACAGCCGTCATTGGGGATTCGTTCCGAAGAAGTACATCATCGGGAAGGTCCAGTTGCGCTGGTGGCCCATCCCGACCGCCCACATGTTTTAGGGGCTAGGGACCAGGGGTTAGGACCTAGACTCTAGACCCTAGCGCCTAGGCCCCCTCTCCCCGTGTCCGATCGTCACTCTTCAATCGTTCGAGTCCTCAGCAGCGTCCTGGCGCTCAATCTGCTCGTGGCCCTCGCAAAGATTGCGCTCGGCTACGCAACGGGGGCGGTCTCGATCCTGTCGGACGGCTTTCATTCCCTGACCGATTCCGGTTCGAACGTCGTGGCCCTGATCGGCGTGTCGGTTGCGCGTCGGCCGCCTGACCAGAATCATCCGTACGGCCATCGTAAGTACGAAACGATGGCGTCCCTCGGTATCCTGCTGTTTCTCCTCCTCGTGCTCGTGCAGGTTGTGCGCGCTGCGGTCGAGCGGCTCCAGCTTGGTGGCTCACCAGAGGTTCCAGCGTCTGGATTCGGCATTCTCCTCGTAACGCTCGCGATCAACGTCGCGGTCGTGCTGTTCGAGGGTCGTGAGGGTCGCCGACTCAAAAGTGAAGTGCTGCTGGCGGACGCCCGGCACACACGCAGCGACGTGCTGACGTCGTGCTCCGTACTCGTTGCGCTGGTTGGCGTCCGCCTGGGTTATCCGGTCTTCGACGCACTGGCCGCGCTCTTCGTCGCCATCTTCATCCTGCACGCCTGTTGGAAGATCGCTCTGGATGCGTCGCACATTCTCTCGGATGAAACCGTCTTCGCCGAAGACGACGTGCGCGCGGTGGTGCAGTCAGTTGACGGCGTACTCGGATGCGAGAAGATCCGCACGCGTGGCACGATGGACCATGTGTTCATGGACCTGCACGTCTGGTTTGATGGGCAGATGCCGCTGGCGGGAGCCCACGACCTGTCGCATGCGGTTAAAGACCGTCTGCACGCGCGGTTTCCTGAGCTTGCCGACGTGGTGATTCACCTCGAGCCCCCGCCCATCGATGGCGGGCGCCATCGTCGTCGCTACTGAGAACATCCGTAGACCGCGCAAGAGATCCGCCTTGCACGGCGGGTCTAAAGACCCGCCCTACGTCATTCTGTAGTACGTAGGCCGGGTCTTTAGACCCGGCGACGTGTCAGCGTCCAGTACGTAGGCCGGGTCTTTGGACCCGGCGACGCGTCAGCGTCTAGCAGCCCTGCGGTACGGCCCGGATTTTCCGCCAGTTTTCTCCAGCAGACAGATGTCACTGATGACGATGGTCTTGTCTACCGCCTTGACCATGTCGTACAGGGTCAACGCCGCCACCGCCACGGCGGTAAGCGCCTCCATCTCGACGCCTGTTTGAGCCGTAGTGCGCACGCGGGCCTCGATGCGGTATCCGTGACGGATCGGGATGAGGTCCACGCCGACGTGTGAGAGCGGAAGCTGGTGACACAGAGGAATGAGGGACCATGTCTGCTTGGCGGCAACGATGCCCGCAAGTCGGGCTGCCTGCAGCGGATCCCCCTTCGCGACGTCGCCTTTGCGAATCAGCCTCACAGCCTTCGCGCTCATCGTGACGATGCCGCCGGCAATTGCCTCGCGAGCCGTCACAGCTTTGGCTCCGACGTCGACCATCTTGACCCGGCCTTTGGCGTCGACGTGGGACAGGCGCGACGAGTCCAGCGCGAGGCGACCAATCGACTTAGGGCTGGGCATCAAGCTCTCCCTGCGCAAGATAGAACGACAGGCTCTCGAGCGAAACCGTCAGGTCTACACTCTTGAGTTTCACATCCGTTGGAACCTTCAGCGCACCCGGTGAAAAATTCAGCACGGCCTTGATTCCAGCAGAGACAGCCTGATCGACGACAGGCTGAGCGTGCTGAGCCGGGACCGCGATGACGGCAATGTCCAGACGCTCCCGCTTGGATACGCGCTTGAGTTCCTTGATGTCATAGATCGGCACGCCTCCTCGTGATTCGTGACCGATCTTCTCGTTCGCGGCATCGAAGAGCGCGGCGATCTCGAAGCCTTCCTGCCTGAAGCCTGGATAGTCGGCGAGCGCGAGGCCGAGATTGCCGGCGCCGATGATCGCCACGCGCAGGTGGCGGTCGAGCCCCAGAATCTGGCGCAGGTGTCGCCTGAGCTCCTTGATGTAGTACCCGACCCCTCGAACGCCAAACTCGCCGAAATAGGCAAGATCTTTCCGAATCTGAGCGGCGTTGAGGTGGAACTGTTCGGCAAGTACCTGCGAGGAAATCGTCTGCACGCCGGCGGCGTCGAGTTCATTGAGGCACCGAAGGTACACCGACAACCGATTGGTGGTGAGCTCCGATACCTGGTCTGGACTCTGGCGACGCTTGTTCGTGGAGTTCACAAGGTCCAATGCTACCACCCTCGTGTCGTAGGCGCCCGGCCTGCGCGTCCACCGCCCAACGGTACAATGAAGATGTGAAGACTGTCGGCATTCTGGCCATGATCCTGGCGCTATTCCTAAGCGCGCCGTCGGCGATGGGCCAGGCAGCAACCCGCAAACTCACAACCGTTGACGCGCTCCGCCGCTTCCCTGCGTATTACCACCTGCAGAACATCCTGGTCCGAGGGGAGTTTGTCGAGGCGGGTTCGCGCATGCAATTCCGCGCCGACGAGCAGACCGTCGATCTGATGCTGGCTGATGGCGTTCACACGACGAGGGGGCCAGTCGAGATTCGCGCGCAACTGATCGACGTGGGGCGGCTCGAGCCAGGCGATCCCAGGCTCAAGGGCTACACCGGAGCCGCACGAGACGCGGATCGTTGGCCGAGGCCTGGTGAGGAATTGCTGCTCAACGTAACGGGAGTGACGGAGGCTGAGACGCTCTCGACAGTCACAGTCCGTGCGCTTGCGCTCGAACCATGGCGATACGAGGGACAGATCGTGACGCTCGCCGGTCAGTTTCGCGGACGCAATCTGTTCGGAGACTTGCCGGGCGCTCCAGCAAAGAGCAAGTACGATTTCGTGCTCCGTAGTGGCACCGGAGCCGTGTGGGTAACAGGGCTCCGAGCAAAGGGACGTGGTTTCGACCTGGATGTTGATGCGCGGGTCGACACGGGCCGCTGGCTTGAAATTACAGGAGTCGTCAAGCGAGAACGTTCGCTCGTGACGATCGAAGCCACAAAGATAATCGCCACAACGCCCCGCACGGAAGTGGGTACGGAAGAGCCGACGGCGCTTCCGGACCCACCAGCTCCCGTGGAGGTTGTCTTCAGCTCACCATCGCAGGACGAGACGGACGTTGCCACTGCGTCAGTCGTGCGGGTTCAGTTTTCCCGCGGCTTGAACCTACCGTCGATCGCTCGCGGCTTCGCGGTGAGCTACGTGGGCGGCCAGGTTCCCGTCCCGCTGGAATTTCGGACAACCTACGACTTTGCCACGCGGGCGGTCGAGATCCGCTTTACACAAGCACTCGCCCCGGTCCGCACGGTCAAAGTTGAAATCCTGGACGGATTGAAAGGTTTTGACGGCGCTGTAGTAATGCCGTGGAGCGTGACGTTCACAACCGGCCCGTAAGCGCACCGCGAACGACTATGAGGCGCTCGCGCCTTGCTGCAGTTCCCGAAGCAGCCTCGCCACCTCTTCCCTTACGCGCGCGATCAGCGCATCGCGATCCTCGAGCGTCAGGCCCGCCGTCTGGATAGCAGGCCCGATCAACACATCCACCAGCACGGGACGAACCCAGGGGCTGCCTTTTCGCATCGCCGCGCGGCCTCCACGCACCGCCACCGGCACAATCGGCGCCTGTGCCTTGATGGCCATGATGAATCCCCCTTTCTTGAACGGGAGAAGATGACCGGTCCGACTGCGGGTGCCCTCAGGAAAAATGAGGAACGGATCGCCGCTGCGGAGGGCCTGCGCCCCCCGCTCGAGCGAGGCCATCGCGCGATCGAGGTTGCTCCTGTCAACTGGGACAAAGCCACCGGCATCAAAAACGGCTCCCATGATCGGGAACTTGTGGAGTTCGGCTTTGTAGAGAATATGCAGGCGTGGATGGAGTGCCCGAAAGAGCACGGGCGGGTCCACGTTGCTCTCGTGGTTCGAGCAGAAGACGGCCGCTTGCGCAGGGATGTTTTCGCGTCCCCTCACGCGATACCGGATACCGGTCAGGCCAAGAGCAAGGCCCACGCCCACGTGGCCAAGGACCCAGAGCCCAGCGTCCCAGCGGAGGACGAGCGCGAAAAACAGGCCGAGTGGCCCGGCGATGGCTATGTATGCGAGGACGAGGAGATAGGCGACGACCGAACGAACGGCGATCAGCATGGCGGCTGATCGGTTGCGCGACGATCGTTCACCAGGTCAGCGCGCGCTCAGGAGGCGCGCACCGCACGACGGGGCATTGTGGCGACCCGTGTTGCGGACACCTTCGCTGCCGCGGCCTTGGGTGCCTTGGCGACCTTGGCCCGAGCAGTCGAGCGAGCCACATTCCGCGCCTTCACCAGGAAGCACTTCTCGAGTGACTGATCGACCCGAGTCTCGATGTCAACCGCCTTCTGGCGCATGACCTCGGATATTTCAGAAATAATGAGCGCCTTCGCTCGGTCGAGCATGCGCTTTTCGCGAAACGAGAGGCTCTTCGACTTACTGAGAAAGGTCAGGCTCTTCAGCACGTCGGCCATGTCGTAGATCGAGCCGGTGCGCATCTTGTCGGAATTGTCCTTGAAGCGACCCTTCCAGTTCTGGTGGTTGTCGATCTTGCCGTCGCCCAGGAGGCCGAAGAGGTGCTCGACCTCCTCGTCGGTGATCGCCTTCCGCAACCCCACGCCGTCAACGTTCGCAACGGGCACAAGAACGATGGTCTCGTTCGAGACGATCCGCAGGTGGAAAAATCCGCAGGTAGTACCGAGGATGGTCTTCTCTTCAACGCGTTCTACTATGCCGAGCCCGTGATTCGGGTAGATGACCTTGTCGCCGACCTTAAATGTCACGCGTGTCCCCCGTTGCAGGAATGTATGGGTACTAGGTGCGGGTCTCGCGCCTAGAGCGGCACTAGTCAGTATAGCGCAGCCTGGACCCATCAGCAACGGAAAATGCCCGAAAAGACGCGCTTTTGGGCACTTCAACCCGTCTCGCAACCCGTTCACCGCCTGACCGTCAACTCGCATTGCAGCCCAGGCACCGGGATCTGATAACCGGAGCACGGACACGGAGTTACAAGGGGAAAACGGGCGGCCTAGGACCGGGCCAGGGCGAGCTCGGTGATCTCCCCCACGAGCTGCGCATAGGTCCGCCCCGATTTCCGGGCTGCCATCGCAAACTCGGCCCTGGAACTGAGCCATGGGTTCGGATTGACCTCGATCACGTAGAGCTGACCGTCGGCAGTCAGTCGCATGTCCACGCGTCCGTAGTCTCGGAGATCCAGGGCCTGGTAGGCCGCAATCGCTGTCTGCTGGAGGGCCTTTACGGTCTCGTCCGGAAGATCGTTCGCGACGGCCGACTTAGTATCGCGATAGGCGTGAGTACCCTTCCCCCACTTCACCTCTGCGGCCGCGATCCTCGGGGTGCCGTCAGGTAACTTGGACAGATCGAGCTCGACAACCGGAAGTGCTTCGGCGTTGTCGTTACCGAGGACACCGACATACATCTCCCGACCGTCGATGTATTCCTCGATCAGCACGGGTGAATCGAAGTTCGCGTGCAGCCAGTCGATGCGCTCCATCAACTCCCGAATCGACGTCACCACGGCGCTGAACTCGATGCCGATCGAACCGTCCTCACGAGCGGGTTTGACGATGACCGGAAACTGCAGGTCGTGAGAGAAATCGAGTCTCCCACGATAGCTCTTGGCAAACGTCGGCGTACGCACGCCATGGAACGCGAACATTTTTTTGGCAATGGCCTTGTCCTGCGCAAGGAGCAGACCATGCGTGCCGCTTCCCGTGTACTTCTTTCCAATCAGTTCAAGGAAGCCAGCAATCTTGAAGTCAGCGGTGTCGTCGTCGCCAAACGACTCGGTCAGATTGAAGACGAGATCGCACTCAAGACGCGCGAGCGCGAGCAAGCTCTTTGGCGTCCCGTCGAGCTCGTGGAGCACCGGTTCGTGCCCGAGCTTCGTCAGGGCGTCGGCGACTTCCTCCTCGACTTCTTTCTTGTCGAGCGTCCGAACGATGGGAGCTTTGTCAGGCGCCAGGCCGTCGTCTTCGTCGACGAACACACGGTCGAAGAGGACGACAATCTTCAGTTTGCCCATGCGTGCGCGACGGTCACGGCAATCATGCTAATGCAACAGGGGCGAATTCCCTAACCAACTTGGATAAGATTCTCGCGACGCACTTCTGACTGGAGCCGACCGGATCATGCCCACTGCCTACGAGAAGCTTGGTCTCTTTTATCTCGGTCGCCGCTACGACGTCGCCACGAGCACGCGACAGCCCGATCTCGTGCTTTACGACTCCAAGGATCTGACCACGCACGCTGTGTGCGTCGGAATGACCGGAAGCGGCAAGACAGGACTGGCCATCGATGTCATCGAGGAAGCCGCAATTGATGGCATCCCCGTGCTGGCCATCGATCCCAAAGGCGACCTAGCGAACCTGCTCCTGACGTTTCCGAACCTGACCGGCGCGGATTTTTCCCCGTGGGTCGATGCGTCTGCCGCGGCCACGAAGGGGATGACGACCGACGCGTTTGCGTGGCAGCAGGCAGCCACGTGGAAGGCAGGCCTTGCGGAATGGGATCAGGATGGCGATCGAATCACGCGCCTGCGTGCGGCTGCGGAGTTTACTGTCTACACGCCAGGTAGCCGAAGCGGCACGCCTCTCGCGATTCTGAAGTCACTGGCACCGCCCGCAAACGACGATCCAGATGCCGTCGGCGAACGCGCGTCTGGCGTTGCAGCGAGCCTTCTTGCGCTCGCGGGAGTCGACGCCGCGTCGGCGCACGATCGTGAGCAGGTCCTACTGGCAAATATCCTGGCGCGCGCCTGGGCGTCGGACACGAGTCCGGACCTGCCTTGGCTGGTGCAGCAGATTCAACTCCCGGGATTCGACCGGATCGGCGTGCTGGATCTCGAGACGTTCTACCCGGCGCGCGAGAGGCAGGAACTGGCACTGCGATTCAACGCCGTGCTGGCGGCTCCAACGTTCGACGTGTGGCTGACCGGCGAACCTATGGACGTAGGCTCTCTGCTTTACACCCCTCAGGGCCGTCCTCGGGTGGCTGTCGTCTCGGTCGCGCACCTGGATGATGCCGCTCGGATGATGGTCATCTCGATGTTGCTGAATGCCGTCCTCGAGTGGACTCGCAGGCAATCGGGCACCCCGTCGCTGCGCGCGCTGATCTACATGGACGAGGTCGCCGGCTACATCCCTCCGGTGGCGAATCCCCCCTCCAAGGCACCCCTTCTGACGCTGCTGAAGCAGGCGCGCGCATTCGGTGTCGGCGTGATGCTGTCGACGCAGAACCCCGTGGACCTCGACTACAAGGGGCTGTCGAACGCGGGGACCTGGTTCCTTGGAAAGCTCCAGACCGCGCGAGACAAGGCGCGCGTGCTCGACGGACTGGAAAGCGTCGGCGGGGGCATTGACCGCGCGGAGCTTGATTCCCTGCTCTCCGCGCTCCCGGCTCGGGTGTTCCTGATGCACAACGTTCACGAGCGCGGTCCGGTCGCGTTCGAAACGCGGTGGACGATGTCATATCTGCGAGGTCCGCTGGGACGCGACGAGATCCGTCGCCTGAGCGGGAGCTCGAATCCAGTCGCCGACGGCGCCTCGCAGCCGAACACGGCTGCGGCGCAGACGACCAGGACGTCTGCGTCCAGGTCCGCTGGAGACAAGCCTGTGCTTCCAGCCGGTATCAAAGAGTTCTACTTGCCCCAAAGCGGCGATGTCGGTACGACGTACGAACCGCTTCTGTACGGCTCGGCCCGCGTGCAGTACGTCGACGTCAAGAAGGGCCTCGACGTCGCGTCGGATGTGTGTTCGCTTGTCTCGTTCGGCTCCGGTGCGGTAGCAATCGACTGGGATGGCGCCACGCAGATACCACACTCTCCCGCTGCGCTTCTGCCGTCGCCTCCCGTGCCAGCGGCTCGATATGCTCCTCTTCCACCAGATGCGTTGAAGGCCAAGAGCTACGCGGAATGGACACGGGACTTCGAGCGATCGCTCACGCGAGCAACATCGCTGACGCTATGGTCCGCGCCCGCCCTCAAGGCTTCGTCGCAGCCCGGCGAATCTGAACGTGACTTCCGACTGCGCGTCCAGCAACTCGCACGCGAGCAACGCGACTCCGCGATCGCAACGCTCCGCGCGAAATACGCCTCGAGGATCGAGAAGGCTCAGGAAAAAGTCCACCGGGCAGAAGAGACAGCGGCGCGCGAACGGCAGCAGGCGTCGCAGCAGAAGCTGCAGACAGCGGTTTCGGTGGGAGCCACCCTCCTCGGAGCCCTGCTGGGACGAAGGGCGATCAGCGCCACAACGCTCGGACGTGCTACCACGGCCGTACGTGGCGTCGGGCGATCAGCGAAGGAAGCGGAAGACGTTGCCCGGGCGGGCACGCGCGTCGACGAAGCGTCTCAGGACGCCAGCGAGATCGCCGCGTCATTGCAGCGCGACATCGATGCGCTGTCGACCGAACTCGATCCCATGGCTGTCGTCGTCGAAAACACGCAAATCAAGCCGAAGCGGGGCGGTGTCGACGTGCGACTCGTGACGCTCGTCTGGCGTCTATCGGAGCCGAAAAATCAACCGGGTTGAATTTCCACCGACCGTCGGCTGTGGAATTCAACCCGGTTGATTTTTCCTCATTACGACGCGCACTCCCCGTCCATGACTTCCGGACTGAACGCGCGGTCCTCCCCCAGATCCATGTAATCGGTATCGGTCATCGACGCCGGCACAATCTCGGCGAGGTCGCTGAGGAGCCCGGTCGCCCTCGCCGGCGGGACTCGGCGGAAAAACGCGCCAAGCGATTCCTCGGGCGTCTCGCGCTCGTCACGGTAGAGCGTCAGCAAGCGATCGAGCGCATCGGTCAACCGATGAACCGGCACCTTCGAGACGACCTTCCCGAAATGCGCGCCCTCGCTGCTTACTCCGCCACCCGTCAGCACGAAATACTGTGGCACGGCGCGGCCGCCCACCTTTCGCACGCTTCCCTGAAAGCCGATGGACGCTACGTGGTGCTGGCCACAGCCGTTCGGACATCCACTGATTTTGATGTCGCCGGCTGGAACCATGTCTACGAACTCGGGGTGCGCGCTGAGGTACTCGGTCAGCTCGCGACCCAGCCCTCGCGACTGCGTCACAGCCAGCCGGCACGACTCAGCGCCAGGGCAACTTACGACATCGCCGAGGGTGTTCGCATCCGCAGTTTCCAGATTGGCCGCCTGAAGGCGCTGATAGAGCGCATCCACATGCTCGACTTTGACCCACCTGAAGAGCACGTTCTGCTCGAC
>Ga0075430_100001898_pt1 | contig 17128 bp, 10 predicted proteins | sample RhiMetdeltSRZDD4_FD_75294 | JGI IMG/M metagenome (GOLD analysis project Ga0075430, IMG submission 75294) | Populus rhizosphere microbial communities from Tennessee, USA - Rhizosphere MetaG P. deltoides SRZDD4 | ecosystem: Host-associated > Plants > Roots > Rhizosphere > Soil | place: USA... | reverse complement strand
TCGGCGGCCTCACCGAGAACGAGACGGCGGCTGCGCTTGGAGTCACCTCGCGGACCGTTCGGCGTGATTGGGTCAAGGCCAAGGCGTGGCTCTACCGGGAGCTCCACGGAGTCATGCCCTGACACGGCCCGTTCCCCGAAGAGAGGCAGGGATGCGTACGTTGACGCTCGAACGCTGGCGCCAGATCGAAAAAGTCTTCGATGACGCGCTCGATCTGCCTCCGGAGCAGCGCGCCGGCTTTCTGGATCGCTGCTGTGCTCAGGATGCCGACCTGCGCGAGAACGTCGACCAGCTCCTGCGCGCCTGCGAGTCGTCCGAGCACTTCCTCGAGCAGCCGCTCGCCGGGCACGTGGCGCCCTCTGTCGCCGTCTCGCTCGCCGCGATGGACCTGCCCGCACCGGGGGCGCGGATCGGCGCCTACCGGATCATCCACGAGACGGGCCGTGGGGGAATGGGCGTCGTCTACCTCGCCGAGCGCGACGACGGCGCGTTCCGCAAGCGCGTCGCGCTCAAGCTCGTTAGGCGTGGGCACGGGACGGGAAGTCACCTGGCCCGCCGCTTTCACGAGGAGCGTCAGATCCTCGCCTCGCTCGAGCACGCGGGCATCGCGCGCCTGCTCGACGGCGGCGCGCTGGCGGATGGACGTCCCTACTTCGTCATGGAATACGTGGAGGGAACGCCTATCGACCGCTTCTGCGACGAGCGCGTGCTGGACGTCGCCGCTCGACTCGATCTGTTCTGCAAGGTCTGCGACGCGGTGGAGCACGCTCACCGGAATCAGATCATCCATCGCGACCTGAAGCCGTCGAACATCCTGGTGACGGGCGACGCGGCGGTGAAGCTCCTCGACTTCGGAATCGCTACCATGCTGGTCCCGGACGGTCCACCCGGGCCTCAGCGACCGACGGACCTCACCCAAGCGAACGTGCGCGTCCTGACGCCGGACTACGCGAGCCCCGAGCAGGTGCGAGGCGACGCGGCGTCCGCGGCGAGCGACGTGTTCTCGTTAGGCATCATCCTCTACGAGCTCCTGGCGGGGCGGCACCCGTACCGGCGATCGCCCTCGTCGCGGCTCGACGTCGATCCGCGGAGCGTCGAGGAGCCGCCCGAGCCCCCGTCCGACGCCGTCCTGCGCGGGCCGGACGGCAACACGAGCCGCGGCGGGCCAGACGCTGCGGGGATCGCAGCGGCGCGGAACACCACGCCGCAACGACTCCGTCGCCAGCTGGCGCGAGAGCTCGACGCAGTTGTGCTCACTGCCCTGCGCATCGAGCCGCAACGCCGCTACACCTCGGCCGGCGCCCTCGCGGCCGACGTGAGGCGGCACCTCTCGAGCCTCCCCATTCGCGCGCGACCGGACGGCTGGCGGTACCGCACTCGCGCGTTTGTCCGGCGACACGTGGGTGCGACCGCGGCCGCACTGGGAGTCGCGGCCGTCGTCATCGGCGCGACAGTCGTCGCCAGAGTAGGCGGGCCTCCTCCGCCGACAAGCACGTCCCCCTCGGCCGTCGCCGTGTTCCCCTTTACGCCGGATGTCCCGGACACGGTGCTGCATCGGCTCGGCCGCGAGCTCGTATCGACGTTGAGCGCAAGCCTGAACGGCGTCGGGGACCTTCGCGCTGTCGACGCGCAGACGATCCTCGAGCGGACACGCGACGCGCGTGCAGCGCCGCTGCCGGAGCAGGTGTCGGCGCTCGCGCACAGCATGGGGGCCGGGATCGTGGTCAGGGGAAGCCTCGCTCGCGTCGGGACGCGTGTGCGCGCGGATGGCGTACTCCTCAGCGCCGGCGTCGCGGCGCCGGTTGCGCATGTTTCCGCCACCGCCGCCACCGAGGATCTCGCGGTGCTCACCGACTCGCTCGCGTGGGCACTGCTGCGCCAGCTCTCGCGGCTGCGCGGCAAGCCAGCCCTCACCCGGGCCGTGACCACGCGGTCGCTCCCCGCGCTGCGCGCGTACCTGGAGGGGGAGCGACTCGTCAACGACTATCGGATGCGACCGGCCGCGGCGGCGTTCGCCCGCGCCATCGCGGCCGACTCCACCTTCTGGTTCGCGTATTGGCGGCATGCGTGGGCCCGGCAGTTCCACTCGCTCCCAGTGGACACCGCGGTCACGCTCGCGTATCTCGCGCATCGCGCCGACTTCCCCGTCCCCGACCGTCTGCTGATCGAGGCGTGGACAACGGAGGGATTGCACGATCGGCTCGCGCGACTCCAGTCACTCGTCAGGCAGTTCCCCGACTACTGGCCCGCCTGGTTCGAGCTCGGCGAGCTGCACGTGCGGCTCGCGCCATTCGTCGGCCACACGCTCGCGGAGGCGGAAGCGCCCCTCCGCCGCGCCGTGTCGCTCAACCGCGACTTCGTCCCGGGATGGGATCGCCTGCTGTGGGTAGCGCTCGCCGCGCGCGACACCGTCACATCGGCGCGCGTTCTCGAAGAGCTGAAGCGACTGCGCTACGACTCCACTTCGGCACAGGACGACAGGCTCGACATGCTGCTCGTCTACCGCCACCTGGACCATCTGGCGCGCACCGGCGGTGTACCCGACCCGGCACTGGCCGACAGTCTCGCTCGAGCGCTCGGCACCGGCTACCGGCCGAATGCCAACGGCATGCCCGACCGGATGCAGAGCGGGATCGCGCGTTACGAGTTTCACGGAGCCCGTATCGACCTGGCCGCCCGCGAGCTGAAGGCCGGCCTCGTTAGGCCCTGGTTCCAGTGGCAGGTGATCGCGTATAGCTGGGCCTCCCGCGGGGCGTGGGATTCCGCGCTCGTCGCCATCGACCGCGGAGCGCGCTACGGAGCATCACCGATCGCCGGCCTCCTCGGCTACCGCCTGGCCGCCGTCGGGGTCTGGCTCGGCGCGGTCGAGCCCTCCGTTGCCTCGATGCGACGTGATCACGCGGCCGGCTCGTTCGATCACATGCGTAGTGAGGACCGCGCCGAGCTCGCATGGGTCGACGGTCTCCTGGCCGCCACTCGACGAGACGCCGCAGCGCTCACGCGTGCTCGGCAAGCGCTGCGGCAATCTCGAGCCCGCGATGTCGGCGTTCTGGACAGCTCGCTGGCCGCATTCGCGGCCGATCTCGCGGGCGACCGGCGACGCGCGCTCGCCCTGCTCTTGTCGATTGAATACGACCGCGAACAGCTCCGCAACAGCCACCCGTACCTGACGGGAGTGAACCGGATCACCGCCAGCCGATGGCTCTCGGCTGCTGGCGACGACGCGAAAGCGGCCCGCCTGCTGACGTGGCACGAAGCGATCGGCGATCGCGGTCCGCATTCAGTCCACGCGAACGCGCTGCTGGCGCCGTTCGCTTATCTCGCCCGCGCCCGCATCATGGAAGCGCAGGGGCGGCGGGACGCGGCACGCGGATACTACACGCGCTTTCTCGACAACTACGACGCGCCAATGCAGGCGCACCAGCGGCTGGTGGATGAGGCTCGCGCCGCTCTCGCACGCATGACGCGGCCCTGACGCCGCACGCCGGTCTACCAGTTCGGCAACAACGAGGCATGACGAGGGCTCGCGACCAGGCGAGCACACCGCCCCTCTTCCTGTGTCCGGTTTGCCGACTGGATGACGTGCTCTCCAGTAAAACCCCGACTGGAAGCTCTTCCGTGAAACGGTCCCGTGTCGTCGCTTGGCGTTGCTGCATCGCGCTGTCCCTCATTGTCTGCGCGCTCCCATCGAGCAAGCTGGTCGCCGCCGATGTTCAGGAGCTGCACATCTCCACGAACGATAGCGTGACGACCCGCACGGCCGACGTCTACTTTCAGGCCCCCGTCGATCGAACGGTGAGGGTGGGAGACCGGATCGACACGCCAGCGATCAGCACGATCGCCCGTGACGGAGCGCTTCGATTGCGCGCGCGATTCGCGCCGCAGGCGGACTATGACCGGCTGACGACCGTGGTCTACGAGCAGACCGCGACCGGCACGTTCGTCGTCACCTCCATGACGTCGGCCTACGCAGCGCTCGCCGGCGGCTACGATCTCGACGTTCCTGACCTTTCAGCCGCAGCCGGCTTCGACGCCTCGTGAGCGTTGATCCCCGCGATGAGGTCCACTGGAACGCATTCCGCGTGGGCGGGACACTTCCGATCGGCCGCAATGCCGTGCCGTCGAACGGCGCGACGCGACGTACGACTGGAACCCGCGGCGAGATCGCTTCTCCCTAACGAGTGTCGGATCGCTGGGTGGCTCGGGCGCGTTGGGCAATCGTTTCCGCGGCCGGCTCTCCCGCCTGCAGGCGATCCGCGTCCTCGAACCCTTCCAGGTGATCGTGACTCGCGCCGCGAAACAGCCTATCCGCCCGCTGGGCGAGCTTGAGCGAGCCCGCGGCGGCAACGCCGCCGAACGCCGCGGCCAACAGTCCATTGGTGAGGAGGGTCTGAAGCGGCAACATCGCGTCCCCCGATAGCAAGCGAGCCGTCGTAAGGAAGGCCGTCACGAAAAGCCCGCCCACCACCGCCCCACCGACGCCGAAGCGCACCCAGCTGATCTCCGAGAGGCGGCGCCCGCGATAGAGGAGCCTAACGATGCCGGAGAATGCGACGCTGGCGATCGCTCCGACGAACCCGAATCTCACCGCGGGGATGAGGGCGTCGAGCACGTGTCCCTGGGGAATGACGCCGGCGATCCGCAGCGCGGTGAACACCACCACTGCCGAACCGGCCCAGGCGGCTCCCCACACCACGGCGTTCCCCACTGCGCCGCGCAGGCGTCTCCAGATACTCTCGCGTTCCATGGATCGGCTCCTCGACACTCCTACGTCCGCCCCGCCGCTTTGACCGTGACGACGTTGTCCTCGTCGTCACGGTCGATCAACTTGCGGTAGGGATCGATGCCGGCGCGAGACGGCTCCTTGGGTACGGTGATCCGGATCGTCTGCTTGCCGCTCTTGATGCGGTGGCGCGTCAGATAGAGCGTCTCGCCCTGAGCGCCTCCTTCGTGAGGCGCCGCAAAGACGCCGACCTCCACCAGGTCGTCCATCGGCACCTCGGACTCCCGGCCCACGCTATCGGCCCGCGTCTTCTTCGCCACGACGTCGATCGCCACGGTGTACGCCCCGGTGCCCGCGGGCTCCACCACCGCCCGCTCCGTCCTGACGTCCCACAGCGTGACGGTCTCGAACAGATCTGTCAGCAGGTACTGGAGCGAGTCGGGCGTTATCGCACGCAGCTCGGCATACTGGTCGAGCGCCGTCGGATACGGCGGCCCGGCGTCGCGGTACTTCTCGAGATACCGCCGCAGCGCGCCATTCACCGCGTCATCTCCGAGGAAATCGCGCAGTGTGTACAGCGCGAGCGCGCCCTTGCGGTACATGATGTATGGCTGAAACTCCACGTCGAGCAGCGGGACCTCGTTCGACTGCTCCGCGCGCCCGACCAGGTAGCGCTCCATGTGGAACCCGTACGCTCGGCGCGCTGCCTCCGGACCGTACGTCTTCTCCATCACCATGACCGCGCTGTAGTTCGCGAACGACTCTCCGAGGTAGCCAGTGCCACGCACATAGGCGCCGCCCTCCTGCCACTGATGTCCGATCTCGTGCGCGGTTCCGTAGAACGCCTGATCGAGCTCGCCTTCCTTGAGTCGGCTGAAGAAGATTGCCTCGGAAAAGGCGATCGTTCCCGCGTGCGCGCGACCGAAGATCGAGTACGGCGGGACTTCGACGACGCGCAGCTGTTTGAAGCGGTAGGGTCCGTAGACCTTCGTGTAGTACTCCAGCGAGGCCTTCATGCCGCGCATGATCGGATCCAGGTTTCCGCCGTGGTCCGGGTGATGGAAGATCTGCAGTGGGATATCGTTCCACCGGTCCTCGACGACGGCGTACCGGCCGGAAAAGAAGGGCCCCAGGGCGACGCGACCCTCACTCTCGTACTGGAAGTAGCGGCGTCCCTTCTCGTCCCAGCTGCGACGCATCGTGCCGGCGGTGATCGCCGTCTGGTCGGCAGTAGTGCCGATGGTCGTCACGGTGCGACGGAGCTCCTCGTTCCGCGCCTGATTGCGATACTGGCGCGCGCCGATGTCGTTAGGCGCAGGCAACGGCGGTCGCGACGCGAGGCCGAAGCGCCGGCGAGCGTCGTTGCTCGACAACTCGACAGCCGGCTGGTACCCGATGAACGGCAGCCAGCTACGGTCGAAGTACGCACCGTTGGCGACGACCTCGGTCTTCGGCCGCGTGTTCTGAAAACCGCGCCGTCGGACCGCCACATCGAACGTGAGGTGCACCGAATCGCCCGGCTGGAGCGCTCGGTCGAGGGCGTAGATGCTGTATCCCACCTCCTCGTCCGTCTGCAGGTGCGTGGCCGCGCGGTCGAACGAGAACGAGCGCGCCTCGACGTCCGGGTCGACGTACACATGGACGGAGTCGATCGGGCCGGCGGACTTGTTCACCAGCCGGTACGTGCCACGCAGGTCGACCCCCGGCTCGTCGGGATAGATCTCCACGTGCAGGTTCGCTTCGGTGATCGTCGGCTGCGGGATCTTCTCGAACCGCGCGTACCGCTTCTCGTAGTTGGCTTTCAGCGAACCTGCCTCGTCGCGCGTGACGTACTCGTTCAGAACGTTCGTGTTGTAGAAGATGAACCCGCCTAACGTGACGATCAGGAGGACGGCGACCGCCGCCGAGCGCGCCATCGGTCCGAGGAATCGCGCTCGCGCCTGCGCGAACCGTCGTCGGACCCCGGTCTCGCGACCGCGAACCCAGAACAACGCGGCGATGACGCCCAGCAGCACCGCCCACGCCGCCCAATAGGCCTTGAACCACAGATACGGACCGACGAACGGGCCGAAGCCGTTCATGTCCGTATACGTCCAGCCGAGATCGGTGTTGTAGGCCAGCAGGCGAGGCTCGAGTCCCATCGCGGGCGCGAGCTTGAATATCAGAGCCGTCGACAACGCGATGATGTGGCCGACGTACTTGTGATTCACGAGCACGTGGACCGTCATCACGAGCGCCCCGAGGAGCACGTAATCGAGGAAGCTGAGCCCGAAGACGATGCGAGCGTAGACTCCCAGCTCGAAGTCGTAATAGCCCTGGAGCGCCTGCATGACGACGCCGCCGATCACGTATGCCATGAGGACCGCGGCAATCATCGCGACGAGTGCCAGGAACCGTCCAAGCAGCACGAGACCATCGGGCACGGGCACGGCGTCGGCGATCTCCGCTGCGCCGACCTCGCGCTCCTTCCACACGAGCTCGCCCGCATAGAGGACGATGATCGCCCACGGGAAAATGGCGATGCGCTGTGCCAGCACGGTTCCAGCCACGAGCTGCGTGACCGGCCACGTCGACGTGTCGAACACCGTGTCGGTGACGTTCCACCCCATGAGCAGGACCGCGCCGGCCGAGCCAAGCAGCACCACTCGAAACGCGACGCCGGCCATGACGTCCCCGAACGATCGGCGTGCTACGGCAAGAACCTGGTGCGCGCGGGTGCGGAGTCCGAAGGTTCCGACCGCGCGTCGAACCGTCACGGGCGAATGTCGCTCCAGCGGGACATCGACGAGGGCTCGCTTGCCCTTGCGCCACCGCGCCCCTTCACCGCTCGCGTGCGCGAACCGGAAGGACCGGTGGAGCAGAAACAGCACAATGGCAGCGATAGCGAGCCAGAGCACGCGGTTCCACACCAATAGCGTCGGGAAGCCGACGAGCCGCGCCTCCTGCTCGGCCGGGCTCAGAAACCGGTTCATCTGCAACAGCGCGTTGATCCCGAACGGGTCGCCTAACGCGGACACCGTCGGGTCACCGATCCGGTGCCAGTAGTTGGCCGCCGACACGTATCCGATGAAGATGCCGATCGCGCCGAGGTAGACCGGAATCGCCTGCCGGGCCAGTACGCCGATCGAGAACAGGATCGACCCGGCAAGCACGACGTTCGGCAGAAGGAAGAACAGCAACGGCTGGACGTACGCCGCGAGGCGGAACGGGCCGAGGGCATCCGCCTCCACCAGCGGCGTCATCGAGGCGACGACGTGTCCGAGCGGGAGGGCCAGCAGGAGGATGGCGTTGACCGCCAGCGCGGCGAGAAATCGCCCGCCCAGGAACTCGACCTTGCGAAGGCGCGTCGTGTAGAGGAGCGGATCCATGCCGACCGCGACGTCTCGAGTCGCCGCATCACCGAAGAGCGCTGCCGAGACCAGCAGGCCGAACATGCCGCCGAACAGCGCCATCCCCTGGGTGATCTCCTGCGGCGCGTTGGCGTTGACCATGTCGCTGCCATCGGCGGTGGCGACGAGCCCCCACCCCATCACGAGGAACAGGAAGAGCGCGTACGCCCAGGTCGACGCGCTGCGAGCGCGGTACGCGACCTCGTACCGGAAGACTTCGCGAAGTCTCACGACACGCTCTCCGCCTTGCGGCCGTGGTGCCTCGCCATGACGCTGAAGTACACGTCCTTCATGTCCGGCTCGACGGCTTCGAACCCAGCGCCCGGCGCCGCATCGGCGTAGACGTGCGCGATCGTCCTCCCGGCGAGCAGCTTGGTGGAGATCACGCGGAGCTGTTGCTCGAGCACCGGCAGCTCATCGCGACTCACCGTGCGGCGCCATATGCGTCCGCGCAGCTGCTCGATCGCCCGCGTCGGCTCGTCCGCGAGCAGGATCTCGCCGCGGTCGATGATCGCGAGGTGGTTGCACAGCTCTTCGACATCCTCGACGATGTGGGTCGAGAGGATGACCGCGCTCTCTTCCCCGATCTCGCTCAGCAGGTTCAGAAAGCGCACGCGCTCCTCGGGGTCGAGCCCCGCGGTCGGCTCGTCGACGATGATCAGCTTCGGGTTGCCTAACAAGGCGACGGCGACGCCCAGCCGCTGCCGCATGCCGCCGGAGAACGTGCCGACCCGGTGCCTGCGAACGTCCCAGAGGTTCGTGCGCCGGAGGAGCGACTCGACGACGTCGCGCCTGACGCCGGGCTCGATGAGGCCCTTCAGCACCGCGAAGTGATCGAGCAGCCGTTCCGCGCTCACCCTCGGGTGAAAGCCGAACGACTGCGGCAGGTATCCCAGCGTCTTGCGCACCTCGTCCTTCTGGCGCAGCACGTCGAGCCCGGGCGGCGCCGACGGCACAGCCTGCCCTGGATGTACCGAAGGGCCGAGCGTGATCGATCCCTCGTCGGCCTCCTGCAGCGTCGCGATGATCCGCATGAGCGTCGACTTGCCGGCGCCGTTGCGGCCGAGCAGTCCGAACATCCCCTGGGGGATGTCGAGCGAGACGTTCCTGAGTGCCTGCGTGCCGTTGGGATACGTCTTGGAGAGGTCGCGGATGACGAGCTGCATGTATGCGAGCAGGTTGGGACGGGCCGGATCGCGCGATCGCGCGTTAGGATGCCGCGGCCGTGTGGACGGCCTCGGAATCTTGCCGTCGACCCCACTCTCGTCAAGTACTTTTTTGTGTAAAGTTACAAAGAGCCACCTTCGCTCCGCGCGCAGCACCGGTGCGACACGGCGGGCGATCACGGATTGCCGTATCCGGCCGTTTGCAGTTTATCGGATTTGATCGCTCTTTATTTTCATATCACCATGGTCAGCTATCGTCGAAATCGAACGCGGGTGCATCGAACAGTGGGCCCCGGACGGACTGGCGAATCGCTTCTGCGTCGGCAGGCGGAACGGAGGCCGCCTCGCTGCCAGTCGGTCCACATCCCGGCCAGTGCTTGCCCAGCCACCGACGCTCATCGCCTGTCAACACATCCCAGTGCTCGCGGATCCACGTGATGAGCGTTGTCGACCTGCTCGATCCCGTCGCGTTCACGTGGCGAGCCAGGTATCCAATGGCAATCGCGACTTCCGACGGATCATTCGCATTGATTCTTCGCCGATCGACGATCTGATCGACCCGTTTCAGCGCAAGGTGCCAGGCGCGATCGTCCCCCGCGCCAGCCAGACAGTGCATGGCGTAGCGCTTGACCGCGGAATCGGAGGATGCCAGGTGCCGCGCGAAGTCGGCGCTGGCGGCTGCGCCACACCGCTTTGCGAGAGCCAACAGCCCCGCACACCGGAGGTCCCTCGATGCTCCCGGGGCATCGATCGCTTTTCGCAGCGCTTCCGAACCTGCATCGCCTCTCATGTCACCCAGAGCGGCGGCGATCATCACACGCCGATCCTTCGTGACCACCGGGAGCGCGTCGGCGAGCGCGACGTCTCCAGCATCGCCGGACCGCATGCACTCCCGCAACGCATCGATGAACGTCCTGTAATGCGCGCTCGCGAGACGTTCATTCAGCGACTTCGTACGCGGCATGAGCGGAATGGTGCAGCGTGGCACGGCACTTCGTCAGGTCCGACATCACTACCCCGCTAGTTCCGTGGGGTGGCGCCTGCGCAGAGCTGCTTCACTCGCTCCGCTTCGGCCGGCGGTATCCCCGTCAGCGTGATTCGCCGGAGGCGCTCCGTGATGTAGCGCTGGTCGCCGCAGAAGTCGTTGGACAGCGGCACCTGGCGCATCGTCGACCGCGGGCCGAGATACAGCACGGCATCGAGCTGATCCTCCGCGCGAAGCGAGCGCCATTGGTCGCGTGGGACCTGGATGGACGAATCACCGCGGAACGTGAACCGCGCGGGCACGGGGACGAACACTCTCGCATCGGCGGCTCCGATCGTCGTCCCGCGAATCGTCGCGAGGCTTGGGGCGCGCCATGACGCGATGTCGGGCTGCACCGTCGCCAGCGCATCGTCGACATTCCACACCGTGAACACCGTGGCCGGCGAGGCACGCTCGAGCAGGCTGACGATCGTTTGCATGCGCCAGTCGTACATGTCGAGGTTGGACATCACGTTCAGGCGCTGAAAGTGCAGCTGACCGTACACCACGAGCGCTCGCCGCTGCTTCGCGAGGACCTCGAGCTGGATCAACGCCGCCGGATAGCTGTCACGCATCGCGAGCCACCGATAATGGTCGGCGCGCGTCCGCACGTCGGTCCAATCGATCGGAGGATCGCCGAGGAGGATGCGAAGTCGGCGGGCGGGCGGGAGCGCCGCGTTGACGTCGCGCACGGTTCGAAAGAGCTCCTCGTCGACCGGGATCTCGTTCGCGATCGTCGTGTTGCGCCAGACCTGCCGTAACGAGTCTCGCGGGACGTCGGCACCGTTCACGAACCGATCGACCAGATTCTGGTAGCGGGCGTTGCCGAACTCGATCACGATGTCGTTGACCACCGCCGCGAACCGCGCGTCGCGAACGAGGGCCTTCAGAAACGCCTGCGACTGTTCGTTGCCGTGCGCGTCCCCGAGCGCGACCAGCTCGTGACGACTGAAGGCGTCGACGATCGCCTGAATCGGCTCGACGGGCGCCGCCGGCTTTGGGGCAGCCTGCTGCGCAGCGATCGAACCGCTGACGAGCGCGGATGCGAGTGCGTGGCGGGCGGCACGGAACACCATGGCTGGAACGCGCATACACCTCTCTCGAGATCGGTCATCATCGCCAACACCACCTAACGCGTCAAGGTCGGCCACACGACTGGCCGCCCGACACCGGCCTGCCACGGGCGAGTATTCTTATGGCATGACGCATCTGTCCGCCGAGCTCCTCGACCTGCAGGCCGCGCTGGCCGGCGAGTATTCGCTCCAACGGGAGCTCGGCCGCGGCGGCATGGGCGTGGTGTACCTCGCGCGCGACGTCCAGCTCGATCGCGACGTCGCCATCAAGGTCCTGCCCACGCATCTCGCGAGTGACCCCGAGGCGCGCGACCGGTTCGTACGAGAGGCCCGCATGGCCGCTGGCCTCTCGCACCCGCACATCGTCCCCATCCATCGCGTGAGCGAGGCGACCTCCCCTCCGGCGGCTGGCGCCGCGGAGGGTACCCGCTTCGTCTTCTTCGTGATGAGCTACGTCGACGGGGAGACGCTGGGCGAGCGCATCCGCACGCGCGGCCCACTCCCGCCCGCGGAAGCGGCGCGCGTTCTGCGCGAGGTCGCCTGGGCCCTGGCCTACGCACATGGACGGGGCATCGTACACCGCGACGTGAAGCCCGACAACATCCTCCTCGAAGCTGGTACCGGGCGCGCCCTGGTGACCGATTTCGGTATCGCACGCGGCGGAGCAAGCGCGAGCATCGTCACGGACCCCGGAAGGATCATGGGGACCGCGCACTTCATGAGCCCGGAGCAGGCCGCCGGCGACGTCGTCGATGGCCGCAGCGACATCTACGCGCTCGGCGTCGTCGGCTATCTCGCGGTGAGCGGCCGCCTGCCGTTCGAGGCAGCCAACCTCCCGGCGCTCCTCGTACGCCAGGCCACCGAGCCAGCGACGAGCGTCATGCGGGCGGCCCCGGGGCTGCCTCCCGTGCTCGGCGCCGCGATCGACCGCTGCCTAACGCGCAACCCTGCCGGCCGCTTCGCGGATGGAGAGGCGCTGGCGGAAGCGCTCGCACCAGCGCCGGACACGAGGCCTCCGCTGCCACCCACACTCCGTGCGTGGCTCGCGGCGCGAAATCCGCTGCTGCTCCCATACCTGGCCTGGTCCGGAGGGTTCAGCCTTCTCACCCTCGGAAATTTCGTGGCCTGGCTCACCGGCAACATCGGATCCAGGCCGTGGGATTTCATGCTCCTGGCCGCGATCACCGCGTCGCCGCTTCTGCCCATCGTCGGATTCCACCTGAACCAGGCGCGCAGACAGTTCAAGGCAGGCCACTCGCTCGCCGACCTTCGGACGGCGCTCGCCACGGCGCGTCGCGAGCGGGAGGAAACCGAAGCCATCACCCGGGAGGAAAAGGACAGCCGTACCCACCGCATCCTGCGGACCCTCACGATCGCCTCCACCGCCTGGCTCGGCACCACCGGCGGGTTGCTCATGTCGGGCGTGATCCACGAACGCACACTGGCCCCGATCGTGTTCATCGCGCCGCTGCTCACGACGATGTTGTTAGGCGCGGTGAGCAATGCCCTCGATGTGCAGTTCATCCCGAACAGGATTCGGGACTGGTGGCAGACGGGGATTCGTGACCGCCTCTGGAACAGCCGCGTCGGCGGGTGGCTCGCGCGGCGGCTCGGCGCGCCGGAGCGTACGCAGCTCGCCGGTGCGTCGGCGTTTCGGGCCACGGAGGCCGCGCTCGGCGTGGCGGCGTCGGAGCTGTTCGTGGCGCTGCCGAAGGAGTACCGCGAGCAGCTGTCCGAGCTCCCGGCAGTCGTGGCATCGTTGGAGGCGCGCGCCGCGGAAGCGCGCGCCGAGCTGGATGTGGTTGCCGCGATGGCGCCGACAGGATCCCGGGACGTCGATGTGCTGGCTGCTCGAAAGAAGACCGCGGCCACGCACCTCGCCGAGAGCGTCGCCGCGCTCGAGGGACTTCGTCTGGACCTGCTGCGGCTGCACGCCGGCACGGGTGATCTTCAGCCGCTCACTACGCTGATCGATGCTGCGCGGCTGATCGGAGAGGACCTGGGCCGGCTCGCGGAGGCGCAACAGGAAGCGGAGCGCGCCGCGACGAACGACCTCGCGGTGCGGCCAAAAGCTACTTCCACCTCGGAACGAACCGCGCGCCCGCTCGATTGAACGAGCGGTGACCTCGACTCGAGAGCGGTCAACTTGCTAGTGTCACCGATAGGCCGAACGAGCGAGAGACGACGCTCGTCAAGCCACGACAACGACAACTGCAACTGCAACTGCAGAACAGACGATGACAGGATTGGCAGGATTGGCAGGATGAACAAGACAAAAGGCGATCTGTGAATTCTCGTCACTTCAACCGCGAGACCCCAACCCATGGCATCGCGCTTTGCTTGTTCTCTGTAATCCTGTCAATCCTGCCAATCCTGTCAGCGCCGCAGGCGCGACGCGGGAAAGACGGTGGCGTGAGATGCGCGTCGCGTTAGGTAGGAGGATTCCTGTCGCTCTTCACCGATCCCGCAGCGCTGCCTGGCGCTTTCTTTGTGCAAATCGTGTCAATTCTGCCAATCCTGTCAGCGCCGCAGGCGCCTAACGATCTCCGTGGAACGTCTTGTTCGTTACCGGACCCGGAGGTGGCGGGCTCCAGCGCCCTGACTCGTAATCCATCCACCGCACGAACAGCGCATCCGAGTACTCCGCCATGATCTTTGCGCCATCCGGATGCTTCCGCACCGTCTCGGCGAGCAGCTGCGAGTACGATCCGCGCGCCGCACCGACCAGCGCGATCACACCATCGTAAGCCGAGCGGAAGTCGGGCGCGGTGAAGGTGACCATCTGCTCGGAGTACGTGATTCCGGGAATGCCTTTGAGCGGAGCGAGGCTCGCTGGCGGAACGGCGTGCAGGCCGGCACGCATTGGCGCCGGCACGGTCATGACTTTCGCCTTCGCAATACCTCGCACCGCACGCGCCGCCTTCTCCCTCATCTCGGCGTGAACCTCGGCGACGGGACGAAGCTCGACCGTCGATGCGCTCGTCGCCGTCTTCGAGACGACGAACTCGATCCACGGCATCACCCGGAGGTCGGCCTGCAGGCGATCGTCGCCCGACACGAAGATCATCGGCACCCCGACTCTGCCCCACGAATACGCGACGATCTCACTCTCCGTGATCGGCTTGTCATTGAGGAGAAAGTCCATGCCGAGGGTGATCGTGTGCGATGCGAATCCCTTGCTGCCGGTTTTCGCGTGCATCGCGACAGCCACGACCGCGTCGTACGTATCAGGCGCCGTGAGATCGACGTACGGATCGAACGCCTTGTCGCGGACGACCTGATTCGCACGCTTGTCGAGCAGATCGCGGCGAACGTCCGGTTGTGGATTCCCGCTCCCGTGCGCGTCGACGACGTCGACCTTCGTCGCGCCACCGGCGAACAGACCATCGATCACGGCGTTCACATCCGCCGCGAGCATCATCTGTCCTTCGGGATACTTCTCGGGATGACTGAAGAGGTAGGTGCGCCAGTCGTCCTGGCCCGCGAGCCCCTCCATGTCGTGGTACACGAGGACGCGAACGGCAGCCTTCGTCGATGGCCGCGCGGCGGCCTGGCCGATGCGAGCGGCAGTCACGGCTGCCACAACGAGCGTGAGGATCGTCGCGGCAACTGCCGCGGTGCGTCGGTTCATCATGGGAGGCCGGAGAGGGTCCCCGACGATACGACACGACGGCGCCGGCTACAAGCGAGGCGCTATGCCGTTGCTGCGATTACCGCGAAGGCGCCGCGGCGCCAGATGATGTCCACCGATCTGAAGCCGGCCGCCTCGAGCAGCGCCATCTCCGTCGGCAGTGGCATGTACGTGTCCTCGTGGCTCCAGTCGCTCAGGAACTTCGCTGCCTCCCGTCGCGTGTATGCCTTCTCGAGGTGCCCCTGCCACAGATCGCGTTGCTCTCGCCAACGCGCTCGGTTGTCGGACGGATGGCAATCGCCGCTGACGAGCGTGCCACCTCGGCGCAGCGCCGCGTGAATGCGCCCGTACAGCGTGGCCTTCGCTGCGCGTGTGCGTACGTGGTGAAGTGCGAGCGTCGCGACGACCGCATCAGCGCGCGGCAACTCGACGCGAAGGAAGTTCCCTACCGTCAACTTCGCGCGGCGGCCCAGCCTCCGCCGAGCGAGCGGGAGCATCTCGGTGTCAGCGTCGATGCCGATCACGCGCGCCGCCGGTGCACGACTCAGGCATCGCGCGGACAGCGCACCAGTACCGACGCCGAGGTCGATGATGGTTTCCGCGGCCGGGTCGAGCACGCTGGCCACTTCGTCGAGCATCTCCGCGTAGTTCGGAATGAACGTGCGGATGCGCCGGTCGTACTCGCGAACCGTGATGCCGAGATGGCTGGCGACGCTCATGTTTCGTTGGTGCGTCAGTAGCCGACGGCCATCCCGTCCTTCCGAGGATCACTCCCCGCCGCGTACCCCTTCGGCAGTCGAATGATCGCCTGCGCCCCGCCGAATGCGATCGGGGGCTGATCGATGAGCACGTGCCCCATCGCCGCGAGTGCCGCGCGCACGGAATCGGTCACCGGCGCCTCGAGCGCGACTCGCAGCCGATCGTAGTGGCGGAACCGCGGCGCGTCGATCGCCGCCTGCACGTCCATGCCGAACACGAAGTGATTGAGCAGGAACTGCACGTGCCCCTGCGCCTGCACTCCGCCGCCCATGAGCCCGAAGCTCATGTACGCCTGCTCACGCCCATTCACCGTCTGCGTGACGAACGCGGGAATCAGCGTGTGGAACGGACGCTTTCCCGGCGCGACGGTATTCGGAAGCCCCGGCGTCAGTGTGAACCCAGCGCCACGGTTGTGGAGTGCGAAGCCGGTGCCCGGCACCACGATGCCCGACCCGAAGTAGTCGTAGATCGAGTTGATGAACGACACCATGTTCCCCTCGGAGTCCGCGACGGAGAGGTAGATGGTCTCGCTCTTCGTGCGGAGCGGCCCCGGATCGACGCGCTCCTGCGCCCGCGTCGCATTCATGCGACTCCGTCGCTCCGCGATGAACTCGTCGGTGAGCATCCGCTCGGCGGGCATGTCGAGATGGTCCGCGTCGCCGACGAATCGGTCGAGGTCGGCGTAGGCGAGCTTCTTCGCCTCGATGAGATGATGCAGATATGCTGGCGAGTTGTGGCCCATCCCCTTGAGATCGTAGGTCTCGAGGATGCGGAGCATCTCGAGCGCGGCGATGCCCTGGTTGTTAGGCGGCAGCTCCCATACGCGGTACCCCTGGAACGGTACCGAGATCGGCGTGACCCACGTCGGCGTGTTCTTCTTCAGGTCGTCGAGCGTGATGAATCCGTTGAGCGCCGTCAGTCGGGCGACGATGCGTGCCCCGAGCGCGCCGCCGTAGAACGTGCCGACCCCTTTGTCGGCGATCTCCTGCAGCGTCCGCGCGAGGTCGGGATTCCGGAACCACTCGCCCGCCTTGGGCGCGCGTCCACCGGGGAGATACGTGGCGGCGGCGGCCGAGTCGCGCTGGAGAAAGCTCGTTTCGTTGGCCCACTGGTCGGCGATGATCGGCGACACGGGGAAGCCGTCGCGCGCGTACGCGATCGCAGGTCGCAGCGCCTGCGCGAGCGTTCGTTTCCCGTGCGTGCGCACGAGCATGTCCCACCCTGCGAGCGCGCCGGGAACCGTGACCGACATGACACCCTGCTGCGAGCCGGGTCGGAATCCACGCGCTTGCAGCGTCTCGCGCGTCATGAGCGACCCGGCGCGTCCGCTCGCGTTGAGCGCGACGAGCTTCTGCTCTCGTGC
>Ga0075430_100001897_pt1 | contig 17140 bp, 19 predicted proteins | sample RhiMetdeltSRZDD4_FD_75294 | JGI IMG/M metagenome (GOLD analysis project Ga0075430, IMG submission 75294) | Populus rhizosphere microbial communities from Tennessee, USA - Rhizosphere MetaG P. deltoides SRZDD4 | ecosystem: Host-associated > Plants > Roots > Rhizosphere > Soil | place: USA... | reverse complement strand
GCGAAAACCGCCGCCGCCCCGGAAGCCTCCGCCCCAGCCACCTCGAGTTCCTCCGCCCCAGCCGCCGAACGGACCGTAGACGCGCGGCCCGCGGCCCATGCTTCCGAAGAGCGAAAAAAGAAACGCGATGAAACCCGCGAGCACGGCCATAATCAGCACGCCCGAGAGCGCCCAGGCGAGCGCGCCGACGGCGCCGCCGGCGGCGAGCGAGCCAAGGAAGCGTCCGAGCACCGAGCGCAGCGCGAGGCCCGCGAAGACCGCGACCACGAGGAGCAGCGGAAGCGACTCGCCCAGCTGCCCGCCGCTGCGCGCGGGCGCGGAGGCCTCGGGCAGCGGCTCGCCGTCGATGACGCGGATCATGCGGTCCAGGCCGGCGCTCAGCCCGCCGTAGAAGTCGCCGGCGCGAAAGCGCGGGGCGATGGTGTCGCCCACGATGCGTCTCGCGGTGGCGTCGTTGAGCGCGCCCTCCAGCCCGTAGCCCACCTCGATGCGCAGCGCGCGGTCGTCCTTCGCGACCACGAGGAGCGCGCCGTCATCGACGCGCTTGCGGCCGAGCTTCCACTGCTCGGCGACCCGCAGCGCGTACTGCTCGATCGGTTCGCCGCCGGTGGTGCGGATCATCAGCACCGCGATCTGGCTGCCTTTGCGCGCCTCGAAACCCTGCAGCAGCTGCTCGAGCGAGGCCTGCTGCTCGCCTGTCAGCGTGGCGGTCTGGTCGGTGACGCGCGCCTTGAGCTCCGGAACGGGCGCCTGCGCGCAGGCGCAAGCCGCCCAGAAGAGGGTGAAAGCGAGAAGCGCGCGCGTCAATTCGGCTTGGCGCCGCCGAAGTCCACCTTCGGCGCGCGCGCGACCTCGCGCTCGTTCTCCACCGCGAAGTTCGGCTTGGTCTTGTAGCCGAACGCCATGGCGGTGAGGTTCGACGGGAACCGTCGCACGGTGACGTTGTAGTCCTGCACCGCCTTGATATAGCGGTTGCGCGCGACCGCGATCCGGTTCTCCGTGCCCTCGAGCTGGGCCTGCAGGTCGCGGAAATTGGCGTCGGCCTTCAGTTGCGGATAGTTTTCGCTCACCGCGATCAGCCGCGACAGCGCGCTGGCGAGCTCGCCTTGCGCGGCCTGGAAGCGCGCGAGGGCTTCGGGATTTTCCAGGAGTTGTGGCGTAGCCTGGATCGAGCCAACGCGCGAGCGCGCCTCCGTCACGCGCGTAAGGACGTCCTTCTCGTGGGCCGCATAGCCCTTCACGGTCTCGACCAGATTCGGCACCAGGTCGGCACGGCGCTGGTACTGGCTCAGCACCTCGGACCAGGCCGCGCCTACCTGCTCGTCGGTGGTCTGCAGGGTGTTGTAGCCGCACGATGACAGCAGCAGCGCGCAAAGCGCCGCCATGAAGGCGATGGGAGTTTTCATGCCTCAGGCTTTTGCAACGTTCGTGCCGCCACCCGGATGGCCTCCATCAGCGCTTCGGGCGCCGCGTGGTGCGGCATGTGCCCCGCGGCCGCTACCGGGATGAAGGTGCTTCGCGGCAATGCGCGGTGCAGCCGCAGGGAATGGGCACGCGTGCTGACGTATCGATCGCGCATGCCCGCGACAATGCACACCGGCACCGTCAAGTGCGCGTATTCGCGCTGCATCCTCATCACCAGCGGAAGAAGCATCGCGGCCTCTTCGCCCACGGCGCGCAGCTGCTCCGGCCGCAACGCCAGCCAGGTCGGAAAGCGCGCGAAATAGCCCGGCACCGGCGCCGGGCTGAACAAGAGGCGCAGCCAGAGCGGCCAGAGAAGCCTTGCTGCGACCGGCGAGAGCGTATGCCGCAATAGCGTACCGAGCAGCGGAATGGCCGGAGGAACCAGGAACGGCGCATCCGCACGCACCGTTGGATAGTAGTAACCCGAGGCGAGCACAAGCCCACGCGTCTGCTGGGGGTACTCGAGCCCATAGGCGAGCGCGACGTGCGCGCCCCAGGAATGGCCGACGATCACCGGGCGCGCGAGCGCGGCCGGGCGCTATGGCCATAGCCGGGCCGGTCGAACGCAAACACGTGGAACTCACGGCTCGCACGCGTCACGAGGCCGCTCAGCGTGAAATCCTGCAGCATGCTGCCGAGGCCGTGGAGCAGGACCACGGGTTCGCCGAAGCCGCGCTCGATGAAGTGCAAGCCGTGCACGAAGCTGCCGAGCGGCGGATGCGCGAGCTGCGCGCGCCGCGCCATCACGTTGGCGAAAAGGGTCGCGCCGAGCGCCGTGCCGGCGATAAGAAGGTGCGAGCGGTTCACGCGCTCGCGTTTCGCAACTTGCATGCCTGCGCCTGTCACGGATGGCGCGACCCAACGCAGCGGCGTGCGGCGACGCGCGCGGGCTCGCCAGACCGCAACACCCGTGCAAGCATGCGCATCCTCGCAAAAGGAACTTATGAAACCGACTCTTCTCGACAACAAGGGCGTTCCGCTCGAGCGCCAGAAATTCACCTGGCGCGACCTGGTGCAGAAGCCGATCAGCAAGCTCGACGACGACGCCTATACGCGTGTGCGCATCATCCTGATGAACGGCATCGAGCTCGAGGCGCATCGCTTTTCGCACAGCGCCGCGCGCATGAACAAGGCGCTGCAGCTGCCGCTCGCGCAGATCCGGCGCGTCGAACAGCACCAGGCGACGCTCATCAACTGGCTGATCGGCGCGGATCATTCGCCGCTCGAGACCACGATCGGCTACGAGCAGGTCGCGATCGACATCACCGCGGCGGTCGCGATGAATGAGCCCGACAAGTATCTCGCGCAGGTCTACCGCTTCGGCCTGCTCGAGGATTTCGATCATATGTACCGCTACTCGGCGCTGCTCGACCGGCTCGAAGGCAAGGACGCGAACAACATCCTGCAGAGCTATACCGACATCCTGCCCGGCCGCCCGACCATCGAGGAGCATCGCGCGCCCCAGGACGATCTGCGCCGGCCCTACGATCGGACGAAGGCGGCGCCGCTCACGAAGCTGCACGCGCTGACCATCATGGCCGCAGAGCAGCAGACGCACAATTTCTACATGAACATCGGCCCGATGTACTCCGATCCGGTGGCGCGCCAGCTCTACGCCGAGATCGCCTCGATCGAGGAGCAGCACGTCACGCAGTACGAATCGATCATCGACCCGGAGGAAAGCTGGCTCGAGAAATGGGTGATGCACGAGCTCGCCGAGGTGTACAACTACCACGGCTGTATGCAGCAGGAGGTGAACCCGCGCATCAAGGCGATCTGGGAGCGCTTCCTCGACTACGAGCTCGGCCATCTGCACGCGGCGCTGGAGCTGTTCAAGGAGCACGAAAGGCGCGATCCGGCCGAGATCCTGCCCGAGACCCTGCCCGATCCGATCCCGATCGCCTCGCAGCGCGAGTTCGTGCGCGAAACGCTGGCGGCCGAGGTCGACCTGTGCGCGAACGGCACCGAGATCGTGCCGAAGGCGCAGGAGGGCAAGGCCTCGCTCGCCTACCGCAAGGAGATGAACGCCGACGGCTCGCCGTCGGAAACGATATCCGCCGGCTACAAGTGGGCGCCGGGCTCTGAACTCAAACTTAAGGTGGCATGACCATGCAACTGACGACCGAAGTCGGAATGAACCACAGCGGCATGCTTGCCGCCGAGGACGGCGGCGAGAAGATGCTCGAGAACATCGAGCTCACCCGGCCGCCGCGCGGCGACGAGCGCGACCTCGCGAAGCTCCGCCTGGATCATGCGAAGGACGCGGATCCGGTCGGCACGCTGCCCGAGCCGCAGCCCGAGGGCATCGCGCGCGTGCTGATGGACAAGCTCGGCGAGCGCCTTGCGTTCGAGCGCAGCGGCGCGCGTCTGTACGACGCGCTGATGGTGAAATGCGCGGCCGACAAGTCCTCCGGCGTGCCGGCGAAGGAGCTCAGGCAAATCCGCGACGAGGAGATCACGCATTTCGCCCTCATCGGCGCGGCGATCGAGGCGCTCGGCGGCGACCCGACCGCGCAAACCCCGAGCGCGGACGTCGCCGGCGTCGAGGGCATGGGCCTAATGCAGGTGCTGAACGATCCCAAGACCACGGTCGCGCAGGGGCTGCACGCCATCCTGGTCGCCGAGATGGTGGACAACGCCGCCTGGGACGAGCTGATCGAGCTCACCTCGCAGGCAGGCAACGAGGACCTCGTGGCCCGCTTCACCAAGGCGCGCGACGAGGAACAGGAGCACCTGGAGAAGGTGCAGGCCTGGTACAAGGCCGCGACGATGGCGGCCGCGGAGTGAGCCATCTGAAAAACGTTGGCACTGGCGTTCTATTGCTGTTTCTCGCTGCGTTTGAGGTCGCTGCGGCGCAACCGGGACAATGGATCTCGGGCGAGCACGCAGAACGGGAATACAAGCTTTACGTGCCCGCGAGCTATGGGGGCCGTCCAGCCCCGCTCGTCGTGATGCTTCACGGGTGCACACAGAGCCCAGAAACATTTGCCGAGAGCACCCGAATGAATTCCCACGCGGACGGCGGTGGATTTCTGGTCCTCTATCCGGCGCAAAAGCTGAGCGCCAACCCGACTCGCTGCTGGAACTGGTTTACGCCGCGCAACCAGGCGCGTGGTTCCGGCGAGCCCGCCGAGATTGTGGACATCATCGAGCAGATGAGCCGGCAGTACTCAATCGACCGCAAGCGGGTATACGTGGCCGGTCTGTCTGCGGGCGCATCCATGAGCGCGGTCCTCGCTGCGTGCTATCCGGACGTCTTCGCCGCCGCCGCCATTCATGATGGCACGATGTACAAATCCGCCACCTCGCTGGTCGAGGCCCAGAAGGTGATGGTGACCGGCAAGGCGCCCGATCCCGAACGCCTTGGCGCCGAGGCATGGGCATGCGGCGGAAAGCGCCCGCTTACCGTGCCGGTCATGGTCTGGCATGGGAAAGGCGACAATGTGGTCAACCGCGCCAACGCCGAGTTCATCGTTCGCCAGTTCATTGCGCTCAACGACTTGGCTGACGATGGCAGGAGCAACGGGTCTGCGAAGCTGGCGCCCAGCACGAAATCCGGGACAGTCGATGGCGGTTACCCCTACACCATCACCAGCCACGCATACCGAGGACGCCCGTTGGTGGAGTACTACGAAGTGGCCGAAATGGGCCATGCGTGGAGCGGCGGTAAGGACGATCTGATGTTCAGTGATGCAAAAGGACCGGATGCCAGCCTGCTCATATGGGACTTCTTCAAGCAGTTCAGCCGCTGACGGACCGCGCGTAGAACGGCAACGACAGCGTATGTAATGCCCGGCAGCCCGACCGCTCAGTCGCGCAGCACGGCGAGCAGGGCGTTCGGATCGTAGGGCTTGGGAAAGAAATGATCGAACCCGGCGATCTGGGCGAGGATCTGGTCGGGGCCCTTCTTGAAGTGGCCGCTAATCGCGATCAGTAGCGGCCGTGCGCCCCACCGCTCGCGGATCAGGCGGGCGATGTCATAGCCGCTCATGCCGGGCATCTTGATGTCGAGCAGCACCGCGTCGGGATCGGAATACCCGCATCGCGGGCATCACGTCGGTGCCCTTGTAGACGGCGTCCACCACGTGGCCCTCGTCGTACAGCAGGGCCTCCAGCATGGAGACGGCGTCGCGATTGTCGTCTGCGACCAGGATGCGCACGCGAAAGCCGGGCTACTTGCCGCTGACCGCCCTGCGCTCCACGAGCGGCGGCGGGGCGGCGTCGCCGGAAGCGCGCGCGATGTGCTGCAGGTCGCCGTCGATCAGGATCAGGTAGTCGATGATGCGGCGGATCCGCGCATTGCCGGTTTCGTCGTCCGCGATGTTGGCGAGGTTTAGGAAGCCGTTCGCCATCATGGCCTTGACCGCGTGGTCAAGGCCCTCGATCGCGACGTCGGAGATCACGTGCGAGGGCGAGGCGAGCACGCACAGGATCGGCACCTTGCGGTACTTGGCGTGCGCGCGGATGTCGGCGAGGAGCGCGAACATCTGCGACTCGTCGAAATGCACGCCGACGATCACCATCTGGAAGCGCTCCTTCTCGAGCAGGGTCCAGGCTTCGCCGCGCGTGCGCACCAGCGTGACGTCATGGCCTTCGAGCACGCGGCGCAGTCGGGCCGCGCCGCCCGGCGAGATGGCGAGCAGGATCTTGCTGCGGGGCGCGGGGCCCACTTACACCGCCGCGAGCGGCGCCCGGGGATCGAAGTCGCGCCACGAGCCGTTGGCCCATTCGCCTTCGGCCCGGCGCACGTCGCGTGCGGCGTGGCGCCTGAGGATCTCGATCGCGCGCTTCTCGGTGCCGCCGCGGTCGACGTTGATCGCGATCATGCGCCCGCCGCGCGGCTCGACCGGGTGCTCGACCGACGCGCTCGCGCGCTCGCCGCCGCGCATGCGCGCCATCGAGCCGGCGAAGGAGCCGATGTAGGCGCCAAGGCCCGCGCCGAGGGGAATCACCACCAGCCCGAGGTCGCCGGACACCGCCCAGCCGGCGGCGGCGCCGACCACGGCGCCGAGCGCCGCGCCGAGCCCGGCGCCGATGCCCGCGGTGCGCGAGCCTTCGCTCGCGTGCGGCGCGTCGCCGCCCACCGCGGTCATGCCGTGCTGTCCCGGCGGCGAGACGTAGAACGCGTCGACCTCGCTGCGCTGGAAGCCTTCGCGCTTGAACTCCTCGAGCGCTGCATCCGCGTCGAGGGTGCGATCGAACATGCCACAGATGATGCGCGACATAGCTATGCGCTCCTGATTTTCGCGCGGCTCTACGCGCTCCTATTGTCGGCGCGGCGCACGTCCACGCTGGGCATGCGCATCAGCGCCCGGTACTTGGTGATGGTCCGGCGCGCGACGCGCAGCCCCTGCTGGGCGAGAAGCCGGGCGAGCTCCGCGTCGGAAAGCGGCGCGCGCGGATCCTCGGCGGCGATCAGCTCCTTCATCACCGCGCGCACCGCGGTGGCCGACGCCGCGCCGCCGTTCTCGGTGGCGAGGCGGCGCGAGAAGAAATGCTTGAACTCGAACAGGCCGCGCGGCGTCGCCATGTACTTGTTGTTGGTGACGCGGCACACCGTGGACTCGTGCAGGCCGAGCTCGCCCGCGATCAGCTTGAGGGTCAGCGGCTTCATCGCGACCTCGCCGTACTCGAAGAAGCCGCGCTGGCGCGCGACGATCGCGTCGGCGACGCGCTGGATGGTCGCGAAGCGTTGCTCGATCGAGCGCAGCAGCCAGCGCGCCTCCTGCAGGTGACGCGCGAGCGACTGGTTGGAGCCGTTGCGCCCGCCGATCGCGTCGGCGTAGGTGCGGTTGAGGCGCAGCCGCGGCAGCGACGCCGGGTTGATCAGCGCCACCCAGCGGTCGCGGTTCTTGCGCACCAGCACGTCGGGGATCACGTAGCGCGCCTCGTTCACGCCGAAGCGCTGGCCGGGGCGCGGGTCGAGCGAGCGGATCAGCGTGCGAGCGGCGTGCAGCTCGCGCTCGCTGCAGCCGGCGGCGTGCTGCAGGCGCGCCCACTCGCGGTTCGCGAGCAGCGTGAGGTGGTTGGTCATGGCCATCGCCACGTCGCGCGCGGGGGTGTCGGACGGCAGGTTGTCGAGCTGCAGCCGCAGGCACTCGTCGAGCGTGCGCGCCGCGATGCCCGCCGGGTCGAGGCTCTGCACGAGCTTGAGCGCCGCGGCGAATTCCTCCGGCAGCACGTCGTGCTCCTTGGGCAGCAGCGCTGCGAGCTCCTCGAAGCTCGCCTTGAAGTAGCCGTCGTCGTCCAGGCTGTCGATCACCATCTCGGCGAGCGCGCGGTCGCGATCGCCCACGCGCGACATGCGCAGCTGCTCGCGCAGGTGATCCTGCAGCGTGGGCTGCGCGTCGGCCGCGCCGCCCCAGTCTTCCTGCTGTTCGCGGTCCGCCGGCGGCGCGGACGATTCCTGCGCCAGCACCACCTCTTCGACCGGGGCGTCGGTGCTCTTCGTCCCCGGCAGGGGGACGGGCGCGTCGGGGTTCTCCTCGAGGAACGGGTTGGCGTCGAGCGCCTGGTCCATCTCCTGCGCGAACTCGAGCGCCGACATCTGGAGCAGCCGCAGCGCCTGCTGGACTTGCGGTGTTAGTGTGAGATGCTGCCGCAGGCGTAATGCGATCGCTGGGCCCATGAATTTCCTTTCGCCTGCGAATCTGCAAAGGCTATGCCAGCGGCGTTGTGCCTAAGGGCTCAGGGCAAATGGCTGTAATACTTGCTTGCGGCGCGTAGCAATTACGCGCCCGGGTCCGGCGCTTGCAGGCTGCGGTCGCATGGCCCGTTTAGAGCGCTACCGGGAGATGCGCGATTTCCGGATTACCCCCGAGCCGCGTGGCAGGAAGACCGCTGTCAGGCAAAACGAGCTGCATTACTGCATCCAGCGGCACGACGCTACTCGATTGCACTACGACTTTCGCCTCGAGCTCGACGGCGTGCTGAAGAGCTGGGCGGTGCCGAAGGGGCCGAGCCTCGATCCCGCGGACAAGCGCCTCGCGGTGCAGACCGAGGACCATCCGCTCGAGTACGGCGAGTTCGAGGGCGTGATCCCCGAGAAGCAGTACGGCGCGGGCGACGTGCTGCTCTGGGACAAAGGCGTCTGGACGCCCGAGGATCCGGATCCGCGGACGGCGCTGCGCAAGGGAACGCTGCGCTTTCGCCTCGAGGGCGAAAAGCTGCGCGGCCGCTGGATTCTCAGCCGGCTGCGGGACCGGAAGAACTGGATCCTCATCAAGCGCCGCGACCAGGCCGCGCGCGACGACGTCGACATCGTCGCCGAGCGGCCCGAGAGCGTAAAGCGCGCGCCCAAGAAATCGAAGCGCGCGGCGAAGGCCGAGCTACCGCAGTTCATCACGCCGCAGCTCGCCACCCTCGTCACGCGCCCGCCCAAGACCGGCGACTGGGTGTACGAGGTGAAGCACGACGGCTACCGCATGCTTGCCCGCATCTCGGGCGGCGTGCGGCTCTTCACCCGCAGCGGGCGCGAATGGACCAGCAAGCTGCCGCATCTGGTGGGCGCGCTGGAGAAGCTCGGCCTGGACGAAACCTGGCTCGACGGCGAGATCGTGGTGCTGCGCGCCGACGGCCGCTCGAGCTTCCAGGCGCTGCAGAACGCGTTCGACGCGGGCGCGAGCTCGAAGATCGTCTACTACGCTTTCGACGCGCCGTTCCTCGCGGGACGGGATCTTCGCCAACTGGCGCTGCGCGAGCGCAAGGCGAGGCTTCAAAAAGCGCTGAAGTCCAGTCCCGCCGTGCGCTTCAGCGAAGACCTCACCGGCAGCGCGCAGGAGGTGCTCGCGCACGCCTGCAAGCTGCAGCTCGAGGGCCTGATCGCGAAGCAGGCCGACTCGGTCTACGTCTCCGGGCGCACCAAGAGCTGGATCAAGCTGAAGTGCCGCCTGCGCCAGGACTTCGTCGTGGTGGGCACCACCAAGCCCAGCGGCTCGCGCCAGGGCTTCGGCGCGCTGGTGCTCGGCGTCTACGAGCGTCCCGGCAAGCTGGTGTATGCGGGAAAGGTCGGCACCGGCTTCGACGATGAGCTGCTCAGCCGCCTGCCGCGCAAGTTCGCGGCCCTGAACGGAGCGATTCGCCGCTCGAGAACCCGCCGCGGGAGCGCGACATCCAGTGGCTGCGGCCGAAGCTGGTGGCCGAGGTCGAGTTCGCCGAGCGCACCGACGACGGCGTGATCCGGCAGGGCTCGTTCATGGGCCTGCGCGAGGACATCCCGCCGAAGTCCGTCGGCGCCGAGCGCGCCCAGAACCCGCCGGAGACTAGCCCGCTGATCAAGATCACGCATCCGGACCGGCTGATCTACCCGAGCCTCGGCATCACCAAGGCGGACCTCGCGCGCTACTACACCGAAGTCGGCGACTGGATGCTGCCGCACGTCGGGAACCGCCCGCTCACGCTCGTGCGCTGCCCCGACGGCGCCGAGGCGAAATGCTTCTACCAGCGCCACCTCGGCATGGGCGCGAGTCCCGGCGACCTGAAGACCTTCGAGCGGCTGCGCTCCTCCAAGGGCAAGTACCTCTACCTCGAGTCCAAGAATGGCATCCTGAGCGCGGTGCAGAACGGGGCCGTGGAGTTCCATACCTGGGGCGCATCAGTCCCGGACCCGAAGCACCCCGACCGCATCACCATGGACCTCGATCCCGGGCCGGGCGTCGAGTGGCGCGATCTCGTCAAGGCGACCGAGATTACGCGCACGCTGCTCGAGAAGCTCGGGCTCAAGTGCTTCCTCAAGACCACTGGCGGCAAGGGCCTGCACGTAGTGGCGCCGATCGAATCGCGGCTGCCGTGGGACGAGGTGAAGGAGTTCACCCGGCTCATCGCACTCTTCCTCGTGCGCGCGGAGCCGAAGCTCTTCGTCGCCGAGATGTCGAAGGCCAAGCGCAGCGGCAAGATCTTCGTCGACTACCTGCGCAACTCCGAGACTGCGAGTGCGGTGTCGGCCTATTCGGCGCGCGCTCGCAAGGAAGCCGGCGTTTCGACCCCGCTCGAATGGGACGAGCTCGGGCGCGCGGACATCCGCAACAGGTTCACCGTCAGGACGGTGCCGAAGCGCCTTGCGAAGCTCACCCTAGATCCCTGGGCCGAGTACGGCTCGACCCGGCAGTCCATCACCGAATCGATGCGCCGCGCCCTCCAAGCGTAGTTGTGACCCTGGCCCCGAATTCGGGTGGGTCTTAGGCGGGCTGGCGCTTGATGACGCTGACCGTGCCGTCGCTCTCCATGTGCGCCTTGGCCACCTGGCGTACGTCGTCGACCCCTTTTTCGCGCAGCTTGGACTTGAGCTCGTCCTCGGTGACGAACTCGTGGCGCAGGTTGCGATGCAGGATGCGGCCGTTGTCGATCAGGAGAAGGGGCGGGGGTTCGAGCCAGTTCTGCAGCGCGGGCACGCGGTAGTTGAGCCAGTCGATGGCCACGTTCCAGGCGATGATGGTGCCGATGAGAATGGCACCTTCGGTGACCGAGCGGTATTCGCCGGACATGCCGTTCTGCGCCGCGTCTGCAATGATCACCAGGATCAGGATATCGGCCATGCCGACCGCGCCGATGCGGCGGCGGATCACCACGCGGAACACGAGGAAGAGGAAGAGGTACATCGCAGTGCCGCGGATGACGAGTTCCCACGGCGAGACGCTGAGACCGAAGATTTCGCTCCACTCCATCTTTTATTTGCGGATGTTTCCCTCGTAGCGGTAGATGGTGCCGTTGCTGCTCGCGCGTTGCAGCTTTTCCAGGTCGAGTTCGATGCACTCGTCGGGAACCTGCTCGCCGTCCTTGCGCCGCCACTTGGTCACCAGCAGCGCCCGGCCATGCGCGAAGAAGAGGTCAGCCCCTTCGACTTGCGCGGAGTTCTTGGGCGAGTAATAAACGCGGGCGAACTGCATGCGTCATGCGTTTCGCAATAAATAGACCGCGCGAGCGTTCGGAAATGAAACACCGCCTCAGGCACGCGCCGCGGTGGGGAGGGGAGGGACGCGAGCGGCGCCTGGGCGGATGCGGCCCTGACGCACAACGCGTGCCCGGACCCAAACTGACGCCGCAAGGCGACGCGCTGGACGGTTTTTAGGGTCGAACTTGCGCTGCGGTGCGGGTGGACGCGACCGGGACCGCGCCGCCTTCGCCTTCCCAAATTTCCAGGCGCTTTTCCTGGACCCGGTTTTTCTCCCGCTCCTTCAAGAACATGAAAAAGTGGCGCAGGCCGAAGGCGAGGCCGGCGAGCGCGGACACGGTGGCGAGCGTTCTCATAGTTGCACGCTGGTACGCAAGTTGCGTGCCGTTCTTACAACCTTTCCTTGTAAGCCTTTCCAATGCCCCATTTGCTGCTCGTAGACGACGATCCCGAAGCGCTCGAATGGCTTTCCGAGTTCGCGAAAGCCGAAGGGTTCACGGTTTCCCAGGCTGATTCGCTGCGCGCCGCGCGCATCCACATGTCGCGGCTGCAGCCCGACGTGCTGCTCACCGACCTGCAGCTGCCCGACGGCAAGGGCGTCGAGCTGGTCGCGGACCTCGAGCAGCGCGAATCCACCGAGGTGGTGATGATCACCGGCCACGCCAGCGTGGAGAGCGTGGTGGAAGCGCTGCGCCTGGGCGCGAGCGACTACCTCGTGAAGCCGGTCGACATGGAGCGCCTGAAGGCGATCCTGCGCCGGGTGCCGCGCACCGGCGAGCTGCGCGCCGAGATCGGCGAGCTGCGCGACGAGCTGCGCAAGCTCGGCCGCTTCGGCCACATCCTGGGCTCCTCGCCGCCGATGCAGAAGCTCTACGACCAGCTCGGGCGCGTCGCGCCGACCTCGGCGACGGTGCTGATCACGGGTGAGAGCGGCACGGGCAAGGAGCTCGCCGCGCAGACGATCCACGATCTCAGCCGGCGGAAGAAGTCGCCGTTCCTTCCCCTCAATTGCGGGGCCGTGTCCCCGCAATTGATCGAAAGCGAGCTGTTCGGCCACGAGAAAGGCTCGTTCACCGGCGCCGACCGCCAGCACAAGGGCTACTTCGAGCGCGCGCACGGCGGCACGCTGTTCCTCGACGAGATCACCGAGATGCCACAGGAGCTGCAGGTGAAGCTGCTGCGCGTGCTGGAAAGCGGCACGTTCACTCGCGTCGGCACCACCACGCCCATCAGCGCGGACGTGCGCGTGCTCGCGGCGACCAACCGAAGCCCGGAGGGCGCGGTGGCCGACGGCAAGCTGCGCGAGGACCTGTACCACCGGCTGAACGTGTTCCCGATCTCGATGCCGCCGCTGCGCGAGCGCGGCACCGACATCGAGCTGCTCGCGCAGCATTTCCTCGAACTGCTGAACAAGCAGGAGAGCGCGTCCAAGTCGTTCGCGCCCGCCACCATCGCCGCGCTCTACGCGCACAGCTGGCCCGGCAACGTGCGCGAGCTGAAGAACTACGTGCAGCGGGCGTTCATCCTCGCCGACGACGTGATCGACGCGAATCTCGCCCCGGCCGCGGTCGCCGCGCCCGAGTCGGCGCCGCTCCTCTCGGTGCGCGTCGGCACTACGCTCGACGAGGTGAGCCGCCGCCTGATCGAGGCGACGCTCGCCGAATGCGGCTCCAAGCGCAAGGCCGCCGACATGCTCGGCATCAGCCTGAAGACGCTCTACAACCGGCTCGCCGCGTACAAGAGCGAATCCGTCGAGGAGCGCGATGCGGCATGACGCGCAGCAAGTCGAACTACCTGCGCCGCCGGCGCGTGGCCCAGGTCAAGGACGGGGAGGGCCGCGACGGGTACAGGAGTTGCTTTCCCGATAGTTCGCCATCCAACCCCGCAACCGAGGAGCGAGATTCATGGAACCGACCAGCACCCGCGGCAGCACGGACCACAACATCGAGCGCGCCGGCAACGCAGCGCACGAAACCGTCGACCGCGTCGCGCAGACCGCGAGCGCCTACGCCGAACGCTTCGGCGAGACCGCCCAGGAGTGGCTCGAGATGAAGGACAACTGGGTCGAAGGCGCGCGCGAATACGTGCGCGAGCACCCGGTCGCGGCGCTCGGCATGGCCGTGGCCGCCGGCTACATCCTCAGCATGATCATGCGCTCGAGGGACTAGCCGCTCATGACCCCATCCGGGCCGGTCCGGCTGCGACCGCCCGGGCTCGGTGAACTCATCGGCAGGCTGCTCGGCGAGGCGCGGAGCCTCGTCGCCGATTTCGCCGAGCTCGCGGTCCTCGATGCGCGCCGCGCGGCGATCCGCCTCGCTTGGCTGCTCGCCGCGGTACTGGTGGCCACGGTGCTCGTGGTCACCACCTGGATGGCGCTCGTCGCCGCCGGCGTGGTGTTGATGCTCGGCCAGGGCGCGTCCTGGGTCACCGCGCTGATCGTCGCCGCCGGCCTCAACGTGATCGGCGCGGCCGCGCTCGGCTGGTGGACCTTCGCGCTGATCAAGGAGCTGCCGTTTACCGCGCTGCTGCGCCAGCTGCGCGGTGACGCGCCGAAGGAGCCGCAATAGAGAATGATCCCGCCCGACCAGGAAATCTACGAAGTCGAAAGCCGCATCGCGGCCCGCCGCGCGCAGGTGAAGAAGCACGCGCGCGAGACGGGCACGCGCACGCTGCAGACGCTCGCGTCGCCGCCGGCGCTGATCGCGGCCGCGGCGCTCGGTTTCTTCGCCGCTGGCGCGTTCGCCAAGCGCCAACAGAAGCCGCCGCATCCCGAGCGGCGCAAGAGCGACCACACCAAGGCCGCCAAGGCCACCGGCATCGCCAGCATGCTGATCCCCGCCGTGATGTGGCTCGTGCGCGCCCAGTGGGGATCGCCGGCCCGCGCGGCGCAGCTGCTGATGGAAAAAGTGAGCAAGAAGAAAGTCACCCCCGCGCCAAGCGTGGGCGTCGCCGCGGGCCGACACCCGACGTGACACGGGCAGTGCTATCCCCCCGTAGCTGATCGGGCGATATTCGTGCGCCCCGCGGGACGCTAGTCTCGCCTCTTGATGGCGAAACTCCTGTCGCGCCTGACGCGCAGCGCGTACGCGGCGTTCGGCCTCGTCGCAGCGCTCGCCGCCATGGCGCTGTGGGGCTGGGCGGTCGATCTGCCCGTGCTGCGCGACCTCGGGGCGGACTTCGCGCCGATGTCGGCGGCGGCGGGGCTCGGCTTCCTGCTGCTCGCGGGAAGCTTCCTCGCCGCGGAGCGCGGGCGCCGGGTTTCGGCGTACGTTTCGGCCGCGCTGTGCGGTGCGATCGCGATCGCTGCGCTCGCGGACCACTACCTGCAGCTCAAGTGGCGGGTCGACGTCGCGCCGGCGGCGAGCGTCACGCTCCTCGTGCTCGCGCTGGTGACGCCTCTGCCGCGCGGCACGCGCGCGTTCGGCGTTTCGGTGCATGGCGCGGCCGCCGCGCTGATCGGCACGGTCGCGTTTTTCGCGCTGCTCGGCTTGAGCCTGCGCATCCTGCGCTTCGACATCCCGGCGCCGCTGCTGGGCTTCTCCGCGCCGGGCGCGTTGGCCGCGATGCTCGCCGCGTTCGGCCTCGCCGCGGCGCGGCCGACCTCCTGGCTGCTCGAGACGCTCGCCGGCCGCCGCACGGCCGCGGTGGTGACGCGCTGGCTGCTGCCTGCGGCGTTCATCGTGCCGCTGACGGTCGGCTGGACGCGCCTGCTCGCCGAGCGCGAGGGCCTGTTCGGCGAAGCCGTGGGCATGGCGCTGTTCACCACCATGATGATCGCCGGCTTCGGCGCGCTGATCCTGTGGGTGGCGCGCGCGCTCGATCACCACGAGCGCCGGCGCGCGCAGGCCGAGGAGCAGGCGGGCGAGACGCGCGAATGGCTGCAGGTAACGCTCGCGGCGATCGGCGACGGCGTGATCGCCACCGACCGCGAGGGGCGGGTGCGCTTCCTCAACGCCGCGGCGCAGCGCCTCACCGGCTGGCGCGCGGCCGAGGCCTCCGGCCGGCCGATCAGCGAGCTGGTGCAGCTGTTCGACGAGCGCAACGGCTCGACCCTGGCCAATCCTCTGAACGGAAGCTTGAAGACTCGAATTGCGACCGCCGCTTCCGGCGAACCCGCGCTGCGCGCGCGCGACGGCAAGGTGCATGCGGTGCTGGTCAACGCCGCGCCGATCGTCGACGCCACCGAAAGTATCGCCGGCGCGGTGCTGGTCCTGCGCGAAGCCGCGGCGCAGCGCCAGGCCGAGCGCGCGATGCGCGAGGCGTACACCGAGCTCGACGAGCGCGTGGTGCGGCGTACCGCCGCGCTCGAGCGCGCGTCGGCGGCACTGCGCGAGCGCAACGCGCTGCTGAACGCGATCACCACCAGCACGCCGGATCTGATCTTCGCCAAGGACCGCGACGGCCGCCTGCTGATGGCGAACCCGGCGTGGCTGAAGGTCGTGGGCCGTTCCGAGAACGAGGTGCTCGGCCTCGACGACAAGGAGCGCATCGTCCTCGAGTCGGGCGAGACCATGATCCTCGAGGAGAGCGTGGCCGAGCGCTGCTACCTCGCGACCAAGTCGCCGCTGCGCGACGAGCAGGGGCGCATCATCGGCCTGATCGGCGTCGCCACCGACATTACCGAGCGCCGGCAGGCGCAGAGCGACCTGGAGAAGCTGGTGGTCGCCGAGCAGCGCCTGCGCGCCGAGGCCGAGCGCGCGAACCGCGCGAAGGACGAGTTTCTCGCGATCGTGTCGCACGAGCTGCGCTCGCCGCTCAACGCGTTGCGCGGCTGGAGCCACCTGCTCGCCACCACCCGGCCGCTCGAGCAGAACCTGGTCGAGCGCGCATCGAAAGCCATCAAGCGCAACGTCGACCACCAGACGCGGCTGATCGACGACCTGCTCGACACCTCGCGCATCGTGAGCGGCAAGCTCACCATCGAGCGGCGCGTGGTCAACCTGGTCGAGACCGTGCTTACCGCGCTCGACGCGGCGCGCCCCGGCGCCGCGGCGAAGGAGATCGACCTGCGCTTCACGCCCGACGACGCCAGCATCATGGTGATGGGCGACAGCGGGCGCCTGCAGCAGCTGGTCTCGAACCTGCTCTCCAACGCGGTCAAGTTCACCCCGGAGCGCGGCAGCATCGCGGTGCGCCTGCTCAAGCACGCCGACCGCGTGCAGCTCATCGTCAAGGACAACGGCATCGGCATCGCGGCCGAGTTCCTGCCGCACGTCTTCGACCGCTTCACGCAGGCCGACACCTCGGCCGCGCGGCGCGCGGGCGGCCTCGGCATCGGCCTCGCGCTCGTGCGGCACATCGCGCTGCTGCATGGCGGGCAGGTGCGCGCCGACAGCTCGGGCATGGGGCGCGGCGCGACCTTCACCGTCGAGCTGCCGGCGGCGCCGGCGAGCGCGCTGCGCGCGCCGGTCCCGCGGATCCAGGAGCGCCGCGGCTCGAACGAGGGCGCGCTCTCCGGGGTGCAGGTGTGGGTGCTCGACGACGATCCCGATGCGCATGAAGTCGCCGAGCTGACGCTCAAGCAGACCGGCGCATTGGTGCAAAGCGCGAGCTCCTCGCCCGAGCTCGCCGGCATGCTCGAGCGCGCGCTCCCCGCCAACGGCCCGGACGTGCTGCTCATTGACCTCGCCATGCCTGGCGAGGACGGCTTCGAGGCCCTGCGGCGCGTGCGCTCGCTGGAGATGGCCTGCGGTGCCGAGCGCTACATCCCGGCTCTCGCGCTGACCGCCTTCACCCAGGTCGAGCGCGAGAAGCTGCTCGCCGCCGGCTTCACCGACCGCGTCGACA
>Ga0075430_100001896_pt1 | contig 17144 bp, 13 predicted proteins | sample RhiMetdeltSRZDD4_FD_75294 | JGI IMG/M metagenome (GOLD analysis project Ga0075430, IMG submission 75294) | Populus rhizosphere microbial communities from Tennessee, USA - Rhizosphere MetaG P. deltoides SRZDD4 | ecosystem: Host-associated > Plants > Roots > Rhizosphere > Soil | place: USA... | reverse complement strand
GAATCCTCTCAAAATGCCTGCGCAGCGATGCTTTCGTCGTGCCTCGTAAGATGTTGATTTATAAATGTTATTTTGGGATCTTGCAAAGCGATGAATATCAGCATTGTGGCATGACCTGTGTAATAAACCCGGGTGGATATTCGTCCTCTTTTTGTGTGCCTGGCCCCAAGAAGCGACTTTGAAAGGAGGTGGTGGTTGTCCCGTGGAGCAAAGGGCACGAGAAAGCAATTAATAGGCAGAACGTCTATTCAAGTAGGAGGTGTTCGCAATGCAGTTATCACGTCGGCAGTTTCTTAAATTTTCTGCGGGGACCGTTGCAGTCGCGGCGCTGGCTGATAAAGCCCTGGCACTCACCGCACTGCAGCCGGTAGTCGAGGTCGGCAATCCACTCGGCGAATACCCGGATCGGTCATGGGAGCGTGTCTATCACGATCAATATCGATATGACTCCTCCTTTACGTGGTGTTGTTCGCCCAACGATACCCACGGATGTCGCATTCGCGCGTTCGTTCGTAACGGTGTCGTCATGCGCGTGGAACAGAACTACGATCACCAGACGTATGAAGATCTCTACGGCAATCGCGGGACGTTTGCGCATAACCCGCGCATGTGCTTGAAAGGCTATACCTTCCATCGTCGCGTGTACGGACCCTATCGGTTAAAGGGCCCGTTGATGCGGAAAGGCTGGAAGGAGTGGATGGATGCCGGTTCACCTGAGCTGACTCCGGATGTGAAGCGTAAGTATAAATTTGATAGCCGCTATCTGGACGACATGCTGCGGGTGTCCTGGGATACGGCGTTTACCTATGCGGCCAAGGGATGCATCCTCATTGGAACCAGGTACAGCGGTGAAGCAGGCGCCCGTCGGCTGCGCGAGCAGGGCTATGCTCCGGAAATGATCGAGATGATGAAGGGCGCCGGAGTGCGTTGTTTCAAGCATCGCGCCGGTATGCCTGTATTGGGTATCGTCGGCAAGATGATGAACACCCGTTTCAACGGTGGAGTATTGCCGCTGTTGGATAGCTGGATCCGGAAGGTTGATCCTGATCGCGCGCAGGGTGGAAAGTATTACTCGAACTATACCTGGCACGGCGACCAAGATCCGAGCCATCCTTGGTGGAACGGCACGCAGAACTGCGATATCGACCTGTCGGATATGCGGTTCTCGAAGTTGAACACCAGCTGGGGCAAGAACTTTGTCGAGAACAAGATGCCGGAAGCGCACTGGAAGTTGGAGTGTATTGAGCGCGGGGCCCGCGTCGTGGTCATCACGCCTGAATACAACCCGACGGCCTACCGAGCGGATTACTGGATTCCGGTTCGGCCGGAGACGGATGCGGCGAATTTTATCGGTGCCTGCAAAATCATCATCGATGAAAACATGCAGGACATCGATTACATCAAGCAATTTACCGATTTCCCCATCTTGGTCCGGACGGACACGTTGCAATATTTGGATCCACGGGATGTGATTGCGGATTACAAGTTCCCCGACTTCTCTAAGAGCTATTCGGGGCGGGTGCAGGCGCTCAAGCCGGATCAAATCGATCGGCTGGGCGGCATGATGGTCTGGGACCTGAACAAGAAAGCCCCAGTCCCGCTGCATCGTGAGCAGGTCGGCTTCCATTTTGTGGAAAGCGGGATCGATCCGGCCCTGACCGGGACCTACCGCGTGAAGTTGCTCAATGGTCGCGAAGTGGACGTGGCCTCGATTTACCAGATGTACCTGGTGCACCTGCAGGACTACGATCTGGACACGGTCCATCAGATTACACGCTCGCCGAAGGATTTGATCGTTCGATGGGCGCGGGATTCGGGTACCGTGAAGCCGGCGGCGATGCACAACGGCGAAGGCGTTTGCCACTATTTCCACATGACGGAAATGGGTCGCGCCGCAGCCCTCGTGCTGATGTATACCGGCAACCACGGCAAATTCGGAACCGGTTGCCATACCTGGTCCGGCAACTACAAAGCCGGCATCTGGAACGCGACGCCCTGGTCCGGCGCCGGATTGGCGGTGCATACGGGCGAGGATCCATTCAATCTGACCCTCGATGCGAATGCGCACGGGAAGGAAATCAAGACCAAATCGTACTACTACGGGGAAGAAGTCGGGTATTGGAACCATGGCGACACCGCCTTGATCGTCAATACACCGAAGTACGGCCGCAAGGTGTTCACGGGCAAGACCCATATGCCGAGCCCGAGCAAGGTGCGATGGGTGACCAACGTGAACATCCTCAACAATGCGAAGCATCACTATGACATGGTCAAGAACGTCGATCCGAACATCGAGATGATCGTGACTCAGGACATCGAGATGACCTCCGACGTGAACCATGCCGACATCGCATTCGCATGTAACAGCTGGATGGAGTTCACCTACCCGGAAATGACCGCCACGGTGTCCAATCCGTGGATACAGATCTGGAAGGGCGGTATCCGGCCACTGTACGACACGCGGAACGATGCCGATACGTTCGCCGGAGTAGCCGCGAAGCTGTCTGAAATGACGGGCGACGCGCGCATCCGGGGCGTGTTCCACTTCGTGTATATGAACCGGGTCGACGTGTATCCGCAGCGGATGCTGGACGCCAGCGCGACCTGCTATGGGTACAGCGCCGACGTCATGCTGAAGTCGGAAAAGGGCTGGATGGTGATGACCCGCACCTATCCACGCCATCCGTTGTGGGAAGAGACGAACGAGTCGAAGCCCCAGTGGACGCGATCCGGCCGGTTGGAGAGCTACCGCATCGAGCCGGAAGCGATCGAGTACGGAGAAAATTTCATCGTGCACCGGGAAGGTCCCGAGTGTACGCCGTACCTTCCGAACGCGATTTTCTCGAACAATCCGTACATCCGTCCGGATGACTACGGGATTCCGATCACGGCGCAGCACCATGATGACAAGCACGTGCGGAATCTCAAACTGCCGTGGGCCGAAATCAAGCGGCATGCGAATCCGTTGTGGGAGAAGGGCTACCAGTTCTACTGTGTCACGCCCAAGACCCGGCATCGGGTGCATAGCCAGTGGTCGGTGAACGACTGGGTGCAGATTTATGAGTCGAATTTCGGCGATCCGTACCGGATGGATAAACGGACGCCGGGTGTCGGCGAACACCAGTTGCACATCAACCCGCAGGCAGCGAAAGACCGCGGCATCAACGACGGCGACTACGTCTATGTCGACGGCAACCCGGTGGACCGGCCCTATCGTGGCTGGAAACCGTCGGATCCGTTCTACAAGGTCTCTCGCTTGATGATTCGCGCGAAGTACAACCCGGCCTATCCGTATCACGTCACGATGGCGAAACACGCCCCGTACGTGTCCACGGCGAAGTCGGTGAAGGGGCACGAAACCAGACCGGACGGCCGCGCGATTGCCGTCGATACCGGGTATCAGTCGAATTTCCGGTACGGCGCGCAACAGTCCTTTACGCGGAGCTGGCTGATGCCGATGCACCAGACCGACTCATTACCGGGCAAGCATGCCATCGCTTGGAAGTTCAAGTGGGGCTATGCAATTGACCACCATGCAGTGAATACGACCCCGAAGGAATGCTTGATCCGCATCACGAAGGCGGAAGACGGCGGCATCGGGGCGCGGGGTCCATGGGAGCCGGTGCGAACGGGATTCACGCCGGGTCAAGAGAACGAGTTCATGATCAAGTGGCTCAAAGGGGAGCACATCAAGATCAAAGTGTAGCGGCGGTCGCGTCGCAGCGCACGACGCTTCACGAGAAGATGAGATGCAACACCTATTTCACCACGCGATCATGAGAAGGAGGAGCTACAATGCCGGAAGTCTATAACTGGCAACTGGGCCGGAAGATGCTGTATCCGTATGAGGAGCGGCATCCTAAGTGGCAGTTCACGTTTGTGTTCAATATCAATCGGTGTTTGGCCTGTCAGACCTGTTCGATGGCGGACAAGTCGACGTGGCTGTTTTCGAAGGGGCAGGAGTACATGTGGTGGAACAATGTGGAGACCAAGCCCTACGGCGGGTACCCGCAGTTCTACGACGTGAAGATCACGCAGTTGATCGAGCAGGTGAACCCGGGGGGACAGGTGTGGAACGTGCGGGTGGGCCGCAAACACCATGCGCCCTACGGGGTATTCGAAGGGATGACGATCTTCGACGCGGGGGCCAAGGTAGGCCAGGCGGCGATCGGCTACATCCCGACGGACCAGGAGTGGCGGTTCGTCAATATCTATGAAGACACGGCGACCTCGATGCGCGCCTTGGTGGAAGGCATCGACAAGTCGGGCTTTAGCCGCGATGAACCATGGCGGCTGTCCGGCAGCAGCCTGCCGGAGCATGAGACGTTCTTCTTCTATCTGCAGCGGATCTGTAACCACTGCACGTATCCGGGCTGTCTGGCGGCCTGTCCCCGGAAGGCCATCTACAAGAGGCCGGAAGACGGCATCGTGTTGATTGACCAGAACCGCTGCCGCGGGTACAAGAAGTGTGTGGAGCAGTGCCCGTTCAAGAAGCCGATGTATCGGGGCACGACCCGGGTGTCGGAGAAGTGTATTGCCTGTTATCCACGGATCGAGGGCAAGGACCCGCTGACGGGCGGCGAGCCGATGGAAACGCGCTGTATGGCGGCCTGCGTCGGGAAGATCCGGATGCAGAGCCTCAACCGTATCGGCGAAGACGGTCTGTGGGCGGAGGATCGGTGGCACCCCTTGTACTACGCGGTTCGTGTAGAGCAGGTGGCGCTCCCCTTGTATCCGCAGTGGGGGACCGAGCCGAACGGCTACTACATTCCGCCACGGCATAGCCCGCGGGGGTATGCCCGGCAGATGTTCGGCCCGGGCGTGGATAACGCCATCGAGAAGTACCTCGTGCCGAGTCGCGAACTGTTGGCGGTGCTGCAGCTGTGGCGCGCCAGCCAGCAGATCATCTTCCGGTACGATGTGATTCCGGGCCCGAAGGTGTTTGAGACCCAGATTCACGGGAAGCGGTTCGAGATGTTCAACGATACCGTGCTGGGCTTCAACAAGTCGGGCAAGGAAGTGGCCCGCATCCAGGTCGAAGAGCCGATCTACATTCGGCCGGCCGAACGGGTGCAGTGGCTGTAAGCTGAGGACCAAGAGGGGAGGAGGTAGTTAAACTTTAAACTACCTCCTCCTTTCAGTCGTGTATGGCTTACCCGTCGAGGCAGGCAGATGAGTGGTGTTCGGTAGTGCGTGCAGGATCGTCGTGTTGATGTTGTTTCCTCTCGGGAAAAATGGCATTGGTCGCGTAGAGTGACCGTGCCGTTGGAGTACCGTGATGCGAAACGTGAAGAGCATGGAGGCAGGGTGTTCGAAAGAATACCCTGCCTTTTTAATACTACCCGGCCGTGAAGGCGTTTCCATTACGTGGCCATAGAGTCAAGGGCCCTCAGCTTCGGAAGCTGTATGTTCTGTAGACAGCGGAAAGCAGGAAGAGGTGCTTGCCTATATCCGTGCGGGAGAAGGACTGGCCCGCCCTGTCGAAGACAATCGAGAAAGCGGTTGAGGATTTTGAGACAAGAATCGACACCGAATCCTCATCATTTGACGTCGATGAGCCTTCACTCAATGAACGGACACTTCAACGACTACTTTTGGCGGATACGGCCACTCTGCTTCTGGGAATCCTGGTGACAAGAATCGTCTTCCGCTCGGCCATGAACGGAGTAGGCCTCAATTTCTCCCCGCTTCGGTTGCGCGAAATCAGTAGCCGCTGTTTCCAAAACAACAAATAGCCGCTCCCTCCCTCTCTGCGCGTCGTCCGCACATCTCGGCTGTGGAAAGCAGTGACAAAAACAGCCTGCCCCGCCATACATCATGCCTCGATCATGATGGCAGGCGATGGAATTGCATCATGCCCGCCATCATAAACAAAGGTTCGAGCCACCAATGCGTCGCTATATTCCATCAACTGGCGTGGCTCGTGTTCCTGCCGGAGATGCAAAACACAAGCGAAGGGGCACTCACCCCATGCCTATTCTTGGCGCTGAAGTGTGGTCGTGTGTCCCTTGTCGGTGATGAAGGCTTTGACATGGTCTCCTTCAACGACTTTGTCCAGTTTGGTACTCTTATCCACATGGATTCGAACTTCCTTACCATCATTGTCTTTGATCCAGTAGAACTCGCCATCGATTTTCATTAGAGTTCCTTTGACTGCGTCCTTTGTAATCCGTTCCGTTATGGACGGCTTGGCTTCCTTTTCACTCATGGGATCGGCAGCCAATGCCGCACCAGCGCCAGTCGATAGTGCTGCGGAAACGATGATTGACCACAACAGCTTGCTCATTTTCGCCTCCTTTTCAAGTGAAGCCGACATGACCTCATCATGTAGTGTGCGCACAGGGCAAGAGCCTAAACAAGGAACGTTTTCAGGAAGAGGGACGTTTCAAGAGTTGTACTGTTCAGTGGCATGAGGGGCCTGTCGTATTTTCTAGGACAGCTTGTCGATCAGGTAGAAAATGAGGTGCAAGCAAAGTTCGCTGGTTACAAAAACTTACCAATTTGCTAACCTTTGCCTCAAAATATACCGATTACCTGTTGGTGAGGACCGCAGGACTTTAGACTCGGTCCACTCACAGGAGCGCTCCAGATGTTGCGCAGTCGCAAGGTTGTTGTCTTTTAGGATGCAGTTCTTGATAGGTTAGCTGATGCACACCTTCGGCAGTCTAGGGCAGCAGGCTCCAGCAAAGCCGCCCATGACCTCTCGGTGCTCTGCTTTTCGTTACGTGTCACGGCGGAGTTCTTGATCCGACACCCGGATCTTATGTAGCTATTGAACATGTTCGCTGCACAGGATCCACGAGCGTAACCTTCCAACCCAAGTACGCGAGAAGTACATGATCTGGATGGCGTTACTTGCCCCGGCAGGACGTGTTCTAGCTCTTTGCCTTTTGATCGTATCGTCCTGGTCTTGTTCGCAGTCGAACGAGGACCAACTCGCGCAGCATATGAATCGCGGCGATCTGTACGTGCAGCAGGGCAAGTTCCCGGAGGCTGTGATCGAGTACAGGAATGCCGCCCGCGCTGGGCCGACCGATATCTCGATCCACTGGAAACTCTCCCAGGCTACTCTCAAGACGAGAGATTTTCAGACTGCTTTGACTGAGCTGCAACGGGTGGTGGCGCTCGATCCGAACCATGAACGGGCCAAGGAAACTCTAGGGGAGATCTATCTGGCGATCGGCAAGATGCAGGAGGCGGACCGGATCGCGCAAGACTTGGTGACGAGGTATCCGCACCGTCCCGCCGGCTATGTATTGAAGGGCAGCCTTGCCGCCCGAGAAGGCGACCTCGCGGCCGCTATCGCACAATTCCAGCAGGCGGTGGAACGAGATGCCCAGATGGATGAGACGATGCTGACCATCGGCCATCTATACCTTCTACAGCAGAACCCAGCACAAGCCCTGTTCTGGTATGACCGCGCGCTGAAGGTGAACCCCGATTCCATCGACGCGTATGCGGCGCGCGGGAACTACTACTTCGCTGTAGGACAGCCAAGCGAAGGCGAACAGGATTTTCAGAAGGCGGTTGAACTCAGCAACGATTCGGAGGATAGCCGCCTGGCAATCGTCGTGCATCACTTGACGCAGGGGCGCCCTCACTATGCGGAACAAGAACTGATTGCGATCGCCGATGCGACGAAGTCCCTCAAGGCTCGTATGCTTCTTGTTGAGCTCAAGCTGGAATTGGGGGAGGCCGATGAAGCCAAGCGGCTCATGGCAACCATCCTGTCTGAGGAGGGGAGAGATCTTCGCATCACATACCTTCAAGGCCGTCTCGCCCTCGCCGAGCAGCGGCGCGAGGAGGCTCGATCGTTTCTCCAGGAAGTCGTCAAGCGGGATGGCGGCATGGCCGCGGCACACTTGTACCTGGGAATCCTCAACCTCTTGGAGGGACAACGTATCCCGGGTGAGGAGCAGTTGCTCGAAACGGTCAAACTCGATCCTGCCAACTCCAAAGCGCATCTGGCGCTGGCGGAGCTCTATCTGAGCGAGAATTCCTTCGCCAAGGCTGAGCGAGAAGCATTCGAAGTGCTGCGCCGCAATCCTGCCCACATTCAGGCGGCGGTTGTGTACGGGGATTCCTTTCTCTTGCGAGACGAGTGGGCCAGGGCTGAGGCGGTGTATTCCGCCATCTTGAAACAACTTCCCCAGAGTCCCATCGGGCCAACAAAAATGGCCATTCTGAAGCGGCGACAAGGATTCACAGCACAGGCGGCCGCCTTCTTTGCTGAAGCGGTCACACGCAGCCCGAATGACGACGGACTTATGTTCGAGTATTTGCTCGCCCTTGCCGCAGCCGAACAGAAAGATAAAGCCAGTCGCATTCTCAAAGACTACCTCGGCAAGGCCCCTCAGAACTCTTTGCGCTGGGAAGTGGCGGGGCGATTTCACACGGCGGTACGGCAGCCTGCTGAGGCGGAGCAGGCGCTGAAAAGGGCTACGGAGCTGGACCCTGACAATCCGCGCCCCATATATAAATTGGCCCAATGGTATCTCTCGCAAAACCAGCCGGTGGCCGCCGAGGCGGCTCTCAGAAACGTGCTTGATCGCGACGACAAACACGAGGCAGCCCATACGTCGCTCGGTCTAGCGCTGGCCGCTCAAGGGCGAACCCAGGAGGCGAATGACCACTATCGCCGGGCTCTGGAACTAAGATCTTCGAATTACGTTGCTGCCAACAACCTTGCCGCAAGCCTCGTCGATCAAGAGACAGGCTTGGATGAAGCGCTTCGCTACGGGCGACTTGCTCTGGAGGCGGCTCCCAGCGTGCCCGCGATTCAGGATACGGTCGGCTGGATCTATTTCAAGAAGGGTTCCGTTGAAGAGGCCTATCCGCTGCTAACCCGTGCTGCAAGCGAGCTCAGCGACAACCCCATGGTCCGATATCATCATGGCATGGTGCTGGCGCAACGGGGAGATAAGGCTTTGGCTGTGACGGAGTTGGAAGCAGCCTTGTCCCTCTCCAAAAACTTTCCCGGTGCTGAAGAAGCCGCCACGATGCTGGCATCTATGAGAGAGTAGTATATGCCGATGTCCGATTCCCCATCGCTCCATCAAGCACGCCACACTGCTGTTGATGTCACGCCGGTATTTCCACAGGCTCCTATTCGAGAACAGGCGACCGGTCGAGATCTATGGCTCCGCCTCGGTCTTATAACGGTTGCACTCGTATTCTTGTACGCATCGGTGTTCAAGGGGCTTTGGGAGCTTTGGATGAGCCGGGAGGATTATTCGCACGGGTTCTTAATTCCGCTCATCAGCCTCTATCTCATCAAAAGAAAATGGGGAGAGATACGGAGCCTGCCCGTCAGGCCTGTTCCAGTTCTCGGATTTGGAATGATCCTTCTCTCCCTGGCTGGGTTGTTCGTCGGGGTCGCCGGCGGGGTCATTACGCTCAGCAGCGTGTCCTTTATTGGAATATTGATAGGACTCACGGTTCTGTTATTCGGGTATCCATACCTTCGCGTCTTGGCTTTTCCATTCGGCTACCTCATTTTCATGACGCCCGTCTTGGATGTAGTCGTGGACCCGTTGCACCACCCGTTACAACTGCTGGGCGCAAAAGTGGTAAGTGCGTTATTCCAAATCGCGGGTGTGCCGACCTACCTCGATGGCACATTCATACATTTCCCGAACGGCGTCCTCGAAGTCGCCATTCAATGCAGCGGTGCCGGCTTCCTGATTGCTATTTTGGCCATCGGTTTGCCGCTCGCATCCCTTGCCTTACGCACCTGGCAAGCACGGGTGACGCTGCTCGTGGTGGCTCTGGCGATCAGCATCGTTGCCAATTGGCTTCGGGTGGCGCTTATCGGAACAATCGGGTACCTGACAGGATGGGGGCCAGCGGTGCATGGTCCTCTCCACATCTTGCAAGGCATGTTAGTCTACTGGGTTGGATTTGGCGCCCTGTTCGGCGGCGCATGGGTCCTAGCCAAGATGGAAGGGGGCAGTGCGAGACGGAACAAGGGCGAAGACTCTCAACATCCAGGCCCTGTGTATCAATCAGCATCGCAACAATCGCTACGGCCCTGGTGGGCCGCAATCGTCACTCTTGTACTGGCGATCCTTTATCTCTACGGGTACGATCGCGGACCGGTTGAAGCGAAGCAAGATTTCGAGTCTTTCCCTTCGACCGTTGGCGACTGGACAGCTGATGGATCAAACGGGGGATCGACCATCGTCACGATTCAAGGGACCGATCAAGACCTGAACAAAGTGTATCGCAGGGCTGACGGGACGGCGGTGCGATTGTACATTGCCTATCTCAACAGGCAAACGCAGGGAAAGGAGTTGGTCAACTATCTCACGGCGCCCTTGCACAACCACACGGGCATGACTTTCTTATCCGTGGGTAACGAGAGCTTGCGGGTGAATGCCGGCTTCTGGGAAGAGAACCACCTCAGGATACCCATTGTATTTTGGTATGCGCTCAATGGACAGGCCTATGCCGATCGCTACGAAGCCAAAATGGCCACGATGATCCAAGCTCTCAGGCACCAGGGTTCACATGGAGCATTGGTTCTGATGTCGGGAATGCTACGAACAGGGAATCAAGATCAAGATCTTTCGGTTGGCCCCTTGGAAGACTTTGCGCGGGACCTCGGTCCTGTCCTTCAATCGTATCTGCGCTAAACATGACTCGTCAGTTTTCTATTCGCGTCGTCACAAACCTTGATGGCTTCAGTGAGCTCGCGTCCGACTGGACCCATTTGCTCGAGCGGTCTGAATCACGAGAGGTCTTTCTCTCGCACGAGTGGCTGTACCATTGGACGAAGCAGTACCTCGGTGTGAACCGTCTCTGGATTCTGGTCTTTGTTGATCAAAGAGAGCGTGTCTGCGCGATTGCACCGTTCTATATCCGGCGGGTACGCCGCAACTTGGTGTGCAGGTATCGGGAAATCGCCTTTCTTGGGTCAGAGGGGGTCGGCTCCTCCTACTTGGACATCATCGTGGAGCGGCAATACAAGCAAGCAGTCATGCTGCGCTTGTACGATTTTTTGTTTCAGGAGGCCGTTCAGGAGTGGGATGTCCTCACGCTGGAAGAAGTGCCGACTGGATCGTTGACGATCGACACGCTCGTGGACCGCTTTGAAGAAGCAGGAAAGGTCATTCAGACGATGAGCAGCAGCGGGTGCTCAATTATTCGACTGCCGCGTTCATGTGCAGAGTACCGGCGGACACTGAGTGCCAACAGCCGCTACAATCTTCAACGAAAAAACAAAGTGCTTCAGCGGCTCGGCGCTGTGTCGTATCGCCATATTGAGAAGGGGTCCGAGCTGGCTGATGGCTTTGACTCGTTCGTGCGGCTGCATGAGAAGCGGTGGGTTAGCAATGGAACCGGCGGTGGGGCTTTTCACCGTGCGGGCTTTCGGTTGTTTCATCAAGACATCGTCAGAGTATTCGCCGAAAAAGGATGGCTCACGCTGAGCTTCCTCACCTTGGATGATCAGCCCATCGCCGGCATCTATGGATTTGTCTACGGTGGTACCTACTATTTTTACTTGCCGGGATTCGATCCGGACTTGGCTCCTCACGCAAGCCCAGGGATGCTGCTGCTGGCTCACCGCATCGAGCAGGCGATAGAGGAGGGGTATCGGCTATTTGATCTCTTACAAGGAGAAGCTCGCTACAAGACCTCGTGGGCGAACGGTACCAGACATTCGCTTACGCTACGGGCGTACAATCGCCGCTGGCCGGCTCTCATGCTCCAATGTGCCCAGAGCGTCCGCCAGGCTCTGAAGATTCTGGTGAGGTAGCACATGCAGCTCGTCGTCACCGTTGATGCCGAGGAGGATCAATGGGGACCTTCGCCATACGGGGGTTCGACAGTGACGAACATCCGGAAAATTCCTGAACTCCAAAAGGTGTTTGAAGACTATCGTGTTGTTCCGACCTATTTGCTCACCTATCCGGTCGCAAACGACGAGAACGCGGCAGCGGTCTTTCGGGACCTGCTCGACGCCGGACAATGCGAGATCGGGATGCATTGTCATCCTTGGAATACTCCGCCCTATGAAGAGACGATTAATCGCCGCAACACTATGCTCTGTAATCTCCCGGCGTCGCTCCAGCGGGACAAGGTGCGGCGCTTGCAGGAATTGATAGCGAAGCAATTCGACAGGCCCCCTCTGGCCTTTCGGAGCGGGCGATGGGGATATGGTCGTGAAACAGCTGAGATTCTCGCCGAGCTGGCATGCCGAATCGATACATCGATTACGCCCTATACGTCATGGGCGGCTTCGGAGGGACCTGATTTTTCATCGTACTCGCCACATGCCTTTTCCTTCTCCTCCGGCGATCTCTCCAGGGATGATCCGGACGGAGACATGCTGGAAGTTCCTGTGACCATTGGGTATGTGGGCGGCAGTTTCGCGCGCTGTCACCAATTGCGAAAGCGACTGAACAAGCCACCGTTTCACCACTTGCACCTGGCGGGTTTTCTCGCGAAGCTGGGATTGTTGCGATCGGTATGGCTGTCGCCGGAACGAGAAACGCCGGCGCGATTGGTCAGACTCTTGCGGCAATCGATGCGCGAAGGGTGCCGCATCGTCAATGTCTTCTTCCATTCGTCATCTCTACAGGTCGGTTGTACGCCATTTGTGCGCACGCTTGACGAGAAGAAGCATTTCCTCAGATCGCTCTCGACCATCTTGGAATTCTGTCAAGAGTCCGGCGCAAGAAGCGTTCCGCTGTCGCAGGCGGCGCAGAGAATTCTTCGATCAGGGGCCGGCGCGCAGTGACTATCGATCTCATGATAGGGCCGATTATCCCTATAGCCGATCAATACTGGCATATATTGTCTCACTCTAAATCACCGCTCCCTGAATTGGTGTCGAGATTGGAAACAAGCGATCGACCGGGAGAATAGTGGCATAGCGTTTGCTGCATTCATCATTATGAAGTTTGCAACCCTCGCGCAAAATTAAGGTTGCGGAATCATTTCCAGCATGGTATCAAAGGGGCTACTACTTAGACGATACGCAGCACTGGTCGACGAAGAGGTCAGTCGCTATCACCGCCTCGCCTGCCGATTACAAGGAGGTTACGATGCTCTCGACTAGGTCTGTCCGAGTGCTTGTCCTTCTGGGCTTCCTGCTGGTTGTTCCTTCTTTCGCCGTTGCTTCCCCGATAGTGTTTTCGGATTTCGGATCGGATGCCGCATCGATTCTTGACACCGTGAATGCATTCCGTGGGGCCATCGGCGGCGCGAATAACGGTGTGGCGCCTGGCTCATTCAGCACAGGACGGCGAGAAATCGGTTGGGATGGTGGAGGAGCCGCAGCTCCGGTATTGGTGGATATGCCGAAAGACCAGTTCCAGAACCGGGGAGCGCAATTCTCACCGGGAACCACGACATTCTCCATCAGCGGCGCACCAGATCCGCGGTTCGGAAACATCAATCCCTCCTATACGAATACATTCAAAGCATTCAGCGAACCCAGATTGTTCGCACCGACGAATAGCATCGTGACCGAGCAGACGTTTTCCGTGCCGGGCTCAAAAATTCCAGCCACGAGCACCGCATTCGGAGCGGTTTTCACAAATGTGGAATTGGCCAATACGACATCGATCAAATACCTGGGACAGGGTAACAGATTGCTGGGAACCTTCTTTGCTCAACCAGCCGCAGGTGGGCTGTCTTTCCTCGGCGTGGCATTTAACAAAGGGGAACTGATCGACAGGGTGGTCATCACCACGGGCAATACGGTGCTGGGGCCTAACAATGGCGGTGGGATCAACGTCGTTGCAATGGACGATTTCATTTATGCGGAACCGCGGGCGGCTGCCGAACCTGCCACGCTGTTGCTGCTCGGCAGCGGGTTGATCGGATTGCTGTATGGGAGAAAGAGATCGGCCGCATCCAGCTGATTCGGTTGTAATCGCCTGCCTACGGACAGCACGATGAAGCATTGAAGGAGCCGCTCTCCTGATGGGAGCGGCTCTTTCGTTTCTTTGGACCGGCTCCGAGGATCGCAGCGGCGGCACAGGATCTTGTCAAGGTATCGCTTGGAACGCAAAAGTGCCTCGAGGACCTTGCCGCATCGTAGCCTTCGTGATGTGTGATCACACGTAAGTGACGGTTCTCACGGCCATAACGGTCCATCTGGTATTCCTCACCAATCATCTCTCGCTGCCTGCACTCACCGTCTGTAAGCTGTATCGCCAGTGGTGGCAGGATCGAGCTGTTCTTCAAGTGGATCAAGCAGCATCTGCGTATCAAGCGCTTCTGGCATCCTCCTCCCTTTCTTGATGGAATGACTGACGGACCTGGTACCCAGGGTGAGTTCCACTGGAAATGGAAGCATTTAGTGTCGCCTGTATGGTTTATCTACCAGCTATTATTCGTAGTATTTTGCTTGACTGTTGATACCGGCTCGAGTAAAAGGGGTCGCTCACTTTGGGGCTGAACCGTGACACTACGACACCCGTGCTGAGTGCTACTTGTGTCAGCCGGACACTTGGCTTTTGATTCTTTACCACTCTGCGATGGTTTGACCCCGAGACGGAGTGCTCGCCAAAGCAAAGTCGCACTGGTGCCTGTGCCAGCAGATTTGGATGTAAAGATTATCGGTTAGGCTGATCCGGTCCGTCATCGGTTGGACCGTATGGAGGATTCATGGATAGAACACTCCGGCCGAGCGTACTCGCAGCTTCTGCATTCCTTTGGATTGGATTTGTTGGTATTTCCCCCGTCGCCTCAATTCCTCTTTCATACAATACCGGCTTGGAGCATGTCACGACAACTCTGTTTACCCCGCAGTACACAACTGACCTCTTTCCACCCGGCACGTACGGGCCGTTTGAATTGCAAGCGAACTACAAGCAGAGCTTTGACGGAACGGCTCTGATCAAACAGGTTGACATCGGATTTGTGTTCGAGTCGGGATTCTCTGATCGCCAGAAGTCGGCATTTAGAGCCGTCGCGGTCACCAACATTGAAAGCATCTGGAATAACAAGTTTTTGATCACGGATACTACGAATAACCGGTCCTTTCCGCTAGCTGTCGCTGTGATGACCGCTGGTCCGGCATTCAACCAAACCGTCACCGTACATCCTGGTTCGGGCCGGGGGGATGCCCTAAACTGGCATGCAGCTTCGTTTACTCCTCAGGTCATGGCGCATGAGTTCGGGCACATGATTGGCTTGTTTGACGAATATGTCGGTGGCAGTATTGATAAACATCCCAATCCTACTCTCAGCAACGCAGGCCTCATGGGGTTGGGTGCTCTCAATGACAAACCGGAGATGCTTCCCCGTTATTACCAAAGTTATCTTGATTTCATGAACGTCCTCAACCCAGGTGGTAGTTTTGCCTTGACGGTAGCTCCCGAGCCATCAACCTTCTTTCTTGTGGTCAGTGGCGTAACGGGCCTCTTTGTGTCTAGAAAGCTGAGGCGGTTTCGCTTGAGAAGGGACGATGTATCGCAACAGTAGATGTTATTTCATGATTCTTACCCGGTCCGTTGGCGGATCAGCCCGGCAGGCTTCGCATTGAAGAGGAGAAACCTCGATCAAAGATGCAGTGCTAATGGCTCATAAAAGACGGCAGTTCGTCTGGTTCCTTTCCGCCCTATGGTCAGTTACGTTAGGCTCGATCCTCCTCGATACATTATTTTCCGGACGCAGCCATGCCGAGGCCGAGGGCAGAAAAGCGCACATGTTTCACTCAATCACACTCAAAGATGTCCATCCACTGCATGGAGGACAAAACCTCTATCTTCGCGGCGACGGCACAGGGTTTTGCCAAGTTATCGCTTGGAATCAAAAAGCGACAAACCTGTTGGAAAAGCGATTTTCCCTTCATGCCTCACCTGATTCCATAACACATCTCAATACACTCATTACTCCCGATTTTCTCTCTGCATTTTCTACGAGGGACCGGCCTGGTCTTCCTGACGAAACACGGTCCACGATGTCGGTGACCTGGGCAACCGGACGGTCCTTACGCATTTCCAAATGGGCAAATGATGCCCATCCGTCTTTTGATGAAATCCACGGTAAGCTCCTCACTGAGTGCCAGTCAGCTCAAAAAACCAAGGCTATCTACGAGGGAGCGTACGATCACGGCTGGGTTCCGGATGGATTCTGATCGGTACATCGGATACTCCCCCCGGAAGCATGATCGGCTCTGTGTCCTACCATTGGGGGTGCACTTGGGACATGAGGTCCCCCGGTAGTCCTATGCCGGTACCGATACCGCGCGTGAGACATAAACGAAAGAGACAGGGCGCGGTAGCGTGTGTCGCCTTTGACCTAGATAGTTTCTAGAAACTCCAAAATGGGGACGATGTAGTGTGGCTGTGAAGAGTTCGGATTGAGTGCCCCGGAAGGTAGAGTATAAGGGCGAAGTGACTGTACAAATCCTGCATGACGCAAGACTAACACTTCCGCCGAGAATTTACCTAGGAAGTTCAATTGACACCTCTTGAATGCCTGCGTAAACTTCCGTCCACGAACGTTTAGATGGCCATTTAGAATACTGATGATGTTCGAATACAAACGTCTGATTTTCTCCCAGGGCGGGGTATTTACCTGTCTATGACAAGGGAAGAGAGGATGACTGTGACATCCGAACCAAGAATGCTGGCAAGGTTTGCCCGATTTGCGATATGCAGTGTTGGAGTGTTTATGGTCGTCGGCGTCTGGACTTTGGCTTCGCCCTTCTTTTCGGCAGCGGACGAGACCGAAGCAGAGTTACGCGAAACAGGACGATTGCTCGCGATCCTTCTCGATTCCGGTCGTGTCACCATTGGACGCAACCAGGCTCTGCTGAACGATCCCACACGAGGGGAGAAGGGGTTCACGCCGGAGGTGTTCGCCGCACAGACCATGGCCGTGTTTAAGGAGCGGACGGGCTATGACTTGACTGATCTGGCCCATGCGAACGTTCCCGGTATAGCCAAGCCATTGCTTGAGCGGTTGTTAGCTGAAAGTAAGAAAACCGTCGCCAGTTATCAGCCCGTCCTCAACATGCAGGGGCTCATATACAAAGGGCTAATCCCCGCCACATTCGGGACGGAGACCGGTACACGATTTCAAAAGTGGTCCGGCGTCTATTTGAAGCAAACGGCGCCAGAACATCTCCTCCGCAATCAGAACAACAAGCCGGATCCATTTGAGGCTGCCCAGATGACTAGGAT
>Ga0075430_100001893_pt1 | contig 17148 bp, 15 predicted proteins | sample RhiMetdeltSRZDD4_FD_75294 | JGI IMG/M metagenome (GOLD analysis project Ga0075430, IMG submission 75294) | Populus rhizosphere microbial communities from Tennessee, USA - Rhizosphere MetaG P. deltoides SRZDD4 | ecosystem: Host-associated > Plants > Roots > Rhizosphere > Soil | place: USA... | reverse complement strand
ACCACCGACAGGAACCCGCCGATCAGGCCCGCCACGATGGCGAACAGCAGGTACATCGTGCCGATGTCTTTGTGGTTGGTGGAGTTGAGCCACCGCAGCAGCCCGGTGGGCGTGTGGTCGTCGTGGGCGTGAGCGCCCTCAGCGTGCGCGTTGCTGGCCATCGTCGCTTACCTTCGTCCTCGCCCTGGTTCGTCCTGGGCGATGCTTGCCCGAGCCTTGCCTGAGAGCGCGGCGCCTGCCTGCCGGCGGCGCCGCTGCACTCGTCTAACGCTATCTCGCGGCCACCTTGTTCTGGCCCGCGTGCTCCTTGGCCACCCGCAGGATGATCTCTTTCACCTTGCGACGGTTGCGCTCCTTGGTGGCCTGGACCCATTCGTTGAAGACATCGTCCTTCACCACCCGGATCGCGATCGGCATGAAAGCGTGGTCCTTGCCGCACAGCTCCGAGCACTGGCCGAAGTAGATGCCTTCCTTGTTGGCCTTGAACCACGTGGCGGTAATGCGACCCGGCACCGCATCCGCCATGGTCCCGAATGAGGGCACCCGCCAGGCGTGGATAACGTCGGTCGAGGTCACCAGCACGTGCACCACCTTGTTGACCGGCACCAGCACCTCGTTGTTGACGGCGAGGTTGCGGGGCACCTGGTCGGCCGGCATGCCGGCCTTGATGGCCTCCTGGCGCTCGTCGTCCTGCAGGATCACCGAATCGACGCTGAGCTTCTGGTCTGGGAACTCGTGGGTCCAGTTCCAGGTATGGCCCACCGCCTTGATGGTGAGGTCCGGCGGCGGATAGGTGTACTGGGCGTAGAGCAGCCGGAACGAAGGAATGGCGATGGCGATCAGGATCAGCACCGGGATCACCGTCCACATCACCTCGACCGCCGTGTTGTGGGTGGTCCGCGACGGCTCCGGGTTGCGCTTCTCGCTGAAGCGCCACATGACCCACAGCATCAGGGCCAACACGAAGACCGTGATCGCGAAGATGATGACGTTCACGTAGTCGTGCAACCAGTGGATCTGCTCGGCGATGGGCGTCACCGCCTCCTGGAAGGTGATCTGGCGGGGTGAGGGCTGGCCGGAGCCGGCCGTCGCGGGCGCGGCGAGGAGTGCCGTGGCCAAGCCAAAGAGCACCCATGACCTGAGCACCCGCGACCCGCCGGCTGTGCTGCGATTTATTCCCAACATAGGGCCCAACATTGCGCGTGCTTCTCGTTTCCTGGCGCTCGGAGCTTCGCGAGGCGTTATCGCCTCGACCCCGTCCTCGTCCATTCCCGCGGGCCCTGCGGCCCGTCCCTGCAGACCGGCGGAAGCGCCGCCGGGTGGGAGGGCTTGGCCCCGCGTCTCGGCGGTCCCTCCCCGCGCCGGCCGCGGTGGCCAACTTGGACGCGAGATCCGCTCAACGGCGCCACCAAACCCCAACCCCCCAAGCCGCTCAAGGGCGCGGCGCTGCGGCATATCCACGCGTGAACCCGGCGGCGCTGTCACCCTTTTGCAGCGGTGCCCGATGGCTGATAACGAGGTGCCGCACGGCCAGTTGCCGCTGCCCGCAATTTGGCCGAATTGATTGGCGAGACGGCGCTTCCGGTCAGGCTGTGGTCGGGGTGTGGTGGGGTCGAGGCCGGGCGGGCTCCGGCCCATGCTTGGGCTCTGGTCGCGGCTGAGCCGTCAACTGTCGTGAGAGTCTCGGCAAAGACAAACCGCCATCGGCTAATGTTGCACCGGCACCGCTCGCATGCGACTTGCGCGGGCCTCACCGCACGTCAGGAGAGAGAGTTGGCTTCCTTGTTGTCTCGATTGTCCGGCGGTTACCGCTCGCCCTGTGCGGCGCTCCTGGCGTGGCTGGTGCTCGCGTTGCTCCTGGGCCTGCCTGCGGCTCCGCCGGCACAGGGCCAGATCCTTGAGGGCGGCACAGTCAAGGCGCAGCACGGCGACTGGCAGGTGGTGTGCCGGCCGCCCCCGCCGGGCGCCAAGAACGAGATCTGCGGCGCCGTTCAGAGCGTGACCGCCGAGGACAACCAGAACGTCGGTCTCACCGCTATCGTCCAGAAGCACTCCGACGGCAAGGTAACGATGCGCGTGGTCGCCCCCCTCGGCGTCTTCCTGGGCAAGGCGCTCGGCATCCAGATCGACGCCAAGCACGAGGGCCATCTCCCATTCGACCGCTGCCTTGCGGTCGGTTGTCAGGCCCAGCTGCTGCTGGACGCCCCGCTCATGTCCAAGCTGAAGGCGGGCAAGACGCTGGTGTTCATCATCTACCGCACGCAGGAGGTGGGGGTGGGCATCCCCATCTCGCTGGCGGGGTTCGATCAGGCGCTGGCGGGGTTGAGGTAGGCGCTCGCCCCAGGGAGACGGCGCAGGGCTTTGGCATCGCCCGCCATCGGTAGCCGGAGGCATCGATGGCATTGTCCTGATGCCGGCCGCCGCGCGATTCTCGTCCCCGCCGTAAGGAGCCATTCAAGGAGCGGCTATGAGGGAGGCCGGACCCGAAGGACAGAAAAGCGAACGGCTCGGCGTGTTTTCGCGGCATGAAGCCGGAGCCGCCCCAGCACTATCATCACGAGGTGGAGGCGGCGCGGTTTTGGGACGCGTGAGCGGCCACCGGGCTAACGAACTGTGCTCCAGGCCGCGGCGCCCGAAACGCGACGGGATTCTTGCGGGCACGGCCACCGCGACCTCAGGGCCTGCCCTGACATTCGCGCCAGTCAAGCCCGCTCCCCCGCCGCCCAATTCGGGTTTTGCCCGATATGGCGACGCGGACCGTCGCGGCTAAGAGGAGACAGGGCACACCGCAACCGAGGAGGCGCACAATGATCCTCGCGCCGGAGGCTGTGCCGGGGGGCGCAAGGTTCCAACACGCTGCCGCGGGCCTCATGCTCGCAACGCTCGCCCTCCTGCCCTGTGCAGCCGCGCGGGCGAACGACTCCACGACCGAGCTGGCGGCCGGGGGGCTCGTGCTCACAACGACCGCCGACATCGAGATGCGGGCGGAGGAGCTTCACATCTCGCCGCGGCAGGTGCGGGTGAGCTACCGCTTCTACAACGCCTCGCCACACGACGTGAAAAGCGTGGTGGCGTTCCCGATGCCCGACATCACGGTGGCCGACGCCGCCGCCAACCTGCCGCTGCCGACCGACGATCCGGAGAACCTGCTCGGCTTCTCGACGCGGGTGGATGGGGCCCCGGTGAAAGCGCGGGTGGTGCAGAAGGTGTTCGCCCGCGGCGCCGACCGCACTGCGGATCTGGATCGCCTCAAGGTGCCGCTGGCGCCGCACCTGCGCACCACCGACAAGGCGCTGAGCCAGCTGCGGCCGGGAGACGGGGAGGAGATGCGGCGGCTCGGCCTCGCGGATGTGGAGGAGTACAGCGTCGGCCGCGGCCTGCGCAAGCAGCTCTCGCCGCGCTGGACGCTGAAGACCACCCATATCTGGGAGCAGATGTTCCCCGCCGGCAAGGAGGTGACCATCGACCACAGCTACAAGCCGAGCGTCGGCCGGTCGGTGCAGACCGCGCTCGCCGATCCCGCCGCTATCGATCAGCCCTGGCTCAAGGACTACATGCGCAAGTACTGCCTCGATCGCGACTTCATGGCCGCGGTGGAGCGCGGTCGCCAGTCGGCCGGGATGTCCAGCGGCGCGCCGTTCTCGGAGGAGCGCATCTCCTATCTGCTCTCCACCGGCACCAACTGGGCGAAGCCGATCGGCGAGTTCCGCCTCGTCGTGGACAAGGGCGATGCAGCCAACCTCGTCAGCTTCTGCATGGACGGCGCCAGGAGGATCGGCCCCACCACCTACGAGGTACGCAAGACCGACTTTCTGCCGCAGGCGGATCTCAATATCCTGATCCTCAAGCGGCTGCGGGGCCGGTGATTGGCGTAGGTTGGGTCGAGCGGCAGCGAGACCCAACCTTGGCAATCAGGGATTGTTGGGTCTCGCTACGCTCGACCCAACCTACGCTCGGAGGGGCAGATGAGCGGAAGGGGGTCAGACCCCTCGCGTCCACCCTGGGAGAGCAATCTCCAATGCCCATGCGAGGGGTCTGACCCCTGCGCCTCACGCTGGGTTATCCTCTACGCCGCAGGCGGCGGCGCTTGCGCCGGAGGTGGCGGAGCGCCCACCGCAGGCTGCGTCACGCCGTTCCTCGCCTTGACGGCGAGGTCCCGCAGTCTGGCCTGGGTCTCGGGGTTCACCATGCCGGCCGAGATGATGATCTTCGCCGCGTCCTCCACGCTCATGTGGATCGGCACCACGTTCTTGCGGGGCACGAAGCACACGAAGCCCGAGGGCGGCAGCATGCCCGTCGGCATGAATACGCTGACGAGGTCCTGCCCCGGGATCTCCTTGGTGATCTCGCGCGCCGCCTCGCCGGTGACGAACACGATCGACCAGATGCCCTTGGACGGGAACTCCATCACCGCCACCTTCTGGAAGCTCTGCTGCGGCGAGGAGGCAGAGACGATCGACTCGAAGATCTGCTTCAGCCCCTGGTAGACGTTGCGCACGATCGGCGTGCGTCCCAGCATCAGCTCGCCGACGCTGATCAGCGAGCGTCCGAGCAGGTTGGCCGCCAGAGCGCCGATGATGGTCAGCAGCAGCACCGCGAACACCAGCCCGACGCCCGGCACCGCAAACGGCAGGTAGCTGTCCGGGTTGTAGATGCTGGGAACGTAGGGCTTCACCCAGCCGTCCACCAGGGCGATGAAGTTCCAGGCGATGTAGAGCGTGATGCCGACCGGCCCCACCACCACCAGGCCGGTGAGGAAGTAGTTGCGCAGCCGCGCCCCCGTCTGCGGCGTGCCCGGCGCCTCCTCGAGTGCCAGCTTGGCCAGCCCAGCCTTGAGGCTGGCATCGTCATCGCGGGCGACCTTTGCGATCTCCGCCCTCAGCTCGGGCCGCGAGTCCGGCGGCGTACGTGGCTTGTCGTGCATGGTTGTGCCTCGGGTCCCCGCTGGGACAGAGCCTTTGCGCCCGGACGCGCAAGCCCAATGCGGTCTGTCAATGTCACACGTGCGCCGGGCTCGGCAAGTCAGGTTTCGGAGATCAGGTTTCACGATCCGGGAAAGTCGCGTCCGGAGCCCGCGCCTGGGGGTCGGACCAAAGCCGGTGCGCTCTTGCGTTAACCGGGATCCCTGCCGTCGGCCACGGGCTGACGGCTACGGCCCAACGGGCAGGCAGTCGAAGCCGCTGCCCTCAAGCTTGGCACACACCGCCTGCGTCTCCTGTGCGCTGGCGAAGGGGCCGAAGCGCACCCGATAGAAGGCGCCAAAGTTGCCCAGCACCGCATGGTCGATGGCCGACTGCCGGCTCGCCAGGGTCGGCTCGCGCTTGGCCTTGGCGGCGAGCGCCCGCGCCTCCGCCTCGGTACGCACCGAGCCGAGTTGGACCATATGTCGGCCCTCGGTCCTGGCCGCTCGCGGAGGCTCGGCCCGCGCGGGAGTTGGTGTCGCCCTGGGAGGCGAAGTTGCGGGTGCCGCCCGTGGAGGCGAGGGCGGAGCCGGCGTCACCGTAGCCGTCTGCACCTCTGTCTTGCTGGACCATCCGCTCGACACGGCCGCCGGCGGCTGCCTGGCGGGGGCAGCCGGCTCGACTCGCGGCGGCGCGGGCGGAGGTGCACTCTGGCGCGCCGGGGCGGGTGGCTCAGGAGCCGGCGTTGACGCGCCGAACAGGCCGCTCAGCCAATTGCCGCCCGTCTTGGGAGCCGGGCCGGCATCGGCCTCGGCGCGAACGCCGAGCCCTGCATCGGCGTAGGCCGCCGAGCGCTCCTTGGTGGCCTCGACGCGATCCTCGCCGCCGAGCCCGCCCTTCAGCCACAGCGCGCTGTTGAGATCGGATATCGCCTGCGCAGGCCGGCTCTGCCGGCGGTAGGCCAAGCCGCGCACGTAGAGCGCCTTGGCCATAAGCGGGGGCGGCAGGTTGCCGGCGGACAGCGTGGCCGTCATGGCCTGCACCGCCTGCTCGGTCCGGCCCGCCTGGACCTGCTTCAGGGCCGCTTCTATGGCACGCTGGGCCTCGGCGGGGTCCTGCCGCTTCTTGCCGCCCTTGGGCTGCGCATCGGCGGCCGGCTGATCCTGCTCTTCCTCGGCCTCCTCGTTGGCCGCGTAGGCACGGGGGCCGAATGGCGCACTCAGCACGCAGATGCCGCCGAGCATCGTCGCGGCCAGCGCCGCAAACACTGCTCTCCGCCACTGGCGCGCCATGTCTGGTGAACCCCGTTGAGGCCGCGTTCCGGGAGCCTCCCTCTAAAGAGGAAAACTACGACAATTCCGTGGTGTCCGGCAATTCGTCGCTTGCCTTCCTCCGGAGACTCCCCCGCCTATTCCACAGTCACCGACTTGGCGAGGTTGCGCGGCTGGTCAACATCAGTGCCCATGAAGACGGCCGTATGATAGGCGATGAGCTGCACGGGAATGGCGTAGAGCAGCGGATTCGTGAAGGGATGCGCGGCCGGGACTCGCGGCACCTGCAACTGCGCATCGAGCGGACATCCCGCCCGCGCCGGGTCGGCGCCGGACAACAGGATGATGCGGCCGCCGCGTGCCGCCACCTCCTGCAGGTTGGAGACGGTCTTCTCGAACAGGTCGTCCTCGGGCGCCACCACGATCACGGGCACCTTCTCGTCGATCAGGGCGATCGGCCCGTGCTTGAGCTCGCCGGCGGCGTAGCCCTCGGCGTGGATGTAGGAGATCTCCTTGAGCTTGAGCGCGCCTTCCAGCGCCAAGGGGTAGCTGGCGCCGCGACCCAGATAGAGCACATCCTGGGCCTTGGCGAGGTGGTGCGCGAGCGCCTCGTAGCGGGCCTCGCCGCGCAGCACCGAGTTGATGTGGCGCGGCACCTCGCCCAGCGCCTTGACCAGCTCGGCCTCATCGGCCGCGCTGAGCGTCCCGCGCGACCGGCCGAGACCGATGGCGAGGCAGGCCAGCACGGCGAGCTGCGACGTGAACGCCTTGGTCGAAGCCACGCCGATCTCCGGCCCGGCCAGCGTGGGGAGCACCGCGTCGGCCTCGCGGGCGATGGTGGAGGTGCGCACGTTGACGATGGCCGCGATGCGCTGGCCCTGGGCGCGGCAGTAGCGCAGGGTGGCCAGGGTATCGGCCGTCTCGCCCGACTGCGACACGAAGATGGCAAGCCCGTCCTTCGCCAGCGGCGGCTCGCGGTAGCGGAACTCCGAGGCAATGTCGATCTCGACGGGGAGCCGCGCGTAGCGCTCCAGCCAGTACTTGCCGACGAGGCCGGCGAAGTAGGCCGTGCCGCAGGCCGAGATGGCGACCCGCTCCAGCTTGGCAGGATCGAGGCCGAGATCGGGCAGCATGACGCGGCCGTTGGCGAAGTCCACATAGTTGGCGAGCGTGTGGCCGATCGTCTCTGGCTGCTCATGGATCTCCTTGGCCATGAAGTGGCGGAAGTGGCCCTTGTCCACCAGCAGCGAGGTGGCGACCGACTTGACCGGCGGGCGCACCACCTTGGCACCGTCGACGTTGAAGATCTGGGCGCCGTCGCGCGCCAGCACGGCCCAGTCGCCGTCCTCCAGATAGGTGATGGTATCGGTGAATGGGGCCAGAGCGATGGCATCGGACCCCAGGTACATCTCGCCGTCGCCGTGGCCGATGGCCAGCGGCGGGCCGTTGCGGGCGCCGATCAGGAGGTTGTCCTCGCCGGCGAAGATCAGGCCGAGGGCGAAGGCGCCGCGCAGGCGCTTCAGGGCGCGGCCCGCAGCCTCGACCGGCGGCAGGCCCTGGTCCAGGTAGTCGGTCACGAGGTGCAGCACCGTCTCGGTGTCGGTCTCGGTCTCGAACCGGTGGCCCTTGGCAGACAGCTCCTCTTTCAGCTCCTGGAAATTCTCGATGATGCCGTTGTGGACCACGGCCACCCGATCGTTCATGTGCGGATGCGCGTTGTGCTCGACCGGCCTGCCGTGGGTGGCCCAGCGCGTGTGGCCGAGCCCGGTGCGGCCCTGCAGCGGATTGTTGGAGAGCCGCAGCTCCAGATTCCTGAGCTTGCCCTCGGCGCGGCGCCGGTCGAGGCGCCCATCCTCCACTGTGGCGACGCCGGCCGAGTCATACCCGCGGTATTCGAGGCGGCGCAGGGCGTCCACGAGATTGGTTGCGACCGCCTGCTTCCCGAGTATCCCGACGATTCCACACATATGATGAGACATTCCGTAAACGGGGGTCAGACCCCTCGCGCTTAATTTCGAGCTTCAATCGCCCACGTCGAGGCGAGGGGTCTGACCCCCGCAAGCTCCTCGGCGAGTCGCCGAATTGGTACGCCCAAGTTCGCGGTTGCGGCAATTCACAGTCAATTTCTTGGTTTTTCAGTGGCGATCAGGGGTCAGACCCCTCGCACGCAGGTTGGGCGCTGCCGGGTACGTCGACGCGATTGGTCTGCCCCCTATCACTCACGGCCCTTTCTTCGGCCTCCGTTTGTGACGCCGGAACTTGGCGGCCCAGCCGGGGCGCACGTCCTGTGCCGACCGCTCCAACGCAAGCGCGTCGGCCTCCACGTCGCGGGTGATGACACTGCCCGAGCCAACGTAGGCCCCATCGCCGATCCTGACCGGTGCTACCAGCGAGCAGTTCGAGCCGACGAACGCCCCTGCCCCCACGTCGGTGAAGTGCTTGTCGATGCCGTCATAGTTGCAGAAGATGGTGCCAGCGCCGATGTTGGCCCCGGCGCCCACGCGGCCATCGCCGATGTAGGCGAGATGGTTGGCCTTGGCGCCCGGCTCCAGACGCGCGTTCTTCACCTCCACGAAATTGCCGATGTGCACGGTAGGTCCGATATCGGCGCCCGGCCTCAGCCGCGCGAACGGCCCCACTCGCGCGCCCTGCCGGATGCGCGCCCCCACCATGTGGCAATTGGCCATGATGTGGGCGCCGTCCTCGATCACCACGCCCGGGCCGAAAAACACGTTGGGCTCCACCAGCACGTCGCGCCCGAGCGCGGTATCGTAGCTGAGCCACACCGTCTCCGGCGCGATCAGTGTGGCGCCGCCCTCCATGGCGCGGGCGCGCGCCCGCCGCTGGAACACCGCCTCCGCCGCTGCCAGCTGCGCCCTGGAGTTGACGCCCAGCGCCTCCTCGGCGGGGCAGATCACAGGCACGGCGACGAGTCCCTCGGCCACGGCGAGCGCGGGCGCGTCGGTCAGGTAGTGCTCGCCTTTGGCGTTGGCGTTGCCGACGCGAGCGAGCAACTCGGCCAGGCCCGGCAGCCGGAAGGCCATGGCGCCCGCGTTGCACAGCCGCAGACGGCGCTCGGCCTCAGAGGCATCCTTCTCCTCGCGGATGGCGGCCACCCGGCCCTCACCGTCAAGAATGAGCCGCCCGTAGCCGCTGGGGTCGGCGGGCTCGAAGCCGAGCACGGCGATGTGGGCGCCGGTGTCGAGCGCCTCGGTCATGCGGCGCAGGGTTGCCGGCTCAACCAGCGGCGAATCGGCGAGCACAACAAGGACGGTGCCGGCATGGCGCTCCAGCGCGGCCCGCGCCGCCAGCACGGCATGCGCCGTGCCGAGTTGCTCCGACTGCTCGAAGATCTCGCTGCCCGGCGCAACGCGCGCCGCCTCGGCCCGCACAGGCTCCATGTCGGGGCCCACCACCACGGCGATGCGCCGGGCCCCGGCCGCGGCGGCGCCGGCCAGCACGTGGGCAAGCATGGAGCGCCCGCCGATCGAGTGCATCACCTTGGGCAGAGATGAGCACATGCGCACGCCCTTGCCGGCGGCAAGAGCAACGACCAGGAGCGGACTGTCGGCCATGCGGATCGCTTCGTGTTGCAGTCTTGAGGTCTGTTGCGGTCGCGGCAGGTTGCAGCGGCGACTTTGCCGTTGCGTCAGTTTACCCCAATCCTCCCGGCCAGCCCAATGCGGCCCGGTATCAGGGATTAGGTTTTAGGGACTAGGTTTCAGGGGCAGACTCAGGATGGGTGCCGTCCCTCCCTCAAACCTAATCCCTGATACCTAATCCCTGAACTGCCACACCTATGACCCCGAAGGCACAGGTCCACAAGGCTTGGGCTGGTCCTAGGGCCTGCCGCGTTGACCCGACTCTCCCCATTTGAGACCGTTGCCGCGATTCGAATGCGGTTCTCGTCGCGCGTCCGCGCAAAAACTCGGTTCAGACCCATAACGAGGACGAGGACGCGTTCAGCCATGGCGGCGCACATCGATCAACCCGCCCGCTCACGGCGGTTCATCAAGGTTTACCTGGCCACATGGGCCCTGCTGGCGTCTGGCGCACTGGCCTATCTCGCCGTGCTGGCCTTCCCGCCCATAGTCGAGGCGCCTGCGCCACAGGCGAGCGTCAAGCCGGCGAAGGACACCTCGACTGAGATGACCGAGGTGAAGGTCAGGCAGGTCAAGACCAGCGAGGTGAAGGCTCTCACCGAGGTGCAGGGCAGCCTCAGCGAGATCCGCAAGGATGTGTCGCAGCTGCAGGAGGCCGTGGGCGAGCGCATCGTCAACGAGAAGGTCGTGCAGACGCGCCTGAACGCCCTGGAGGACCGCGTCTCCACCATCGACGGCCAACAGGAGCCACCCCCGGTGGCGCCGCTTGCCAGGGTTCCCGGCATTACCGTGCTACCCCCGGCCCAGCCGCGGCCGGCTCCTGGGGCCGCTGAGCCTCCGTTCAAGGCCGTTGACGAGCCAACGGCCATCACCATCGCGCCGCCGCCGGCGCCGCCGATCGAGACGGGCAGCATCCCGCCCAAGGCGGAGATCGTGTTCGGCGAGCCGGTCGTGAAGCGGGCAGGAGCGCCGGAGATGGCGGTGCAGCTGGCCTCGGGGCCATCGCTGCAGGCCGTGCGCCAGAGCTGGCAACTGCTCTCCGAGCGGTTCGCCGGCCCGCTCTCCTCACTGCAGCCGCGGGTCGTCGCCCCGCGCGGTGAGGGCGGCACCTACCGCCTGCTGGCCGGCCCACTCTCCACCAAGGCCGATGCAGAGCGCATCTGCTCGCAACTCGGCGTCGGCGCCAAGACCTGCTTCGCCGCCCCGTACGGCGGCGCGCCGCTGTAGCCGGCGCCTCGCTGCATCTCCGACCTCGAAGGCGGCAGACAATCTGCCGCCGCTTGCGTTTGCACACCCGCTTGGGCACCCCGCCCGGACATGGTAAACGCGGGCGAAAGGCCGCCGTACACCACATCCGGGGGACACTGGTGATGCTGAGAGCGACAGGACGGGTGCTGCTCGCTTGGGCTCTTGCTGTTTCGGGGCTGGCACTCGCAGCCGGCCCGCTTACGGCGAACGAGTTCGTCTTCGACGAGACGGTGAACGCGGCGATGGCGCGCCGTCTCGCCATCCCGGTCTACTTCGCCCTGCCCGAGAGCGCCCGCGCGCGGCTGCCGCAGGTTATCGATACGCCCGACCTGCTGTTCGACTTCAGGCACCCGGATGCACTCAAGGCCGACGGCAGGGTCGGGCTGAGGCTCGTCGTCGCCAAGCGCGACGGCCTGGCCAAGCGCCTGGCGCAGAGCGGACTGGTCCAGACCGGCGACATCCTCCTGACGTTCCGCCCCGAGTGGGGCGGCGTCGGCGCCTATCCCAATATCCAGATGGGCATCAGCCACACCGGCCTCGCCTACATCAAGGACGGCACGGTCCACAACGTCGACAACCCGCTGGACCAGGAGTTCATAGGCGAGGGCAAGCTGACCGAGCTCAACAGCGAGTTCTACCGCGGCATCACCCTCATGCACGTCGTCCGGCCTCGCAACCTTACGGACGACCAGCGTGCCAACATCGTCGACTGGGCAACCCGCCTCACGGCCGCCGCCAAGCGCGTCTTCCCTGACCAGATCGATTTCAACGAGGACTACAACGATCCGAAGTACAAGCCCGGCAAGCCGCTCAGCTTTGTCAAGCGGCTGGGGCAGATCGCGCTGGGGCAGAAGCCCCGCGGCACCATAGCCATGTACTGCTCCGAGTTCGCCTGGTCGCTGCTGGCGCTGAGGAACTGCGATCCCGATGACAACGTCAACGCCTTCAGGAGCCGGAGCATGCCGGTGTGCGTGACGCCGATCATGCAGCCCATGCACGCCACCGGCACCTACGTGGGGGGAGAAAGCCGCAAGGCCTATACCGGCCTCGCCGACGGCCCGCTCCTGGTGGTGTCGAGCCTGAAGCTGCCGCGTGAGGAGCGCGACAGGCTGCTGCAGTCGATGTTCGTCGCCGACCCCGAAGGCATGAAGAAGCTGTCGGATGGGCACCGGGAGCTGGCGCAGGCGTTGCAGGAGAAGTTCGCCAAGCTGGAGACCTACTACCAGAGCGCCGCCAGCGGCGCGTGGCTGGGGCTCAAGTCCCGCCTGATCAGCAGCGCCATCAGCAAGGCGATCCCGGCCAACTACTCGCCGGCGTCGTATCTCGTCAACACCCTCCTGCCCTCCGACAACGCCAACCGGACCATGGATTATGTGGCGACCATCTTGATGGAGTAGATGGTCAGTGGCGAGTGGTCAGTTGGTCAGTGGTCAGTCTGGCCTCTGTGCGTGGAGCGGCATCGTTCCGATCTCAACAAGAGAAAATTGGTAGTCATCACTAGGATCGGCACCACTGACGACTGACCAACTGACGACTGACCACCCTACGGCGCCAGCAATACCGCGAACGGCTCGTCGAGCGTACGCTTCAGCAGCGCGCGATAGCGACTGTACGCGTCGTGACCCGCATGGATGCGGCCGAAATCGGCCTGGGCAAGACCCTTCATGGGAATGAGCGCAATCGGGGTGGATACGGGGATCAGGTGGGCCCCGCGCCCGACCTGCAGCGTGGTGAGAATGCCGTGCATCTGCCTGTCGATGCTCGGTCGCCCCACCACGATGAGACGATACTGCCCGTGCTCGTTGGTAACGAAATAGATGTGGCCCGAGAAGCTTGGCACGGAGACGATGCCCTGCTGCGAGAACGCCGCATCGATGCGCTCCGACTCCCGGAACGCCAGGCTGGAGCGGCCCGCGTCCCAGAAGATCTCAGTGCGATAGGCGTAGACAGCGGCCTTGTCGCCGAACGAAGGCCGGATCGTCAGATAGTCCCCCTCGATCCAGGTGACGGCCGCGCGTGTGTAGCTGCCGACCTCGTCCGGGGCCAGTTGGGGCGGGCTTGCCGCGTCTGGCGTCGATGCCGGCTCCATCTCCCCGCGCAACGAGACGCCCAGCGCCTGCTCGAGGCGGACCATGGTCGCCAGCGTGAAGGGACGGCGGCCCGACAGGGCCTTCTCCAGGGTCGAGAGGCTGATTCGCGCCTGCTGCGCGAGCTGCTGCCTGGAGAGGCGGCGGCGCGCCAGCTCCTCCAGCACGATGGCCGCGGGCGTTCGGCCCTCCCCAGTCCCGGCGCGACGGTCGGCGCTTCGGCGCATCCCTGGTCCATCGTCAAAGCCCGTACTGGCCCTCACATATCCGTACCTCGGCAACCACCGCAAGTCGGCTGACTGCCGCCTTGTGCGCAAGTTTGGCGGCAGTGACCGGAGCCCTCGGCACACGGCGAAGGCAGGATGGGCGAACTGCACTTCGATGCCATTGCGAGGGGAGACACATGAAACGTCCTCTGGGACTGCTCATCGCGGCCAGCCTGGCGACCGGGTGCGTGCTGCTCGCCGGCGTGGTCGCCTACTCCGGCACCTTCGGGCTCAATCTCATCCTGCGCCGCGATCTCATGATCTGGGGTGCGGCCTCGGTCGACGACGAGCGGCTCTCGCCCTCGATGAGGCTGGCACTGCAGCCGCGCCCGCCGGAAGCCAAGGCCGGCCCCTTCTCGTGGCAGCGGCTCGATCCGGGCTTCGAGGTCGGCGAGATGCCCGTGCTCGCGGCCGGGGCAGAGGCCGACCGCATCCTGCTCGCCCGCATCGACCCGGCGCACTACACGTTCCAGGTCTGGAACCGGCCGAGCGGCAACCGCGACTCGCTCGACTGGATGAAGGAACTGGGCGCCGTCCTCGTCATCAACGGCAGCTATTTCACGCGCTACGGAACGCCGGCCACACCGCTGCTCAGCGCCCGCGTCCTGTCCGGGCCGGCGGAGTACGATGCCAGGCACGGTGCGTTCGTGGCCTCCGCCTCGTTCGCGGGCATTCGCGATCTTGCCAAGCTGGACTGGCGGGAGGCATTCCAAGGCGCCGACCACGGCTTTGTGTCCTATCCCCTCCTGATCGGAGCCGATGGCCAAAGCCGCTCGAGGGGGAACGCACGCTGGCTGGGCAACAGAAGCTTCATCGCCCAGGACGAGGGCGGCCGCATCATTCTGGGCACCACCAAGGACGCCTTCTTCTCCTTGGACCGCCTGGCGGCGTTCCTGCGCGAAGCCCCGCTGGCGCTGAAACTGGCGCTCAACCTCGACGGCGGCCCGGTCGCGTGCCAGGCCATCGCGCTCAAGGACTTCAGGCGCGACTTCTGCGGCCGATGGGAGATGGCCACCGACGACGACAAGCTGAGGCTCCTCAAGCCCGTGTTCGGCCTCCGCCGCTGGGGCCTGCCGATCGCGCTGGCCGTGCTGCCCAAATGATCCGCTGCTTGTCATAGTCCGGCTCGTCGCCACATTCTGGAAGGCAACTGCCGTCCCGGCCAGCCGCGCGGGTGCTCGCCGGCCGGTGCGGCGCGATCCGGAACCATGGCGCGAGGCGATGAGCGAGACGGCGGCCCTTGTGTTGTTCTCCGGCGGGCAGGATTCCACCGTCTGCCTCGCCTGGGCGCTGGAGCGCTACGGCCGGGTGGAGACGGTGGGGTTCAGCTACGGCCAGCGCCACGCGGTGGAGCTTCAGCAGCGGGGCGTGATCCGCGAGGCCCTGGCGTCGGGCTATCCCAAGTGGGGCGGACGGTTGGGCGCCGACCACATGCTGGATCTTGCCGCCCTCGGGCAGATCAGCGACACGGCGCTCACCCGCGATGCCGCCTTCGAGATGACGGCGGCGGGCCTGCCCAACACGTTCGTGCCCGGCCGCAACCTGCTGTTCTTCACCTACGCCGCCGCACTCGCCTACCGGCGCGACATCCGCACGCTCGTGGGCGGCATGTGCGAAACCGACTACTCGGGCTATCCCGACTGCCGCAATGACACGCTCCAGAGTCTGGCCAAGTCCATCTCGCTTGGGCTGGCTGCGCCCTTCACCATCGAGACGCCGTTGATGTGGATCGACAAGGCCGGCACCTGGGAGATGGCCGATGAGCTCGGCGGCCCCGCGCTCGTCAACCTCATCGTCGAGCACACCCACACATGCTACACCTCGGACCGCACGGCCCGGCATGCCTGGGGCTACGGCTGCGGCCAATGCCCCGCGTGCGGGCTGCGGGCAAGGGGATGGGACACGTGGGCCAACAGGCGTTGATCTTCTACCTCAAGGACATCGCGGACCGCGCCGACGAGATGGGGCTCGACGACCTCGATGCGCTCGTCGCCCTGCAGGATCAGCTGGCGCAGGCCATCGAGCCGAGGGGCATCGGCGAGGTGGACGGCAACGAGATCGCCTTGGACGGCTCGGAGGGCTCGCTCTACGCCTACGGCCCCGATGCGCGGGCGATGCTGCAGGCAGCCCTGCCGGTGGTGTGCCGGTCGCCGCTCGCGGCAGGAGGCCACGTCTACCTGCGCTACGGCGATCTCGACGACGCGGCGGCGGTGGAGGAGACGTTCCTGCTCGCCGACCTGTGCGCCAGCCGCAACGCGTGACGGAAGCCGACCCATGCCCACCCGCCCCATTCGAGAGGATCTCGTCCGTGCCGTAGACCTGGCGCTCGCCGGCGACTGGACCGGCGCGCATGAGATCGTGCAGCAGGACGAGACCGACCCCACCTTCTGCTGGGTGCATGCCGTCCTGCACAAGATCGAGGGCGACGCCGCCAACGCCCGCTACTGGTACCGCCTCTCCGGCCAGTCGTACGAGGCCTACGCCGATCCCAAGGCCGAGCTCACCGCCATCAAGGCTGTGCTGACGTATTGAAATTGGCGAATGGCGAATGGTGAGTGGCGAATGGGGTCACCATCGCAGTTGCCCATTCGCCCAGTTCGTGGCGAACAGCCGTCCACCATTCGCCATTGGCCATTCGCCATTCGCTTGCTGTGTACGTCCAACCCCACCACCTCGAATCAGCTTAGGTTGCCGGCCAAACCGCTCCGGTGTCCACGTATGGGACTGGCGCAGGCAGGGTTGCCGCGGCATGGCTCCGGAGGCGGAGGAACAAGAACCGGGGGTTCACATGCCGCCAGCAATGCGCAAAGCCGTTGACGTTCTGACAGCCGTCGGACTGACTGCCGCTGTCTTCTTCGTGATCGTGGTCGCCAATGCCTTCCTGATGGCGCGGGGCAGCTACGCGACCGGATTCAATCTTTGGTACTCCTTCATCCTGCGCCCCGATATCCTCGGCACCATGGTGCTGACGGCCGTTGTCAGCTTCGCCTACGTCTGGTTCGGCAAGGGCAGCGGCCGTCCGCGGCTGTAGCCTCATCGCGCTGGTCCCGGCTTGGAGCGCTACACGCATCGCTCCAGCCGGGCCGGTGTGTTTATGAGTTCCCGCGGTGAGCATCAGGCGCTGCCGACAACCATATCCAGACCAGTCGTCTCGGCGCAGAATTCGTCGAGCGTAAGGAGGCCCAGGCAGGGCATGGCACCGCGCGTCGCGAGGGTGCCGCCCATCAGTTTCTTGGCAACCAGCACCGACGGTATGGCCGGAACGTAAGGGCCGTGGCCGCTGCCGGCGACGAGATGCCAAGTGAGCCGCTTCGGCCGGCCATCTGCGTCCAGCCCCTCGAGGGTGACCGCCATGCCGCCGCGGTCGGAGCCGAAGAACCCGAGCCGCTTTTTCACGCCGAGCAGAGGCCCCGCGAGCCGCTCGGGCCGGCGCAGGAGCCCGCCACGCGCAAGCCACGACAGGCCCCACAGGCCAAGGTGGAACGCACCCACCTCCAGCGCGGCGTAAACCTTGACGTCCTCGAGCCCCCGATAGCGCATGGGGAACAGGTCGAGGTCGGGTGCGTCGCAGCGGGCCAGCCAGCGTCCGCCAAGGCCCGGCAGGCGCCGACGCCGCAAGCCCTGCCAACCGTGAAAACGCCCGCCAGCGGCCTTCCCAGGCGCTTCCATGGGCTTTCCCAGCGTGCCCAGGATCGAGCGGGTGGTCGCGATGCCCGGATCGAAGCTGTTGGCCGGGGATATGGTGGTTTCCACCATATCAAGCCGGCCGAATT
>Ga0075430_100001892_pt1 | contig 17159 bp, 14 predicted proteins | sample RhiMetdeltSRZDD4_FD_75294 | JGI IMG/M metagenome (GOLD analysis project Ga0075430, IMG submission 75294) | Populus rhizosphere microbial communities from Tennessee, USA - Rhizosphere MetaG P. deltoides SRZDD4 | ecosystem: Host-associated > Plants > Roots > Rhizosphere > Soil | place: USA... | reverse complement strand
ACGACGGCGGCGAGTTCCTCGGGCGCCGCAACGGCATAAAGCGGAAGCTGCGGGTCGTCGGGACGCGGGCCGTCCCAGTCCTTCGGCGAAAGCACGCGCGTGCCCTTGTAGTCGATCAGCACGTGCCCGCCCCGCTCGAGCTCGTCCATGCGGTCGATCCGCGACTGGAACTCGAGTCCCGCGATCTTGAGGTCTCGCTTCTCTTCTGTTGCGGCAACCCTGAACGGCGCGCGCAACCTCTCGACTTCGAGCCAGTCGCGCGCGAGCCTAGCGAGGCGCTCACGCTCGAGCTCGGCGAAGCGGCCTTTGAGGCCCATCTCGTTGACGGCAGCGGCCGCGGCCTGGGTAATGGCGAGCGACGTGTTCTCCTTCAACGCGGCGCTGCCGCGCAGGCGGGTCCACAGCTCTTTCATCAGCGTGTGCATGAGCTTGCCGCGGTCGCGCGGGTCGAGCCCGGCCGCGGGCTCTTCGAGCGGCTCGGCGCCCAGGCGCCACTTGGCGAAGGCGCGGAAGGGGCACGCGGCCTGGTCGGCCAGCACGCGCGTGCCGCCGCGCACCTTGCCGGGCGGGACAGGAGGAGCTTTCGAGTCGGCGAAGCTCTCCATTTGTCTTGATTGAAAGATCAGATCGCGATAGCGAGGGAGATCGGGAATCGCGACCGGCTTCTCGGCGACATCGAGGATGAGCGGCGAAGGGGCGAAGTCCCGATCCTCTTCCTTCAGCGGATAGGAAAACACCACCTCGGCGGCGGCGTGCTTCCACTGCTCAGTGAGGAACTTGTCAAAAACGGCCGAAGCCTCGGCGCTCGCCTGCGGAATGCCGGCCTTCTTCTGCGCCGCGATGGGGATAAAGGGGTTCGGTCGGGCGTCGAGCGGCCAGGCCTCGTCGGTGAGGCCGCTCACCCAGAGGCAATCGAAGCGCAGGCCCGCCGATTCGAGCACGCCGAGGATCTGGATCGGCGCGTCGGGCGATTCGGGCTGGAAGAGCGTGTCGGCGCAGTAGCGCTTAAGGAACGACAGTGCCTGGGCAAAGGAGAAGCTCTGGGCCAGACGTTCTAACTTGGAAAGTTCGCTCAGTGCTTCGTGCCACTTGGCGCGGGTCTGGAATTCGTCGGAGTCGAGGGCGCGCTCGCCGGGGAAGCCGGCGGCGTCGAGCAGCGCCGAGAAGTGCCGTGCCCACTCGGCGGGCGATTCGGGCCGGGTGCGGGTGATCTCGAACACCTTCTCGAGCGCTTTGCGCAGGAGGGGGGCGGGCTCGGCGAGCGCGATGAGGTTGCCGAGATTCAGGGTGTCGTCCGAATCCTTGCGCAGCTTCGCGTCGAGCGCGCCGCGGCGCGCGAGCTCACTGTCGGCGTGGCCGAGGAAGGGCGAGCGCACGAGATGGCTCGCGCGGCTGAATTCCACGCTCTGGAACGCAAGCTCGAGCAGGTCGAGGGCGAAATGAACCAGCGGAAACGACGATAGGGGCTTGCCCAGCGAGACGTTGAACGGTAACGGAGTCCCCGCCTGCGCGGGGAGGTTGTAGCCGGGCTGCATCACGCGGGAAAAGACCCGGACGACCTGAGATCGATGTTGGGACAGCTCCGGAATGACGACCCCGATGCGCGTCTTTCCTTCCTCCAGGCGAGCGCGCGCCCACTTCGCCGCCGCCTCGATCTCGTGCTTGGCGGACAGGAATGATGCGCGTGCGCATTCCCCGTGGATGGAGTCCGGGGTGCAGGAGGCAAGCTCGAACTTCTCGAGGAATTCCGTGGTCTGCGGCGGCATGACATCGAAGGCGTAGGCGACGAGGAGCTTCGGCTTTTTCAGCTTGCCGAGGTGCTGCGCCATGAGGTCCGGCAGGCGCGCGGCGTCGATCTCACCGCGTGTGCGCCGCTCGTAGTCCTTGCTCCATTTACTAAAAGCTAAAGAATCCTCGTTGCCCGGCCCGGCGCCGATGCGCCATTGGTGCACCAGGCGCCACGCCTCGCGGCACTGATGCGCGGCGCCTTCCTTGAGAAGGAAATCGAAGTCCTTGACGATCTCCTGCCAGAGGTGCTGCTCCTGCGCCGGCGTGAGGAGTAGCGGCAACTTTTCGCCCAGGTCGCTATATAGAGCGTCTTCCCAAAGCCGCTCGACGAAGGCGCCGACGGGCAGCAGGTCGGGCGCCTCCCAGACGGTGAGGCCCTTCGCGATCTGGTGCGCGTCGAACTCGCGTTGTAAATCTTGCGCGAGCCGCCGGTTCGGCGTGACGACCGTGACCTGCGCGGCATGGCCCTGCTCGAGGCGGGCGAAAAGTTCGGCCTTGGTGAGCACCGCGGGCATGCGGCGAGTTTAGTGCACTAATCACCTCGACTTCAGGACGCGCGGATAAGGGCAGCGCCGAGCCGCGCGCCTATGATGGTTTTGAAATTCGGAGGGAGCGATGGAGCTCAAGCAAAACCTCGAGTCCCTGCGCCAGCAAAAGTTCGACGAGCGCGCCGCCGCCACGCAGAAGGCCGAAGAGCGGGCCCAGGAGGGCTACAGCAGGTTCCAGCGGTCCGTCTGGTCGATCGTTCATGTCTTCCGCTACGGCTGGCTCAACGTGTTCTCGCTCCTCGGCCTGGTCGGCGGCGTGGTCTTCATTACCGTCGTCCCGCAGACGCGCGAGATCCTCACCAACCTGGCGCAGGAAGAGCAGCCGCGGAGGCTGCTGCTCGTCGTGCTCGCGCTTTGGGCGGTGTCGATCTGGTACACGATGCGGCTGCTTTCGACCACCGATTTTCCGGGCGAGGAAGAAGCGCATCCGGCGGCGAAGCGCATCGCCGGCTGGATGAACCGGGAGCTCCCGCGCCTCGCGCCGTTTGCGGGCCTGGTGATCATCGCCTGCGCCGCCGCGGTGTTCATGCGCGAAAAGCCCGCGCCCGCCTGGGTCCCGGTGCTCGCCTCGGGCGTGCTGCCGCTCTTGTGGGCGGTGTTCAGGCTCGGCGACTGGCTCGTTGGGCAGTGGGTAGCGCTCGAGCCGCGTCCGGTCTACGGCCGCGGCACGCTGGGCGTGGCGCTCGCCGCGCTCGCCATCGGCGGCGCGGTCTGGTGGAGCGTGCCGGCCGAGCTGCGCGCCGCCCAGGAGCGCTGGCACGTGGAATGGCTCACCTACGGCGGCGTCGCGCTCACGCTCGTGCCGCTCGCCTTCCGGCGCACCGGCGTGGTGTCGCACTGGCTCATGGCCGCCGCGTTCGCGGCGTGGCTATGGGTCCTGGTCGCGACGCAGCGCGACCACCCCGGCTCGCTGCTACCGGTGGAGATCCTCGCAGCCGCAGCGCTCGGCATGTGGCTCGCGATCCGCCGCCGCGAGATCTTCAGGATCGCCGAAAACCCGGCGACACCGCATCGCAAGCTCGGGCGCACCACCGTCTTCGTGCTCGCAGCGGCGTTCGCGCTGCAGATCGTGCTGGTGATCGCCTTGGCGCGCGAGCCGATCGCGATCGGCATTGCGCTCGGCACGCTGCCGATCCTGTTCATCGCGCTCGCGCTGCTCGCGTTCTTCGGCATCGTGTGGGTGTTCATGCCGAAATACGCCACGCTGCCCTCGCTCGCGCTCCTGCCCCTAATCTGGGCGGTGTTCGGCACTGCGCCCGATCACTCGCTGCGCGGCACCGGCTTCGCGCGCGCGGCACAGCGCCCGCCGCTCCTGCAGCACTTCGCCGCGTGGCACGCCGAGCTGCCGAAGGAGCGCAAGGACAACCCGGTGTTCTTCGTCGCCGCCGCGGGCGGGGGACTGCGCGCCGCGTACTGGACCGCGCATGTGCTCGCGGCGGCCGACGATGCGACCTGCGGCGAGTTCGGGCGCCACGTCTACGGCTACTCGGGTGTATCCGGCGGCTCGCTCGGCATCGCCGCCTACCTCGCGCAGCGCCAGGTGTGGGCGCAGAAGAGCGAGGCGGACCGCTGTCAGCCGGGGCGCCGCGCGGAGATGGCGCGCATGCTGAACCGCGACTTCCTCGCGCCCGTAGCCGGGTCGCTGCTTTTCGGCGAGGCGCCGCAGCGCTTTTTTCCCATCACCTTCCTCGACGACGACCGCGGCTCGATCCTCGCGCGCTCGTGGGCCAAAGCCTGGGACGAGGTCTTTCCGAAAACGCCGGGCAGCTTCGACGCACCGTTTCTCGAGCAGTTCGCAGCGCTCGCGCCGGCCGACAACACGATGCCGGTGCGGCCCGCGGTGTTCCTCAACGCGACCAGCGTCGAATCCGGGCGGCGCGCGTTCACGGCGAACGTCCATGCGTGGATCCCGGGCTCGATCGACGTCTTCCGGCCGGTGAGCGGCGTCGCGCTGAGCACGAACGGCATGACGGTACGCGAGGCGGTCCTCAACTCGGCGCGCTTCACCTACGTCAGCCCGGCGGCTACGGTGTTCGGCTGCCCGGTGAAGAAGCTCGGCGCCGACGGCAAGTGCCCGCAGGACGCCCGGTTCGTGTGGGGCCGGCTGGTCGACGGCGGCTACTTCGAGAACTCCGGTCTCGCCACGCTGATGGACCTCATCTACGCGCTCAAGCCGCACGAGGGCACGGGCTCCGGGCTGGGCAGGCAGCGGATCCAGGTGATCGTGATCGACAACGCTGCGGACAACGAGCCGATCTGCCGCCGCCGCGATGGCCGAGATCCCGATACCGTCGATCAGGGCGAGCTGCCGGCGAACGTCGACCCGCTTTCCGGGGTCACCGCGCCGATCGAGGCTTTCCTCAGGGTGCGCGAGGCGCGCGCCGGCATGGAGGTGCGGCGCGCGCGCCGCGAGTTCCGCTGCGGCAGCCAGCTCCTCGACTGGGATCTGTTCGGCGCGCGCGGCGATCCGACCGAGAACGTCACACAGCAGAAGCGCGCCGAGGAGGCGCAGCACGAGCCGGCGCTCGGCTGGTTCCTGTCGCGGCGCTCGGCGCTCTCGATGACCGACCAGGGCGCGAAGGTCGTCGCCGACTTCCCGTTCCGCCATGCCGCCTGTGACGACGGCAACCTGCCCAAGACCGTGCGCGTGCTGGTCGGCTCGCGCAGCTACCCCAACGTGCCCTGCCCCTACCCGCCAATGAAACCGTAAGCACCGAATTCGGGGTCAGGGTCACAATATGGAGAACGAGTCGTGACCCTGACCCCGAATTACGTTCGCATCGCTACCGAGGAGGCGTGGGCGCCGCCCGAGCTCCTCGCACGCTATAGGAACCTCCTCACCGAGAAACCTGAATCCTGGGATCCGGGTTTTCGCAGCCTGTGGGGGTTCTTCCTGGGCAGCACGCCGCGGGCGACGCAGCTCGCGGCGCGCATCCAGGACCTCGGCGCGCAGCGCATCGCCGACATGGACGCGAGCGGCATCGCGAAGCAGCTCGTGTTCCTCACCGCGCCGGGGGTGCAGGTGTTCGACGCCGCCACCGCGGTGTCGCTCAGCACTGAGCTCAACGATCGGCTCCTGCAGGAGATCCGGAAATACCCCGAGCGCTATGCCGGGCTCGCTGCGATCGCCCCGCAGGCGCCGTCCGCGGCGGCCGCCGAGCTGCAGCGCTCCGTGAAGAAGCTCGGACTGAAAGGTGCCGTCATCAACTCGCACACCCAGGGCGAGTACCTCGACGACCCGAAGTACTGGGAAATCTTCGAGGCGGCGGAAGCGCTCGACGTGCCGCTCTACCTCCATCCCAACACGCCGCCCGCGGCGATGATCGAGCCCTTCCTGCCGCGCGGGCTCGACGGCGCGATCTACGGCTTCGCGGTGGAGACGGGGCTGCACCTCCTGCGCATCGTGCTCGCGGGCGTGTTCGACCGCTTCCCGAGGCTGCGCATCGTGGTGGGCCACCTCGGCGAGGGATTGCCGTTCTGGCTGTTTCGCCTGGACTTCATGCACCGCTCGATGGTCAATGCGAACCGCTACCCGGGCGTTAAGGCCCTCAAGAAGAAGCCGAGCGACTACCTCCGGGAGAATGTCTGGGTGACGACGAGCGGCATGCAGTGGGAACCCGCGATCCTCTTCTGCCAGCAGGTGCTAGGGATGGACCGCGTGCTCTACGCGATGGACTATCCCTACCAATTCGTGCCGCAGGAAGTGAAGGTGACCGACGAGCTGCCGATCAGCGAGGCGGACAAGCGCAAGCTCTACCAGACCAACGCAGAACAACTTTTCAGTCTCTAGGAGAAAGCATGCCAGCTTCAGGGGGGTTCGCGTTCGCTGTTGCCGCCGTCACTGCGTGCGGCGCCGCGCTCGCGCAGACCGACATCGAGGCCATCGACCGCGGCGTGCTGGTACCCGCGCTGCGGCTGAGCTTCGATATCGCGCCGCGCGTCGAGGGACCGGCGACGCCGCACACCGGGCACGGCATCGAGATCGGCTTCACCGGCGCCACCGGCAAGGACGGGCAGTCGATCGGCCCGGGCGAGGCGCCGGTGATCTTCGGCGGGCGCGCGTTTGCCGGCCCGGTCGACCTGCTCCACGAGTTCGACTTCCGCTACGCCGAGATCGCCTACCGCTATCGCCACTTCTTCGGCAAAGGCCAGTTCGGCATCGAGGCGCTCGGCGGACTGGGCTGGGCCGAGCTCGACTTCACTACCAGCTCGCCGCTCGGCAGCGCGCACGACAAGCTCTCGACCGGCGGCCTGGTCGCCGCCTTCGGCATCGTCTGGAAATTCCTGCCCGCCACCAGCCTGCAGTCGCGCGTCACCCTCTTCGGCTCCGGCAAGGTCGAGGGCGTAACCGGCGCCGCGCGGCTCGACGTGCACGTGGCGCACGCAGTCGCCCGCAACATCGCACTGCGCGGCGGCCTCGTCGGCTGGGGCTTCGACTCGATTCGCGCCGCGGACGACGACACGAGCTCGCTCAACTCGCGCATCAGCGCCGGCTTCTCCGGGCTCTCGCTCGGCCTCGACGTCGCGTTCTGAAGAGGGCTCTTACCTTTCGAGGATCGCGGTGACGCCCATGCCGCCGGCGGCACAGATCGAGATCAGCCCGCGCCCCGCGCCGCGCTCGGCGAGCTGCTTGGCGAGCGTCGCGACGATGCGCGCGCCGGTGGCGCCGAAAGGGTGACCGAGCGCGACGCTCGAGCCCTTGGGGTTGAGCTTGCTTCGATCGATTTTTCCCAGAGCTTCCTTGCGTCCCAGTCGATTTTTGCAATAAGTCTCTGACTCCCACGCCTTCAGCGTGCACAGCACCTGCGCGGCGAAGGCCTCGTGGATCTCGTAGATGTCGAAGTCCTGCAGCTTGATCCCGGCGCGGTCGAGCATGCGCGGCACGGCGTAGGCCGGCGCCATCAGCATGCCCTCCTTCGCGCCGTTCATGCCCACGAAATCGACCGCGGCGGTTTCGGTGAAAGTAAGAAACGCGAGCGGCTGCAATCCTCGTTGTTTGGTCCACTCTTCAGAAGCGAGAAGAACGCAGGCCGCCCCGTCGGTGAGCGGGGAGCTGTTGCCCGCGGTGAGCGTTCCCGCCGGGCTCGGGTCGAAGGCGGTGCGCAGCGAGGCGAGCTTCTCCAGCGAGGTATCGCCGCGCACGTTGTTGTCGCGTTTCAGGTCCTCGAACGGAACCACGAGGTCCTGGAAGAAACCGGCCTGCCACGCCGCCGCCGCGTTCTTGTGGCTCGCGAGCGCGAGCTCGTCCTGCTCGCGGCGGCCGATGTTCCACTCCTTCGCCATCTCCTCGCAGTGCTGCCCCATGGAGAGGCCGGTGCGCGGCTCGGCGATGCCCGGCGCCGCGGGCGCGATGTCGCGCGGGCGCAGGCTGCCGATGCTCGAGAGCTTGTCGCCCCAGGTCTTGCCGCGCGCGAGCGAGAGCACCGCGCGCTGCAGGCCGGGGCTGTAGGAAAGCGGGATGTCGCTCGCGCTGTCCGCGCCGCCGGCGATGGCGCAGTCGATTTCGCCCAGGCCGATGCGGTTCGCGAGCTGCGCCACCGCGGAGAGGCTGGTGCCGCAGGCGCGCTGCAGGTCGTAGGCCGGCGTCTCCGGGTCGAGCCCGCTGCCGAGCGTGCATTCGCGCGCCAGGTTCCAGTCGCGCGAGTGCTTGATCACCGCGCCGGCCGCCACCTCGCCCAGCTTCTGGTTTCTTAACCCATACTTATCTACAAGGGCCGACATCGCGGCGGTCAGCATGGCTTGGTTGCCGGCTTCCATGTAGGCGCCGTTCGCGCGCGCGAAGGGAATGCGGGCGCCGCCAAGCACGGCGACGCGGCGTAAGATTGGGCTCACAGGAGGAGGTAGATGAACACCAAGGCGTTAATCGTACTCTGGGCAGCGATGTTCGCGCTTCCCGTGCAGGGCCAGGACTATCCCGCGCGCGAGATCCGCTCGATCTGCAACTTCGCGCCCGGCTCGGGCGCCGACATCATCGTGCGCTATTACAGCGACCAGCTTGCGAAGCTCGCCGGCAAGCCCGTGGTGGTGGAGAACAAGCCCGGGGCGCAGGGCTCGATCGCGAGCGCCTTCGTGGCGAAGAGCGCGCCCGACGGCTACACGATCCACATTACCCCGGCGAGCTCGACGCTCGCCTCGGCGCCGCACATCTTCAAGCAGCTGCCCTTCGACCCGCTGAAGGACTTCGCCACGGTGACCACGATCAACTCGCTCACCTTCGTGGTCGCGGTGGATGCCGGCAAGCCCTTTCGCAGCATTTCGGACCTCGTCGGCCACCTGAAATCGAAGCCCGGGCACGGCTTCTACGGCACGCAGTCGAACAGCGGGCAGATCGCCGCCGAGCTCTTCAAGACGCGCACCGGGCTGGAGACGGTCTACGTGCCGTTCAAGGTGACCGGCGACGCGTTCACCAACCTGCTCGCCGGGCAGATCGACTTCATGTCGGTCGACTCGACCTGGGCGCGCGGCCAGCCCAAGGTGCGCATCCTCGCGGTCACCGCGGCGAAGCGCGCGGGCACCATGCCGGACATCCCGACCCTCGCCGAGGCGGGCGTGCCTGGCATCGACATCGCGCCGTGGTGGGGCGTGGTGGTGCCCGCGGGCACGCCGCGCCCGATCATCGACAAGCTCGCCGGCTGGTTCAACCAGATCACCGGCTCGGAGGAGACGCGCCAGTTCCTCGCGCGCGCCGCGCTCGATCCCTTCCCCGGCTCGCCCGAGCAGATGGCCGCGCTCCTCAAGACCGAGGTCGAGCGCTGGGGCAGCTTCGTGAAGCTGGCGAAGATCGAGCCGCAGTGAATTCGGGGTCAGTGTCGTAATCAAGTCGCGCGCTCGCGGCCAAGAGCGGCGACCAGATGTCGACACCGACACCGACGCGATCGTGGGGTCAGGGCCATGAATCGCTAGGCGAGTTGCGGCCCTGGCCCCGAATTCGGTTTGGGGTTTAGGCCTATAGTGCGGCATGGACGAGGCCCTCCTCCTGGCGCGGTGGCAGTTCGGCCTCAACATCGCCTTCCACATCCTGTTCCCCACCATCACCATCGGCCTGGCGTGGCTGCTGGTGGTGTTTCGGGTGCGCTACGAGCGCACGCGCGATCCCGCGTGGCTGCGCACGTACAAGCTGTGGGTGAAGGTGTTCGCGCTCTCGTTCGCGATGGGCGTGGTGTCGGGCATCACCATGAGCTTCCAGTTCGGCACCAACTGGCCGGGCTACATGAACAAGGTCGGCAACGTCGCGGGGCCGCTGCTCGCGTACGAGGTGCTCACCGCGTTCTTCCTGGAAGCGACGTTCCTCGGCGTGATGCTGTTCGGCATGAACCGCGTGTCGGGGCGCGTGCACGTCGCCTCCGCGATCATCGTCGCTTCCGGCACCACGCTCTCCGCGTTCTGGATCCTCGCGCTCAACTCGTGGATGCAGACGCCCACCGGCCACGTCATGGAGCAAGGCGTGCTCATCGCCGGCAGCTGGCTCCAGGTGATCTTCAATCCGTCGTTCCCCTTCCGCCTCGCGCACATGCTGCTCGCCTCGGGCATCACCGCCTGCTTCGTGGTGGCCGGGCTCTCCGCCTGGCGCCTGCTGCGCGCGCCCGAAGACCCCTCGGCGCAGAAGACGCTGCGCTTCGCCACCCACGTGGCGGCGGTGCTGGTGCCGGTCCAGATCGTGGTCGGCGACTTCCATGGCCTGAACACGCTCGAGCACCAGCCGGCGAAGATCGCCGCGGTCGAGGCGCTGTGGAAGACGCAGAGCGGCGCGCCGTTGACGCTGTTCGCGATCATCAACGAGGAAAAAAAGCGAAACGAGTATGCCGTCGAGGTACCCAAGGCGCTCTCGATCATCCTCAAGCACGATCCCGACGGCCTGGTGCTCGGCCTGAACCACTTCGGCAAGGACCACCCGCCGGTCGCGCCGGTGTTCTGGTCGTTCCGCATCATGGTGGGCATGGGCATCCTGATGCTCGTCCTCGCGTGGTACGGCACCTGGAAACTGAGGCGCGCGGCGGCCCCATCCCGTCTTCTGTTGTGGTGCTTTGCCGGCTTCACCTTCTCCGGCTGGATCGCGACGCTCGCGGGCTGGATGGTGACCGAGATCGGCCGCCAGCCGTGGCTCGTGACCGGCATCCTGCGCACCGCCGACGCGGTAGGGAAAGCGAGCGGCGCCGAGATCGGCGCTAGCCTGACGGCGTACGTGCTGACGTACGCTGCGCTTCTCATCTCCTACATGGTGGTGCTCACGCACCTCGCGGGGAAGGGCGCGCAGTGATCGACCTGCCGATCGTCTTCACGGTGCTAATGGGGGTGGCGATCCTCGCCTACGTGGTGCTCGACGGCTACGACCTGGGCGTCGGCATGCTGCTGCCGGCGGCGGATCGCGACGAGCAGAACCGCATGGTGGCGTCGATCGGACCGTTCTGGGACGCGAACGAGACCTGGCTCGTGCTCGGCATCGGCCTGCTGCTGGTCGCGTTCCCGGTCGCGCACGGCGAGATCCTCGGCGCGCTCTACCTGCCGGTCGCGGCGATGCTAGTGGGGCTGATGCTGCGCGGCGTGGCCTTCGAGCTGCGCATCAAGGCCGAGGGCTGGCACAAGGAGCTGTGGAACTGGCTGTTCTGGGCGGGCTCGACGCTCGCGAGCCTCTCGCAGGGCTTCATGCTCGGGCGCTACATCACCGGCTTCGAGCCGGGCATGGGCTACTGGCTGTTCGCGCTCATCGTCGCGGGCGGCCTGTGCGGCGGCTACGTGCTGCTCGGCGCGACCTGGCTCGTGCTGCGCACCGACGGCCCGCTGCAGGCGAAGGCGATAGCCTGGGGACGCTGGGGGCTGCTGTGGGTCGCGCTCGGCGTCGCGATGGTGAGCCTCGTCACGCCGTTCGCGAGCGAGACGGTGCGCGAGAAATGGTTCGACTTCCCGCGCACGCTGGGGCTGATGGTGCTGCCGGGCGCCACCGCCGCGATCTGGTTCTGGGTCTGGCACTGCCTCGGCAGGTCGGACTGGAAGCCGTTCGCCGGGGCGGTGGCGATCTATATGCTCGCCTTCATCGGCCTCGCCTACAGTCTGTTCCCGTACGTGGTGATGGACCGGCTCACCATCTGGGACGCGGCCGCGCATCCGAGCGCGCTGGTCTTCATGCTGGTGGGCACCTCGATCGTGCTGCCGTTCATCGTCGGCTACACGATCTATGCCTACCGCGTGTTTCACGGCAAGGTCCGGGGCGACTATTACGAGTAAGCCGGGAGCTGGGCGAGCGTGAAGCCGCGCTGCCTGAGCTGCGCAAGCACGCCCGGAATGTGCGCCACGCCGACCACCACGCAGGCGCCGCCGGCTTCGAGCGCGGGCGCCATGCGCTCGGCGAGCACCGTGTCGCGCGTACCGATCACCGGCTCGCAGTAGGTCGGAAACATCGCCGCGGTGGCGGTGAGCTGCTCGAGGTCGCCCGCGAGGTAGTGGAGCCGATAACCGTCGTTGTAGCCCGACCAGTCTCCCGCCGCCAGAAATCGCGCGAAGCGCTCGACCGGGACCGCCTCGAGCGCGGCGATCTGCTCCTCGATCGTCTCGAGGTAGCGCACCTCCTTGCCGAGCTTGGCGGCGATCTGCGCGGCGTCGAGGTCGAGCTTGTGCACCCAGCCCTCGCGCTCGCGGTAGCGCGTCCAGAGGCCGAAGAACGCAGCCCACGGCTTGAGCGCGCGCAGCTCCTGCTCCAGCCACTCGTCCTGCCGCCCGAACACGAGGTCGCGGAGAATGCGGTGGACGTCGAGCGGCGCGGAGTAAATGCCGAGGCGAGCGTGAATGGTTTCTTTTGCACCCTGATAGATCGTCAACCCACCGGCGCCGCGGCCGGCGGCGAGCACCTTGCGCGTCGCCGCCTCGTCGAGCGGGCCTTCGAGCAGCACGATGCGCGCCGCGCCGATCAGGCGGCGCAGGTCGCTACGGAAATGGCGCGGGAAGAAGTGGGCAGCACCAACGAGAGTCGAGCAGCGGCTATGCCGCTCGACCGCCCACACCATCCTGAGCCTATTTGATGTCCGGAACCGGGAAAATAACGCCGCCAAAGATCAGCCACGCGAGGAGCAGCGTCCACAGCACGTTGACCGCCTGGGCACCGAGGAACGCCATCGCCGGCCGCCCGCCTTCCATGGTCGCGAGGTCGACGAAGCGCGTCTCGAGGCCGATGCAGACGAACGCCAGCGCGAACCACCAGGTGCGCAGCTCCGAGAGCACCGAGCGCGTGCCCTCGACCATGGGCGTGGGCAGGAAGAACGAGAACACCGCCGAGGCGACGAGGAAGCCGAGCACGAACTTCGGGAAGCGCTCCCAGATCACGCCGGCGCTGGGCTTCTCGCCGCCCTGCTGCTTGCCCGCCTTGTAGGCCCACCACACCACGAGGATGAACGCCGCCACGCCGATCAGCGCGTTCTGCGACAGCTTCACGATCACGCCGGTCTTCATTGCCGCGTCGCTGATCAGCGCGCCCGCCGCCACCACCGTGGCGCTGGTGTCGAGCGTGCCGCCGAGCCACGCGCCGGCGACAATGTCGTTCATCTGGAACGACTTCGCGATCCACGGCATCAGGATCATCATCGGCACCGCGACGATCAGCACGAGCGAGGTCACGTAGGAGAGCTTCTTCTTGTCGCCCTGGATCGCGCCGCAGGTGGCGATCGCCGCCGACACGCCGCAGATCGCGACCGAAGAGGAAAGCATCGCCGCAAAGTCGTCGTCGACGCGCAGCTTGCGCGCGAGCCAGAAGCAGAAGTACCAGATCACCACCACCACCAGCACCGCCTGCAGGATGCCGAGCGCGCCGGCCTGCACCACCTCCATGAACAGCAGTCCCGCACCGAGGATCACGAGACCGGTCTTGATGTAGAACTCGGTCTGCACCCCGGGCTTGAGCCACGCCGGTGTGCCGATCGTGTTGCTGATCAGCAGGCCGAGCAGCAGCGCGAAGATCACGTACTCGATGCCATAGTCGATGAACAGGCCGTTGCCTGCGAGCACGCGCGCGAGCCAGGCGAGGATGAAGATCAGGGGGAAGCCGATCATGAACGCGCGCGCGTTGCCCCCGATGAGCGCGAAGCCCAGCGCGCCGAACACGAGGCCGGCGATACCGACGTAGAGCACCTTGAGCAGGTTCTCGCCGGCGAAGACCTTGCCGGCGGTCGCGGTGGCATGGCCGCGGATCTCGGCGCCGAGGGCGCCGGGCACGGTATTGCGGCCGCCGGCCTTGGCGAGCGCCGCCGCCGACTTGTCGATCGCCGCGCGGTCGTTCTTGTCGAGCGCGGCTTTGAGGCTATTTGCCGGTCCGGCGAGGTCCTTGCGATCCTTCACGACGCCGTCGAGCGACGCTTTCCAGCCCGGCGCCGAAGACGCGATCTGTCCATCCGTGGTCCAGCGGAATGTCGGGCGCAGCCCGCCCAGGTCGAACCACTTCCAACTGAACGCCGCGAGGATCACGGCGATGATGACGAATCCGATGTAGACCGCTACCCAGTCTTCGGTACGCCAGTTCCTGGCAGCCATGCGCAGCCCCCTTTTGCTTGGCCTCCTCGCGCCGCGATCTTACGCCTCGCTGCGAAAACGCACTTTTCATATAAATATGCTGCAGTGCACCGGCGGGCATGGGGGTTGCCTCCGTCTGGGTGTTTCGCCTACCGGAGGCCCGCAATGCCCGCTGATATCGACCAGGAGCTGCTCAACCTCGAAAAACAGTACTGGGAGGCGATCCAGAGCCGCGACGGAGCGACCGCCACGCGGCTGAGCGATGCGCGCTGCCTGGTGGTCGGCCCGCAGGGCATCGGCAAGCTCGACCGGAAGGCGCTCGCCGGGCTGGTCGAGAATCCGCCCTACGAGCTCAAGCGCTGGCGCATCGACGACGACGTGCACGTGAGCAACATCGCCGACGGCGTCGCGCTCATCGCTTACAAGGTGAACGAAGAGATGGTGATCGACGGCAAGACCACCACGCTCGAGGCGTTCGATTCGAGCGTTTGGGTGCGGCGCGACGGCGGCTGGGTGTGCGCCGCGCATACCGAGACGCTGGCCGATAACGCGTACGGCAAGAAATGAAGGACGGTAGAAAATGAAAAAGGCGCCCGCAGGCGCCCTTTTCCGAGTATGAAAAACTAGTTCGAGCGAGGAATGGGAACGACGAAGTTCTCGCGCACCACGTCCTTGCCGGCGATCATCTCTTCGGCTTCACGGCGTTCTTCGTCGAAGACTACCGCCGCGAGCTTCTGCAGCGTTTCGCGCGCTTCGTCGAGCGTGCGCCCGTGCGAGTTCACGCCCGGGAGCTCCTCGATGAAGCCGATGTAGCCGTGATTGGACTTTAAGTAAACAGCGGTGAACGCGAGCCTGCCTTGTTCCATTCATAACCTCCGAGAGCAGCGCACAGGTTACGCGATCAAGCTTGCAAAAGTATGACTTTCGAAAAGAATCTTTCGGAAAAATAATATTTCAAAATGTTTGTGGTCAGAACGACGACAAGTTTTATTGCTATGCAGAAACTCTCGGGGCGCAGTTTGCGCTGCGCACCATTTGCTGCGCTGCTCATTTCTCCAGAAGATTTTTTTTGTCCTTCACTTTTGCCCATTCGTCCGCATCGGGCGGCGCGGGCTTGCGCTCGATGATCGGCTTCCAGACTTTCGAGAGCTCGGCGTTGAGCGCAGTAAATGCCTTCTGCGCATCGGGCACGTCGTCCTCCGCGAAGATCGCCTCGACCGGGCACTCGGGCACGCACAGCGTGCAGTCGATGCACTCGTCGGGGTCGATCACCAGCATGTTCGGACCTTCCCGGAAGCAGTCGACCGGGCAGACCTCGACGCAATCGGTGTACTTGCACTTGATGCACGCTTCGGTCACCACGTACGTCATACGAATCAATAGTTTACCACCCCTATGGGCCTCCTCTTGGGAAGCGTCCGGCGCGACCCCATAATAGAGGCCTACCTGCAACATCCCCCCTGAGGAGCCATGGCGAGCACGACGTCTTCGATCCACCGCGTTACCGACGACACCTTCGAGCCCGAGGTCCTGAAGGCCGAGACCCCGGTGCTGGTCGACTACTGGGCCGAGTGGTGCGGCCCGTGCAAGTCGATCGCGCCGATCCTCGACGAGGTGGCGAAGGAGTACGAGGGGCGCTTGAAGATCGCGAAGATCAACGTCGACGAGAACCAGCTCACGCCGGCGAAGTTCGGCATCCGCGGCATCCCGACGCTGATGCTGTTCAAGAACGGCAACGTCGAGGCGACCCGCGTCGGCGCGCTCTCCAAGTCGCAGCTAACCGCCTTTCTTGACAGCAACATCTGAAGCTTCTAGTCTGTACCTGTAGGTGAGCCCCCCGTCCCCGAAGGGGCGGGGTTCTAGCAACAAAATTCCCGAGTAAGGTTGTCCGCGCCGAGAAACTCGGGCGCACATTCCCAAGTTATATGGCCAGACCTCAAACGGTCCCGCCCGAAGCAGCAACGCCTTCCGCGCCCCGTCCCGAGTCCGAGGGTACGGCGGCGGCGCCCTTGGCCGTTCCGCTGCATCTTTCGGAGCTCAAGACCCACCACGTCACCCAGCTCGTCGAGATGGCGGTTTCCGTCGGCATCGAGAACGCGAGCCGGCTGCGCAAGCAGGACCTGATCTTCGCGCTGCTCAAGAACCAGGCGAAGAAGGGCGCCTCCATCTTCGGCGACGGCACGCTGGAGGTGCTGCCCGACGGCTTCGGCTTCCTGCGCTCCCCGGACACCTCGTACCTCGCGAGCACCGACGACATCTACGTTTCGCCCTCGCAGATCCGGCGCTTCAACCTGCATACCGGCGACTCGATCGAGGGCGAGATCCGCACGCCGAAAGACGGCGAGCGCTACTTCGCGCTGGTCAAGGTCGACAAAGTCAACGGCGAGGCCCCCGAGGCGGCGAAGAACAAGATCCTGTTCGAGAACCTGACGCCGCTGCATCCGGACGAGGCGTTCAAGCTCGAGCGCGACATCAAGGCCGAAGAGAACCTGACCGGCCGGGTGCTGGACATAGTGGCGCCCATAGGGAAAGGTCAAAGAGGGTTGATCGTCAGCCCGCCCAAGGCGGGCAAGACCGTGATGCTGCAGCACATCGCGCACGCCCTGGTCGCCAACCACCCGGAAATCACGCTGATCGTGCTGCTGATCGACGAGCGGCCCGAGGAAGTGACCGAGATGTCCCGCTCCGTGAGAGGAGAGGTCGTCGCGTCCACCTTCGACGAGCCCGCCTCACGCCACGTGCAGGTGGCCGAAATGGTCATTGAAAAGGCGAAGCGCCTGATCGAGCACAAGAAGGACGTGGTCATCCTGCTCGACTCCATCACGCGCCTGGCGCGGGCGTACAACACCGTGGTTCCCGCGTCCGGGAAAGTCTTGACGGGTGGCGTGGATGCGAATGCCCTGCAGAAGCCCAAGCGCTTCTTCGGCGCGGCGCGCAACATCGAGGAAGGCGGCTCGCTCACCATCATCGCCACCGCGCTGATCGACACCGGCAGCCGCATGGACGACGTGATCTACGAAGAGTTCAAAGGTACCGGCAACCTGGAAGTGCACCTCGACCGGCGCATGCACGAGAAGCGCATCTATCCGGCGATCAACGTCAACCGCTCCGGCACGCGCCGCGAGGAACTCCTGATCGAGCAGCCCATCCTGCAGAAGGTCTGGGTGCTGCGGAAGCTCCTCTTCCCGATGGACGAGCTGGAAGCCGCCGAATTCCTGATCGACAAGCTGCGGGCCACCAAGTCGAACGCCGAGTTCTTCGACTCGATGCGCAGAGGTTAGCAAGCAGGCGGTGGAAGAAAGAAAATCGGGGTCTGACCCCGATTTTTTT
>Ga0075430_100001890_pt1 | contig 17161 bp, 34 predicted proteins | sample RhiMetdeltSRZDD4_FD_75294 | JGI IMG/M metagenome (GOLD analysis project Ga0075430, IMG submission 75294) | Populus rhizosphere microbial communities from Tennessee, USA - Rhizosphere MetaG P. deltoides SRZDD4 | ecosystem: Host-associated > Plants > Roots > Rhizosphere > Soil | place: USA... | reverse complement strand
GCAGGTCTCGCAACAGGTCCGCCGAGAGCACTTCCTGCCGTCGTCGCAGCACTTCCACGGTCGGCATGATCGGTGCCTTCCCGAGTCCCCGATCGGCGAGGCGGCGAGTGTACCCGCCCGTGGTCCTCTGTTTCGGGCAGTGATGCTTACGACTCATGACGGCGTCCATTCTGCGGTAACGTCCCATTGATCCACACTCCGATGCCCGGGGAGCGTGTGAATGAGACTCTGTTCACGGTTCTTGAACCCACCGAACTGGATGATCTGTCCGAGGTCGGCGAGCGTGAGATAGATCACAGGATCAGGGTGACCAGGGCTGTACACCCGTAGCGCTATGTCCGCAGCTTTCGGCATGTTCTTGGCGAACATGCGGCGCATCTTCCACGTCTTGTACCACCTAATCATCGTTGCCGCCTCGATGCAACACGATCTTCATCGGACCGGAGAACTCTTTCCCGCTGTCGAACACGAGTTGTCCCCGCCAATTGTACCGGAGTTCCTGGTGCCATCCCTCTCCGGGAGCTTCGTTCCATATCTCATGGAACACGTACGCTGCCTTGAACCCTACGGTCCGGGCAACGTCGTAGATTTGCTGACGATAGTTCTGGTAGTAGATCGGGTATTCGTCGGCGGGGATGGACCCTGCGTGACGGAGGATCGTTTCCCCGTTGGGTCGCATCCATCCGGTAGCGAACTTGAGGGTTGGCGTATCTGTCATGTTGGCACCTTTCATCCGAAGACACGTATCACGACGTTGATAGCGAGCAGGAGTCCGAGTCCGAAGTAGGCGTTCCGTAGCCCGACCCACCGGTTGTGCCGGTTGTTCCCGTATTCGTACCGCATCATGATCATGAGTCTACTCTCACTCGTTCCCGTCCGCAATAGCCTTGAACCGTGCGATTACGTCCGGCGGGGTTGGGTTACGTCGCACCCATAGGACGTCCCGTAGCGCTCGTTCAACCTGGCATCCGAGGCATGTGGCCGGATTGTGGTGCCATGGGAATGGGTTGACGTTGTGGTTGTTGAACACGAGATCCCGGACCGATTTGTATTTGTAGTCCACGTCTGTGTGTGTCCACGGGTTCTTGCGCAACGGGTACATATCAGTGATAGAAGAACCATCGGTCATCGTCGTCGAAGTAGGATTGCCATGTGTGGTAGTAGTCGGTGTTTGCGACTCCGGGCTTTCGTCCACCTTCGATCCACTCCTTGTGTGCACGTTCGTTCTCGGCAACTACGGTCTTCATAACATCAAGGTTCCCGTAGTTTGTTCCGAGGATGAACGCTCGTTTCCGGAACTCTCCTGATGTGATTCCTTGTGCTTTGGCTTTCTGTTGTAGGCGACGGTACTCCGAATAGCTCACGCCGTAGCGTTGTTGAGCCCGGGCCTTGCGTCGCTGGTATTCGGCTTTGTAGTCACGCTTCCGGGCTGCCATTGCCCATCGTCATCCGCATCGTGCAATCCCTCTTCCCACATAGACGAGGCAAGGTCAGGTTCCGCATCCGGATCCGCCTCGTATGGAGTGCTCGTGTTGTCGATATGCCCGGGGATCATCCCAGACCATTGTACACCGTTCACGTGGTACCAGTCGCCACGGTTCTGGTGTCCGTCCCATTGCTGGTCCCGTAGCCGTCGTTTGGCGGTTGGGTCCACTCGCATCGTCCTCGGTGCGTCCAACCAGTTCCCAAGATCCGGGTAGCGTTTCGGTCCCCATGCCAAACACTGACGGATCCCAAGATGGTTGGACATACGCATCTCCACGGACCCATCCGGGGTGTTCGCAGCTGCGATGAACTCGCCTGCACGTTCCCGGATCTCTCGCATCGGGACACCACGGGTCTTGAACTTCGCAGCTTGCTCGTCGAAGTACACACCCGGTTGGAAGATCGTCAAGTGTTCGTACCGTCCGGCGTGTTCCCATTCCCCTAGCCCGGACCCCATCCGGTAGTCTGTGTGCATCGTGTTACCGAACGGGTGCTCGTCTCCGAGGACGAACACGGCATCGGTAGCGAACATCACAACCGGGTAACCCTGGTCGTAGAGTGCCCGTACACGTGCCCGGGTTAACGCCGTGATCAACCCGGACCATACCGAGTTGAAGTACGGGCGTGCACCGACACGCTGCGCTAGCTTCCCGTACATCGAGTTCAACACGAGTTTCAGCGCTATTCCCGACCCCGGGCGTTCCCGTTCCATCGCCGCACGGTCCTTGAACATTCGCTCGATCCAAGCGAACGGATCACAGTTGCACGTGGCATGGTACCGCCACACATAGGACGGGACCTTCGCCCACCACGGGACCTCTACCGACCAGTAGACACCGTTCCCTGCCTCCGGGAACATGATCCGTCCATCGGGCATCCGGAACGGGAGCGGACCGAACCGCCCGGCATGAGGATGGGATGGTGCGTCGTCGGTGGTCCACGTGACGGGGCCGACCCACAGACCGTCAACGTCCGCCGCACGCCGAGTGCTACTGGTGTCAATCTTTGTCCACACGCCGTGTTGCAGGCACGGGAGTTGGGTCATCGCCCACGGATAGGCGGACTTGAGATCCCATTCGTTCACAACACCATCGATGGTCCCGTGGGCGGCGATCTCGAACCTACCCCCGTAGTACGCCTGCCGTGCGATCGCCCGGACCGCCAGGTCGGTCCATTGGTCCGAGTCCTTGAACCCGTGCGCCTTCAACACCTTCCCTGCGACCGGTCCCGGACCTTCATACGGTGATGCGTCCATCTTGGCATCGGCGAACCGGTCCCGAACTTCGGTCATCAGATCGGACAACAGTCGGCATTCCATCCGACAGTAATCCATGATCTCTCGGGCACGATCCAACGTGAACCCGGACCGCTGCGTCTTCATCGACTCGATGAGATCGATCTCACGATCCCCGTTACTGTTGATCTCCTGCCCAGTGATCCCGTACGTCTTCAACGCCTTCACGAACGACATTTGGAAGAATGCCCGGGTGTCGTGTACCACGAACTTATTGGACCGATCACCGTAGAGCCGGACGGAGAACCGTTTCTTTGGGATATACGAGATCATATACTTATCCCATCGGACCATCTTCCGATAGTGCTTGTCCGATGGCGCCATGATCTCCTGCATAGTCTCCGGCGATTCACGGAGAATGTCCCGTAGGATCATGGTCACGTCATAATCGAAGAAGAACCCGACGTGATACACGTCGGGCCGGCGAGGGAAACCGAGAAGAAAGTTGAGGCATTGACGGGTAGTCAACGGTTCACCCGTGTACAACGATTGGTCACCGACCACTAACCCCATATAGTGGTGCTGCCCATTATCGTCGGTCCATCCCTCACCATCGACACCGACGAACCGATGCCGCCGGGTCGTCCCCGCCTCGGTCCGTGCCTTCCACAGTCGCCCGTGTTCGGTATCGATGTTCCCATGTCCACGGGAAGCACGAAGCCTACGCATCGCTTCCCTCTGGTTCGCACGTTGTATTTCCGGATCTTTGTTTGGCATCTTCCCGAACCGCCTTGCTGGTGCTAGACTAAGAGGGTTGGCGCCTCGCCGATGCTGGTGTCGTCGATGGCTGCCTACGGAAACGAGCGTAACCCCGGTTTCGGTTGGCACCTTTCCCGGGGTTACGCTCGCTCCGTCTCTACGTCCTACTCGGACTTCGGTTCGTCCACCTTCTCGTTCTCCTCGGTGAACGCCTCGAACTTCTGTTGACCGGGGACCGGTGCTCCACGAACCTCCCCGGTGTTCGGGTCGGCCGCACGCACACCACGCATCGCTGCTGGCAGCTTCGGAACACCGGTGTTCGGGTCGTACACCACCACGTTCCAATCCCAGTACAGGACCGGTTCCTTCTTCTTCGTGGTCGGGTTGTACTGCGGTGCCCGAGACTTGGACTCACGCTGCCCGGTCACACGAGCGACGACGATGTCGCCGATCTCCGGAAGGAGCCGGTAGTACGCTGAGGACAGAACCTCACCCAACCAGAGGAAGTTCGTCAGGTCGGCGAACTGCCCGGGGTTGGCCGGATCGGGGACTCGGTGTTCGTCGATGAGCGGACGGAGGATGGTCCCCGGGGACTGTCCGTACTCGGAGTGGACGAGTTCCGAGAACTCGACGACCACGCCGCCGACCTCGTCCCCGACCTTCCGCCCGTCCTCCCCGGGTTGGAACGTCCCCGTTGTCTGGTTCGCCCGTTCCCGGGCCTTCTGCAACAGTTCGTTGACATCGAATGCCACGTTCGGCACCTTTCATCGTCGGAATATGCGAGCAACCCTCCGGACAGTGTCAGCTATCCGGAGGGTTCTCGTCGCAGCCTGACAGCCGCTTGTCCCGATCACCGGATTATGGGTCCGGGCCGGAACCGCTGAGGTCAGACTAGCAGACTGTGACCTCGGTGTCAATCCCACCATCCGGTGCGGGAACGTCGACGCTCGCCGTCACCGTCCCCGTCGCTGTCGTCGGTGTCACCGTCGTCGGTCTTCTTGTCCTTGACGGGAGGCTTCCCGCCCTTCTTGTCCTTGTCACCGTCGTCGGTGTCATCGCCGTCGGTCTTCGTGTCGTCGGTCTTGTCCGACGCCTTCTTGCGTCCGCCCGCTTCACGGCGAGGAGTCCGATCCTCCTCGTCGTCGATGTCCTCGTTCTCGTACTCGTCGGCGGTCACCTTGCCATGGATGGAACAGTTCCACCACGTGTACCCGTCATCGTACCGGACCTTACACTTGCACTTGTCAGCCATCGCTGGCACCCTTCCTAATCGACGGATCAACTCGATGTTCAATCCTACCATGGCGAGTAGGAGTCCGTGCAAGGCTTCACACATTTACGGTGCGCCCATGTCGTAGCATTCCATGAACATCGGCGGTGACGCCAGGGTCGCCCCGCCGATCAACGTCAAGTCTGCGGTCCCCGTGCGTTCATCCAAGAACACGCCAAAGTCATCGGTGTTCCCGGTCGACCCGGCCACGTACTGCATGAACGAAGTTGTCGGGTGACGGAACGTCCCCGCAACCTGGTTCGTTAGACGTGTCATGTTCCCGATGACCGAACCGTTGATCGTTAACTCCAATTGCCACGATCCGACGTTGGGGTCAAGTTGGGCGACACCACCGATCACGAACAGATACTTCCGTCCGGACACGGTCGGCATGTTGTTCAACACGAGCGACGTCGACTGTGTAGGTACCGTGTACGGTCCCTCGTTCGCACCGATGTTCCCGGTTGTTGCCACCAAACCCCGTGCCAAAGACAACGGTGGGATGCTACTACTCGGATCATCGAACATTACGTCCGCAGTGCTCGACCCGCCGATGATCTGTAGAAGATCGACAGGTGATCCGCCGTTCTCGTCCCGGAAGAAGAAGATCGGCGGTAGACCAGCGGACACGTCCTCCGATGCCATCAAGAACGTTGCCTGGTCGGCGGACCCATCATCCATCGGCGATGCGATACGGGTGGCAACGGTCCGGGACCCTAGTGCCAACAGGTCGATACGTCCCGGAATGACGATAGGCGAAACACCGGCACGTCCAAGAAACAATACGGCGTGTCCTGCCACGTCCGCCTCAAGACTCATCGTATCCAACCCGTTGAGATCATCGGGAAGGATACGCATACCCTCAGCGGTAGCAGACAACGTCAGGACACGGACACCTGCGGAGTTGTAGATATCAATCTGTCCGGCGTTCGGTCCCGTACCGATCAGTTCGATACGTGCACCAGTGGTAGCACCGAACGGCAACACAAGGTTCTTGAGGAACCCAAGAAACGATCTCACCGACCCAACGTCCTCGGGTCGATCTGATCGTACATATAGAACACGGTCCCCACGTCCCCGGGTGTCGCACCGGTCCACTCCACGGTACACGTCTCCCCGGCACGCAACACGAGAGGCGGATCCCCGCCGATGGCGTCCCCGGTCGGTACGGCAGCGGACACGAGCGCACCACGCTTCCGCAGCGCACACACGGCACCGATTGGAGCGTTCGCCATCTCCACCGTTATCTGACCGATGACCCACGTCATAAACGACTGTGTCGGGGCGATGACCACCGTACACGTCCCGTCCGCCTTCACGGACTCTTGGATGGTGTCATCGAACGAGGACGAAAGATCCGGCATGGGTCAGGTCAAAGAGTGGAACCAGGATGCTGCGACAAACCCGATGTCACCGACCAGCGTGTCATTCACACCGTCGCCACCCAACCGGGAGATCCGCAGCGGGTAACAGTTACCGAAGATCCCCGGAGTGAACGGCATCGACCCTTGAGGCAACGTGGCGTGAGCGATCGACACGGTCGACGTGGTCCCCGCCGGACCGGATGGCTGGTTCTCCGATCGACTGATGATCGATGCGGCGGCGGCCGGTGTGTCAACGAAGATGTCCAGTTCCTTGCACTCGTACTGAAACCGGATATTCCCCGTTCCCGCCGCATCGTTGATGAACTCGAACTGGATCCCGAGACGGTGCTTCAACCACCATTCGTCGATTTGGATCATGACATAGACGTCGGTAGTCACACCGTCCGCCATGACTACCCGTGGGTAGCCGTTCGTGACGATCGTCGGTGCGTCGCTACCACCGGTCTTGGCGATCACACCGCCTGCACCGACGAACCGTCCCTCGTTCTCGATACCACCGAAGTTGATCCGGTTGACGTCCGGTGCCTGCAACCCTCCGGGGAACGGGGACCTACACCGGATGATCCCTGACAGTTCGATGTCGGATGCGATCTTGAGTTCGCCCATGGTTCATCGAGTCCAGAACTCTTCGGTGACGGACACGACAACACCCTCGGTTGCCACGGTCAGGACGGGGTTCGACCCGGAAACATCGACGAACACCGGGCGTGCGAACAGGGCGGACTTGAACCCGTAGTGGGCGGGAACCGACAGGGACCCTGACCGGATCGCACCGACCCACCCGGACGCCTCTTGCTTCGTCCCGCCGACACAGATATCGCCGTTCTGGACTTCGATGAGCGCAGATTTCCGGCGAGGGTTCTCGTCGAGAATCTGTACCGTCTCGTTCGGACCGATGATGAAGTTCTTGCATGGGCCGATGATCGTTGGAAGTTCCTTGACCCGAACATCATCGCTCACGCACACGAGCACCGGTGTCAGATTGGCGTTGTAGTCCTCTTCCCGTTCCAAGACGTCTTGGACGTCGTCGGTGTTGTGTTCCTCGTTCACGCACTCACTCCCGTACTAGTGGCGGGCGGTTGTCTGGTGTTTCCCTTGAGATCGGCCATGGTATCCGACACAACCGGTTTGGCGATGACACCGAGTGCAGTGACGATGACCACGGCACCGATCCCGACAAACACGATCCGCCCCCAATTCTTGCGGTCCGATACCCAACCGGCACCGTCCCCGATGACCTCAACGATCGCAGACAATGCGTCCACGACATCGGCGAACGGTGCGGCCGCCTTGTCAAGAATGTCCGGTTGACCGGTGATCAACGAATCCGGGTTGTCGGCCGCCGCACGATCCTCCGCAGTAGGCGACGGCTTACCGCCCGATGCGTTCCACGGTCGCCAACCCGATTCGTTGAACAGTTCCTTCGCAACGTTCATGTTGTACCACGGGTTCTTCAACTGTCCCCGGGCTGTCTGAGGATCCTTCGACGTCCCGGCTTTCCCGGCGTGGAGTTCGTAGTCGATTTGCCACAACCCGACATGAACACCGTTCTCGATCTCCGTATCGAACCCGGCGTTCTCTTGGCGTGCCTTTGCGACCCACTCGGCCACGGTCGACCCCAACGGCGGCCCCACTTGACGGACCACCGAGGCAACTTGATTAGCAGTGAGCGCAACCATCGACTATCCCCGGATCACATCACGTTGGCGTACGGAGCGGTACCCACGGTCTGAGCGTCACGCATCTGCGCATCGGCCTGCACTTCCTGCGACACGTTGTCCGCCTCCACTCGCTGCGTCGGCGGGAACACTTCGTTGTTGTACCGGGTGATCGCATCGAACGCCACCACCGTCGCACCACCGACGATGAACGTCGTCTTGTCCTTCGTCAGAAGGTAGATCAGACCGACAGCACCAGCGGCGAACCATGACGCCTGGCGGCGTGAACGGTTCACGTCCGAGTGACCGATCGTCCCCGGGAGCGACGTGCGGATATCCGCTTGTCCCGGGGTGAACTGGGCGTGGATCCCGCCGACCAGCGCAGCGGTACCGAGTGCGGTAGCGATCGAAACGTTCTTGGGAAGACCAGACATCTTTCTCTCACTTTCTCCGGGTCGTACCCGTGATCGTGGCCGATGGACCGACCTTGTTTGAACCGTTGACACCGACAACAACGAACCGGTGTTGGGTGTTTGGCTTCAACCCCACGGACGTGAACGTCGGTGAGGTCACGGTCTTTGTACCCGACTGTCCCCGCCCGGTCCCCGTGAGGATCGTGTGTGTCACCTTGTACGACGTTGCGTTACCCGCAGCCTGCCAACGCAACGTCAATGACGTTGGACCGATGAAATCCCAGCGCAGTCCGAGGATCGCACGGGGAGTCGTGTTCGGTGTCACCACCGAACCCGGTTGTTCGGGGATGACCTCCCATGGCCCGTTCTGTGGCGGTGGTCCCGCTACCGCCCTAGCGCCTTGAATCCACGATTGCTCCTGACTCGATAGGGCCTTGCGGGCGAGGTAGTCGCCGACAGCTGCCAACGCCGCCGCACGGGGAACGCCGCTATCGGTCAGATAGTCGACGACCCATTGCGACCACTCGGCGTTGTTGTTGAATGCGAACGGATCTTTCGTCGGTGTGTTGTCGGTCAAACCCGCCGAACTGTTCGGGTTGACCATGGCCGGATCGGAACCCAAGAGGTTACCGAACTCGTCGTAACCCTCCCCGTACACGGGTGCATCATCGGCCGCACGCCGTGCCGTGAACCAGCGATATCCAGCCAGAACACCGACAGCACCACCGACGTACACGAGGGTTTGTTTCTTGACGTTCCCGGCCACGGGGACCTTGACCGTACCGGACATCGCTGCCATCAGAAGAAGTCCCCGACGTTCGCAGCCATCGCCTGTTCGGTCCCGTCGGTGATCACGTTCTCATCGATGAAGCCCGGTTGACGTCGCATCCGTGGCATGTCGAACTTGTTCTTGATCGAACGTGACAGCCCATCCCAATGCAAACCGGTGTACACACCGGTGTCGGATTGGGCACGGTTGACCGGTGCGGCCGCAACCCACCGTTGAACGATCCGCCACCGATGATGACGGGTCGGCTTAGCAAGACGGTGTTCGTCACGGCGGGATTGCCACGTTGCACGCCGCCATCCCTCACCGCCGTACATTTCCTGTCCGGGGTTGTTCGCAGGGAATGCGTTCAATCCTCGGATGAGGTCGGTACGAGTGCCCGGATCCACGGCAGCGGGAGGCGGACCGTGGTCTTGCTGTAGGAACAGACGAATGTCGTCGCCCCACTTCATCAGACGTGGATACGTCCTCGTGTTCGCCCACGTAGCACCATGGTCCATCGAGTGAACGGCGCCGAGTTCTTCCAACGTCATGTTGGGATTACGAGGGATCCCCGCATGACTGATCGGTGTGCGGTCAGTGACTTGTGTCGAATCGCCGGATGCGTACGTGTCGATCGAATCAGGCCCCGGTTGTTGTGGGACACCTTCGAACGCTTCCTTCCGCCTCGGGTCGATGTCTTCCCGTTCGGCGTGACGCTTGTCGACCACGGTCCACGGACCGTACATCGGTTCCAGCATCTCAGCGTTGCGACGCATCCAGTTACCGGTAAGCGTCATGAACGTTCCTCACTTCCGGGGAGTGATCGCCGTCAGCCAAGACTGAAACGCCTTGCCTCCGGCCGTAGTGATGTTCGCTGTCTGCGACTCGGGTGACACCAGGGTCAGCACGATCGCACCAGCGACGATCAAGGTCATCACTTGCTGGAAACCCTTCATACATACGCCTTTCTACTTGGATGCCTCATCCCACCACTTCACAACCCGTTCGGTTGGCGATGGGATCTCCGGGTTTACCCGGGTGAACAACATGACGATGAGCGTTGCCCATGCCATGGTGACGGCGAGGTCTGGTGCTGCTCGTTCCATCAACGACAGTGTCCCCGCCACTAGACCCGTGGCGACGATCACTTTCGCAGCGTCATTCCACTCGACGTCCGTATCGTCCAACACGATGCTATTGACAAGGGTTATGGCACCGGTCGCCAACACCGGGCCGGTTGATCTACTCACGGCTCATCCTCCGGTCGTGGACCAATGCCACGCCTCTTTCGGGTAGTTCTTCAACCCGTATTCCGCAGCGTGCGCAGATAACCAGTTGTACAACGGGTCACCTTTCTTGATGGTTCGCCCGTTCTGTGTGAAGTCGATCGCCATGCCACGTTCGTGCATCGACTTACCGACCGGTGCAGTCGGCGGGTTACAACAGTCCGACGAGTTCGAACACGTGCATCCGTTCTGTAGACGCAACCGTGCTTGTTCCAACGTGGATCGCCAACCACCACCACCGACACCCGTGATCCCATCGGCCTTAGCGTCATCCAACAACCGTTGAACGTTTCCAGCTATCGAGCGGTGAACACGGATCCCACCGACGACGGTTGTTTCGTTGATCCCGACCGGTGCACCGGGAACCGCCACCGATGCACCGACAGCTGTCCCCACCGACTGACCGGTACCCGCACGAACCTTGTACGGTTCACCCGGGGTACGTGACGGTGGCGTGTTGCCACGAAGAAGAACGCCGAGTCCCGATACCGGGTCGATGTCCCGTATCCCCGCATACACGAACCAGCCACCGAGTGCAGCGAACGTGACAGCGACCCCGGAGATCCCGGCGTTCCTCCTCATGATGGGTCAGACTCCGGCCTTCGCCCGGACCTTCGGCACGACGAACATGCCGACGAGAACCCCGATGACGGTGTACTTGTTCACGTACTTCTTGACGCTCATGACTTGACCTCCTCATGGTCATCATCTTCGGTGCTTTCGGACTCGCCGACGATGTCATCGTCGACCTTGTTCCGCCGGAGTTCGGCGAGTTCGTCCCGGTAGTGCCGTGCCTGTTCGGCGGCCGCCCGGTCGCCTTCTTCGGCGAGTTCCTTGAGACGGGCGATCTCATCGGTGAGAACCTGTTCCCGATCTTCGTTGAGAAGATCGGCGTTCTCCGTTTCGAGCAGCTTCGCCCGGTCGACGTCACCGTCGTTCTTGGCTCGGATGATTTCGTCCCGAACATCTTCCCGTGACGCTTCGATCTCCAGACGGGTCGGGACGGGAAACCCGACGTGCATGCAGAGATCCCGCAACAGTTGCGTGGCGGTGCGGGGCGATGGCGTGAAGTAACGCACGTGTCTTGACCTACTTTCCCATAGTCAGGGCACGGGGATCCCCGTTGTACCTGACGTAGTTGTAGAGGATGACGATCTTGTCCGTCGCTCCCGCCGAACCCTTGATCGACAGGTTCGTCGCATCGGACACAGCGGGGTACGACAGGCGAAGTTCGGCGCCAACCTTGAGTCCGAAGTCCCTCGCCCACGTCATCGGGTACACACCGAGGTCACGTTGCTTCGCCGTGGTCGCAGCGGAACCGCCGCCGGAGGTCTCGGTTCCGGCGTCGTACCCGTAGTGCGTGGCGATCCAGTGTCGCCACAACGTACGAGGGACCGCATCCCAGAGGATGTTCTTCTCGTACATGAACGTGAACGGATCCGCCCAATCCGCATCACCGTTCGCACGTCCCGCCGTGGGAAGATCGGCGTTCCGGTAGTTGATGAACACGAGGTTCCGCATCAAACCGTTGAACGTGTCCAGCGGCTTATCGTACGCCCCCGTGTTGACGTCGAGAGTTCCCTTCTGCCAATACTGCGTTGTCTGCGGGGCCGGCGGGTTCTGTGACACGGGTTGGCCGTTGATGTCGACGTCGTCCGGATCCTGGAAACCTTCCAAGAAGTATCGGACTCGGCACGTCCCCGCATTGGTCGGGACCGTGTCGTACACGGTGGCCGATGGTGCAAGGGACACGTCCAGTTTGAACGTGGCCGATGCACTCGTGTTGGGCAGGACACCGAGTGCGTCACGATGGACGATCTCGATCGGGATATACAGGGGGAACGTGAACGATCCGCCCGTGGCACCGGCACCAGCGGTGACGGAGTAGATCGGCGAAGCCTTCTGATCACCCTGGAAGTGGTACCCGCCGTACTTGTCGATGATGTACAGGTCGTACCCGGTGTACGGACCATCGAGAGGCTGCGATCCGACGTCCTGAAAGTAGATCGAATCCGCAGCGTTCCACGGGGCATCGTCGGCGAACACGACGGTTGCGGCGTTGCCTGCCGTGACGTTCTCGAACAGCATCCAGACGCCACCGAGGAACCCGGTCGGGGACACCGAGAACGACGGCATCCGGACTTGGGTGGTGGTGAACGCACGGCTTTCGTCGTACTTGGCTTCACCGATCGGGCGGGATCCCGCCACGAACGGTCGGGGAACAACGACTTCCTTCTTGTCGTCCCCGTTCGATCCCTTGCTGCCAGCGGCAGCGGGGCGAGTCATGACACCGGCCACTATTTGCATCTCCCATGCAGAAAGATTGTGACGGGTTGTTCCACGTGGAACACCCTGACCTCATCCTACCACCTGGTAACCCTCCCCGGGGAGTTTCGACCACCCTCGTGCCGGCTCATGCCCACCCATAAACATCGAAGAAACATCGATCAAACATCTTGACAAGATCGACGAAACATGGTTCAATATCCCTATGACCTCACGAAAGATCGTTAGTATCGGACTGGACGGAAACTCGATGGCGATGTACCGGTACGAGGACGAACTCCATCTTCCTGACCATCAACGAAGCATCGTCCCTCGGAACAAGCGACCCGGTCATTGTGTCTCGTGCGGAAGCAAGAACGGCGTGAAGTCTTACACCGTCTCCGGGGTTCCCGGTTGGAACGGCGAACAACACTTGTGTCTCAACTGTGCGAGTGCTGCCCTTCCTTCCGATGGGACGCTCACGCTCAACGACTGAATACGCACGAAAGAACCCCGGGTGAAAGGCCCGGGGTTCTTTGCGTTCTAGTCCTCACCGATGACATAGAACTCCGCCTCGTCGATGTTCAATGCCCGGTTGATGTACAGGCAATCCCGTCCCCGTAGCGTGCGGACGATCCCGTCCAACGCATCGGCATCGATCCCGCCTATCTCCTCGTACCGTTTGAGGTTCCGTCGATCGTTCGTTCGCCATATGAAGATATGGATCGAGTTCTCATAGGCGTTCGTCGGTGCGTTGAACGGTTTCTGCAACGCCGCCCACAACCCGACTCCCATGCCAGCGCCACGCTCGTACAGGTCATCCAACGCACCCTTGATCGGATAGTCGCCGTTCGAGATCCGCTGTAGACCGATGACCTCGTCGGCGAAGATGATCCGTTCCTGGGCACGTTTACCCCGGGCAGCTTGGGCGTACGACTCGGCCAACACTGTATAGAACAGTTTCCGTAGACGATCGTTGTCCGTACGGAGATTCCCGAGTTTCGGCCACACAAGATACCCGGGCGGCGCCTTACGAACGTTGTACTTCCGTTCGGCACGCATCATCGGTGGTGGCCACTGATCAATGCGCTTGTACCCCAGCTTCCGACCCCAGAGTTCCGGGGTGCGATCCTGCGGTTTCATCACAAGAACCAGAGCTACCCGGGAGTCATCTTTGCCCATCTCCGGATCGGTCCGAGTCGAATGCTCCAAACACTGAAACGCAAGGGTCGTCTTACCCGAACGGTTCATCCCACAGAACGTGGCATGCTCAGCGTCACCGGACTCGCCGTACCGCCAGTAGTCGGCGAAGAACTCCTCCCGGTCAAACCGGTAGATATCTTGGGCGACCGGTCCATCATCCCGCCTAGTTCGTCGCACCGTTTCCGCTCATCTCTTCGGACGGCAGGTCGTAGTCGAACGGGGGATCGCCCGGCGTTCCCTCCTGTTCTTGGCGGCGAAACATCTGATCGGCGATCGCCTGCGGATCGATGGTCCCCATGATCCCCGGACGCAACACCCCGTGGTTCACGAGTAGCTGAGGGATCGCAGGCATCACCGCTGCCGTCAGGGCGGCATACGGTGAGACCTCAGCGACTTTCTCCAATGCGGCAGCGATCCGTGCGTCTTGGGCAGCGATGTCACCCATCGCCGTGGCGATCGGCCCGGCACGATCGGCCAACAACCACCCGTCCGCCGTCATCGACACATTCTGCAACGCCGCCCCACCGATCATCAACGGTGTCGCCACCGACATGATCAGATCGTGGACGATCCCCGCATAGTTCACGGACGACTTACGCCGCCGTCCGCCGCCCGGACGCTTCGAACCGGCCTTGTTCGGCCGCCGCTTCCGTGGGTTCCCGTTCTTGAGGAACCCATACGGTGCATCCGCAGTCGGCGCCCACGTCGTCGGATCATCCGGATCCCGCACCGGTTCCTCCGGAGGTTCCCCATCGATGAACGTACCCTCGTTCACCGTCCCATCATCAATGAACATGTCACTCATGGTTCCGTTCCCCGTCCTTTGCGTAGAACTCGGCGATACTGAACTTGGAATAGATCTCATCCCATCGGACAGTTGTCACCGGCTGATCGTGTAACAACTTCTTGAGTTCCCGTAGTTCATCGTCGGAAAGTTCGATCACGATCCTCATATGTCAGTGACCTCCATCCAGAGACCTTCCCGTGACATGATTTGATCATGTTCACCGACTTCGACGATCTCCACCTGTTGACCGTTCGTCCCGATGACCGGTATCCGTCGCATGTTAACTTCGTGTCGTTCGAGATTCACATTCCCCACGGGAGTGATCATCGAATTACCGTCCATAGTATAGAGGCGTATGATCATGCGTATGGTCCTTGTCCGAGGAACTTTCGACGTGCGTCATCCGGATCGGTGAGTCGCAACCCTCGCCGGTAGGCGTCACGACAGAAGTGAAGGTAGACGAGTGCGTCCCGGGGTTCGATCCCACCCAACACAATCCGAAAGTAGGCATACAGTTCCGGATGCGGCTGGTGCCGTGCGGCATCCCTCTTCGTCGGATACAGGGTCCCGTCGCCGGAACCGTCCTCCAACTTGCAAGCGATGTACTGACCTACCGCATCCGCACGGTTGACCTCAAGATGAAGGTTGTACGTATCGGAGATCCGGCGGGCGGCATCGTGATCGGCGGACGGTGCGAGTAGCCATCGCATCATCGCCGTGATTCCCTTCGCCTGTTCAAGGTTCCGGCCCGAGAACCCCGGGACCTTCGCACGGGCGAGAACCTGTTCCTCCGTGTACAGGACAGGTCGACGTGGACCGTACCGATGCTTGCTCATCCGACTGATCCCGCTGCGATGAACACGAGGGATGCGGCGATGATCACGAGGGATCCGGTGATGACCTTGAGTAGCCATCGACAGTCGTCGACGGCAGCTGCTACCCCGTTGATCCCGTTCTCGAACTTGTCCCGAACACGCTCGTAATCTTCTTGGAACTCCGGACCAAACATCTTGACCTCCGCTGGTGAATGTGAGATACTGTCCCCGTAAGGATACCACGAAACGAAAGGTGCCAGCCGTGAATCTCAATCAACTCATCGAACGTGCGATCCAGTTCCGGGACGAGCTAAGTCGAATCCCCAACGCTGTCGACAAAGAAGTCGATCAGATGCACGTCACCCTCACGAATGACGGTGAAGGGTTCCGCCTGTCAGAGAACAAGGCGGGACTCGGACTCGGATTCGAGTGGAGAGTCGATAACACCGATGGTTGATCTTGTTTCCGAATTCCCGCCACCGTACTTTCCGTGGCGGGAATTCGCCGATGGCAAACGCTACCTCGCCGTACAAGGACGGGACTACCCGGGTGAGACACAACGGTTCCGTAAGACCGCCCATCATTGGGCCGCGAAACACGGGTACCGGTGCATCACCCGAGTCGGGGCAAAGAGTGTGGAGTTCCGGATATGGAAAGGCCCGGACCCCAAGATCATGGGTCCAGTCAACGTCCCGATCCGCCAAGTCGACGTGTACATCTACTGCACGGCGTACCGGGCGATCGTCGCCAAACCCACACACGATGAACTCGACTGCGACGCTCTACACAGTCCCGTGTACGTCGACGCAGACATCGCACCATCCGACACCAGTAGGGGAGTCACCCGATGATGTATTTCGCCATACTGTACTACGCCAGCGTTTCCGACATGATGCGTTCGTCCACCGATCCCGAGTCCGGGCAACCAGGGCTATGGTCGGAGATCGTCGGCGGATCCGGTGCGGAGATCGTCAACGTATGCCCACTACCACTGTTCAAAGACGAGACAGGGTTCCGGATCCTCGTGACCTACCGCATGCCCGAACCAGACGTGTGCGTCAACACACATACTCCGGAACCGTGCCGACATGACTGCGTACCGGGGACGTGTTACGGGCGTTCCGCCTACCCACCCGAGGTCAAAGGCGATGATGATCCGGTCACGGTCCGATTGATGATCGCCACTACGGCCGGGTTCCCGGTCGTCGATCAAGTGCAGACTGTGCCGAGCTATCCGGGACGTACCCGGCACCACGGCGAGTTCATCACCGACCAATCCCACTCGACGAGTCCGTGGTACTGGTCGGTGGAGATCAACCATCATGCGAAGGGCATGCGAGCATGAGCGTCGACTATGTGAACAGGTTCCGTCTCGCCTACGACGAACGTAGCGGCGGGGTGCCCGGGTTCCGTGTCCAAATCCCGATGGGAACCGGTCAAAGGCCGGGCATCCTCGGTTTCGTGCAATGGATAGACGGTGCCGGATGGATGGCCACCGCCGCGCCAACGTTGCGGGACGGACATGCTAAGGACGAGAACGGTAGCATCGGGGACTACTTGTTCTTGGGTACGTACAAGGGGTTTGAGGATGCGGTCCGTACTCTCGTGTTTGCTTGGGAGTATGCGTGGCGATGACGAATGATTGGATACGGGACAAGACCGGGTGTCCGAACTGTGGCGCCAAGAAGGGTGAGAAATGCGTGACCGTTACCGGCCAGCTCATGCCCGTACTCGTCCACGCTCAACGGAAACGTTGGGCGTATCAAGGATGGGTGTTCCGTGGCTGACCATCGCACGATGGTTGTGGGGAACCATCTTTGTTGTGTGCGGGT
>Ga0075430_100001889_pt1 | contig 17166 bp, 10 predicted proteins | sample RhiMetdeltSRZDD4_FD_75294 | JGI IMG/M metagenome (GOLD analysis project Ga0075430, IMG submission 75294) | Populus rhizosphere microbial communities from Tennessee, USA - Rhizosphere MetaG P. deltoides SRZDD4 | ecosystem: Host-associated > Plants > Roots > Rhizosphere > Soil | place: USA... | reverse complement strand
CCAAAGATCGTGCAGGAGGCCGACGAACTGTTCACGGTCGTGTCGCTCGTCCGAGCCGGCCTCGGCGTGGCGCTCGTGCCACGGTCTGTGGCGCTGATGCGGCTTCCGGGCGTTCGCTTTCGCGAGCTGCGAATGCCAGAAGCTGCGTGGAACATCGCACTGGCATGGCACCGCGACTCGGACGGCGTGCCGCTGGTCCGACGATTTCTTGAAACCGTGCCCGCGGCGAGCTCGAAATGAAACGATCGATCGTGCTGCTTACTTCTGCCAGCCGTTGGATCCGCGCCCTGTCAGCTCCGTCACCAGCCAGTCGTCGACATCGTCCACTTGCTCTTGCGTCGTGCGGTGCCCGGTGTCATAGGCGAGCACCAGCCGTTTGAGTGCGGTGATCACGTTGTAGGCGGCGTACATCGAGGTGGGCGGACAGGTCTCATCGTTGAAGCCCCACGAATAGAGGCCCGACACTGTCACGCGGCGCGCGAAGTTCACGACGTCGTAGTAAGCGCTCGTCGCAATCTTCGCGTTGTCGCGGTGGAAGTTCGGGCCCTCCGTCGCGCGAAACATGTGCGGCCATCCGCCCGCACGCGAATGGAGGTATCCCGTCACATCCGACAGCGCCGGGAAGTACGCGGCGAGCCGCGTCACTCGCCGATCGAGTCCGGCCGTGACGATCGCGAGCGCGCCGCCCTGGCTTCCGCCGGTGACGCCCAGGTTGCGCCCGTCCCACTGCGGAAGCGACGTCAGAAAGTCGTTCGCGCGCAGCGTTCCCGTGTAGACGCGGCGGTAGTAGTAGCGCTCGCGGGAGTCGAGGCCGAAGTTCTGGTAGCCGCTCAGGCCGCCTCGGCCGAGCCCGTCATAGACTTCCTGTGGTTGGATAACGGGAATGCCATGGATGCCGATCTGCAACGTGATGAGACCGCGGCCGGCAATCTCCGCAAGCCCGCGGTACGGCCGTACGCCCGCGCCCGGAACCGCCAGCAGCGCTGGATACTTACCGGCCGCTCGCGGCGTGCACAGGATCCCGTAGAGGCGGCTGGTGCCGCCGGTCACCCCGACGTTCTGCAGGTTGACTTGTGAGCACTCGGCTGCCGCGGTGCTGTAGTCGGGCAGCGGCGTCCATCGCGCATCGATCGGCACATCGGCGAGACGCTTCCGCTCCGCCTCCCAGAAGGCATCGAAGTCCGCCGGGTTGACCTGCGTAGGCTGAATCCGCTCTGGCGCAAAACCGGCAGTACCGACGCCACGATACATGCGGCCGTCGATTTCGACGGTCGCGATCAATCGCAGGAACCCGGGCTCCTTCAGCGTGCCGCCATCGATGGCTAACGACGTGGCACGAACAGTGGCCGTCGATTCAGTGATCGGGGGCATCATCTCCGGCCCGACGCTGTACTTGACCGTGGCCCCCGACGCCTGATGCCCGTCGCGCAGAACGTCGACCCGGAATTTCACGGACTCGCCCAGCTGATAGGTCCAATCGGAATGGTCAGGCGACACGATGATGGCGATGCGGCTGAACGGTTGCCGCGGAGCCTGGGCGAGAGGAACGGAGACCAGCGCAGTGAGGATGAAGACTGCACCCACACTGAGGCGAGAGATTTGTCTTGATTGCATGATCTGCCTCCGTGGCCAAGTAGCCACGGTGGCAGATGCTAGCATGGCGGTTCCTGCCTTTTTATCGGCCGTGAATGAGATCCAGCCTCACTGCGCGTTCAAACCCGCCGAAGGTGCCAATGGCGACAATCTGGCCGCGCTCGTTGAACAAGTCTGCTTCAGGGATGTGCGAGCCCGTGTGCAGTGGTGTGTGGCGCTACTCGGCTCTGAGCGCCACCATCGGATCGACCTGTGACGCGCGGCGTGCCGGCAGGTAACCAGCAATCAACGCTACGGCGGTCAGCACCACTACCATCCCGATGAACGTCGCCGGGTCGCGTGGCGTGATGCCAAACAGCAGCCCGCCAGCGCTGCGGACGAGCAGCCACGACGCGACGGTACCGAGGGCGATGCCGAGCGACGCGAGCCAGAGCGTCTGCACCAGGATCCGTCGCTGCACATCGCCAGAGGACGCGCCGAGCGCCATGCGAATCCCAATCTCCTGCGTCCGCTGGTTGACGGAGTACGAAATCAGGCCGTAGATCCCGAGCGATGCCAGAATGAGCGCGAACACCGCGAAGCCGCCAAGCAGTAGCACGACGAAACGACGCGGCGACACTGATTTATCGACGAGCTGCTGCAAGGTCCGGAAGTCCTTGCCCGGCAGGTTGGGAGCGATTGGTTGGAGCGCGCCGCGGATCGCACCGGCGAGCGCCTCCGGCGGAACGTTCGATCGCACGACCAGATCCGCTGACGGCTGATCCGGACATTGCCGCATCGGAATGTACATTTCGTTGCCCGACGCCTGCTCGAGTGCGAGATGTCGAACGTCGCCGACCACTCCAACGACGCGTCGTTCCTTCGCGCAGGGGCCAATCACGTATTTCCCGATTGGATCCTCACCCGGCCACAGCGTGCGTGCCATGGTCTCGTTGACCAACATCACCGGTTCCGTCTGAGGTGTGTCGGTGTGTGACAAATCACGGCCGGCACGCAAAGGAATGCCCATCGCCGCGGGATAGCCTTCACTCACGATCCGCGGGAATGCGAGCGGCGCGCGTCCGCGCTCGTAGGTCACGCCTCTCGCCCGCGAGCCCCACGTGCGATTTCGTCCGAGAGGCAGCGCATCGGTGACCGCGACGGCTTGAACGCCAGGGATCTCTTTGACGCGCCGAAACACCTCGTCGAAGTACGCAGCTCGCTGCTCGAGTGTGGAGTAACGTCGATCGGGATCAACGCGAATCGCTACTGCGCCACTCGGTACGAACCCCATGTCGACGTCGAGTACGCGCACGAGGCTTCGCACGAGCAGCCCGGCGCCAACCAGCAGGACACACGCGAACGCGATTTCCGAAACGACGAGCGCATTGCGCACCAAACTGCGGCGTCGGCTTTCAGTCGAACCGCGCGTGGCATCTTTCAACGCGTCGGTCAACGCGCCGCCGGTCGCCTGAAACGCCGGCGCAAGGCCAAACACGATGCCGGTCGCAATCGCAACCGCCAACGTAAAGAACAGCGCGGTGCCATCCGTGCGGACGTCGCGCAGCAGCGGAATGCTGACGGCGTCCAGGCGTGCGAGCGCGCGAGTACCGCCAATTGCCAGGAGCAGCCCCAGAAGCGCACCGCTGCACGAGAGCACGATGCCTTCAGTGAGCATCTGCGCGACCAGTCTCCGTCGTCCCGCACCGAGCGCCGTCCGGATCGCAATCTCCTTCTGCCGCGAGGCCGTCCGCGCCAGCAGTAGGTTGGACAAGTTGGCGCACACGATCAACATCACCATCGCCACCGCGCCAGCGAGCACCCAGACGGCGAGCCGGATGCGGCCGCTAACGTGCTCCGCAAGCGGCCGCACGTTTCCCTGGAAGTTGTTGCGCTGCGGATTCTCGGCGGTGATTTGCCCGGCAAGCGTTCTAATCTCCGCTCTCGTCGCATCGACCGACACACCAGGCTTCAACCGGCCAATCATCGCCATGGTGTTGCCCCAACGATTGGTCTCCTGGCTGAGCGGGAACGGGAAATACAAATCGAAGTGACTGCCAGGCGCGAACACCGACGCGAAGTCGAACGACGCCGGCAACACGCCAACAACGGTGTGGGGTCGGTCGTTGAGGGTCAGCGACTGTCCGACGATGGCGGGATCGGAATTGAATCGGCGCTGCCACAAGCCGTGCGCGAGCATCACGGCTTTCGGCCCGTTCCACGTGCACTCCTCCGCGTTGAACACGCGGCCAAGGTGAGGGCGGACGCCGAGCACGTCAAAAAAGTTCTCCGAGACGGGGACGCCGCTCAACCGCTCGGGCTCTCCAGTTCCGCTGAGCAGGTTGTCGCCGACGCCATAGAACGCAAAGTAACCCGCGATGGCCGACAACGACTGCGTGCGTTCCCGCAGGTCCAACATATGCCCTACCTGCGTCGTCTGCCCCGAGAGCCCGCTGACGTCGAGATTGGTAATCCAGACGAGTTGGTTGGGATTAGCGAACGGCAGCGGCCGCAGGATCAGTGTGTGGACCACGCTGAACACGGTAACGCTGGCACCGATGCCAAGACCCGCAATGAGGATGGCGAAGGCGGCGAAGCTCGCATCCCGCCGGAGCGTTCGCGCGGTATAGCGGAGATCCTGGAGAAAGTCAGCAAGCATGATGGCGGTTAGACGGGATCGGTGTAGGGATCGTTTAGCGCCGCCGCCAACACGGTTAGCACTAGTCGCCGGTGCCGCTTCCGCCTTTGCCAATCGCCCACAGGAATTTGTCGGTGCGAATGAAGAGCTGGCCGTTCGATACCGCCGGCGATGCCAGGCAGTAATCGTCGAGTGGATTCTCGGCAAGCACCTGGAACTTCGGTCCCGCCGCGAAGACCGACGTCAGGCCCTCGTTCTCGCTCGTTACATAGATTTTGCCGTCGACAAGTACCGGCGACGCGCTGTACGCGCCCGTCTTCAACCGTTCCGGCCCCCAAACGATCGCGCCGGTCTTCACGTCAAGGGCATGGACGACGCCGTTGTCGCGGACGACGTAGAGGAGCTTGCCGTCACTGATGGGAGAGGGCACGTCTGGACCAAGATCGAAGCTCCAGACCTTGTGCGAGGTAGTGACGTCGCCGGCGCCGCCGGGCTTGAGTGCGAGCATCGGCCTATTGCGTGTCGGCGCGATGACCAGGCCGCCCGCGACGAGGCCTGACGCCACGATGCGGTAGTACGGATCGTTGGAGGGGTTGAGGCCATTCGCACGCCAGAGCTCTTTGCCGGTTCCGGGGTCGTGGCCGGTCACGATATCGCCGCCGGTGATCACGATCTCGGCACTCTTTCCGGAGCTGACGAGAATCGGCGTGGTGTAGGCATCAGGCGATTCCGCTTGCGCGGCGGTCGGACGATCCAGCTTCCAGACGGTCTTCCCCGTCTTGCCATCGATCTTCATGACGTACGAGGAATCGTCGGTCTTCATCCCGTGAAGCACCTGGATGTACAGGGAGCCCTGATGCAGCAGCGGCGACGAAGCGTAGCCCCAGTTCAAGCCGAAGCGGCCGTACTCCTTCTGGATGTCGCGCATCCAGAGCTCCGTGCCTTTGAAGTCGAAGGCCTTGAGGATCCCGGTGCCCGTCATGACCCACACCGTCGTGCCGTCGGTGACGGGCGACGGCGTCGACATGTTCTGCTTGCGCTGCTGATTGTTTCCGCCGCCGAGCGGCTTCTTCCACACCGGCTGCCCGCTCTTGCGATCGACGGCCCACAGCTCGAGATCGCCGCTCGTCATCGCGGTTGCGACGTTGAGGAAGATGTGATCGCCCCAGACGATCGGTGTGGCGCCGCTGCGGCTTGGCATCGCCAGTTTCCACGCAATGTTCTCCTGCGTGGACCACTTGAGCGGCACGTTCTTCTCGACGCTGATCCCATTCGCTTGCGGCCCGCGCCATGCCGGCCAGTTGTCGGCGGAGACGCTGATAGCAGCAATCACAGCAAGGACGAGTGAGAACACGATGCGCTTGGTCACGAGCACACTCCTTCAAAGCGATAGCTTAATTCAGGTTGGAAGGAAGACGGCAGGAGCTGGTGGCAAGCTCAGGCACTTGGGCTCACACACCGCTCGGAACGCGCAGGTTCTGCTCTTTCTTCTCACCCTCGCCGATCGAGATGCGGATGGCGCCGCTGTCGAGTTGCTGGAGATACGAGGGATCGAACCACGCACCCGGCTCGGGATCGAGTACGGGTGCAAGCCGATAGTCGCCCGGAGGCAGATTGCGGAAGGTGAAGCGGCCATCCGTGGCGGGACGCACCGATTGAATACGTCGTGATTGCGGCGTGCGGAAACGCGCGTCGGATGGATACACGATCAACGTGTAATCGGCGACCGGTTCCGATCGATCGTTGGTGATCGTTCCTGTGAGTTCCGCGCGCCGATCGGTGAACGTCACCACCGCGCCGTTGACGGCCGACTTGATCTCGACGGGAAAATCGAGCGAGTCCTGGCCATCGATCATCGACGAGCCGAGAGACCAATCCTGCCCTGCGCCGCCTGCTGACAAGCGGTAGCGTCCGGGCACGACGCTCGGAATCGTGAATCGGCCGTCGGCCTCGACGCGTCCTGCCGCGGAGCTGAGCATCTCGCCCGACACGCCTGGCGTAGACACCGGCTGCATGTTTACGCGCAGCCTCGTCATGTCCGACGGAGGCTGAAGTGTCGTGCCCTCGAACTGAACGCGACCGGTAATCTGAACGCCTGGCTGAAGCGTCAGCACGATGTTCGAGACGTTGCGGCCATCGACCGTAACGTCAGCGCTCGCCCAAAGCCTCGTGGCATCCTGCGGCAGGAGCGGTCCTCCGAGACGACCGCCGCGGCCGGGAGCCAGCTCGCCTCGATTGCCGGGAGGCATCGCGCGTCCGCCTCCGTTATTGATCGTCGCGCGCGCAATCAGCGTGTATTGACCGGGCGGCACGTTCTGCAGCCTGAACGCGCCCTGCGCGTCGGCTCTCGCGCCCTGATTGAACGCGCCAGCAGTGCCTGCGCTCGTTAGCGTGATCTGCACGTTCTGCCCAAGCTGGGCGTTGGCGCTTGTCGTCACCACGCCATCGATCCGCGCCACCGAGACGATCTGATACTGGAAATCGACGCCGCCCTTTTCTTCCGTTGGGCCAACCATCACCGACATCGCGTTAGCTAGCGATGTCGTGCCCGGATAGTAGACCGGTGCGTATCCCGTCATCGGGTCGTCCGATCCTGCTGGCGTGCTGCTCAATTCCTGCAATCTCTCAGCGAGAACTTGTGCCTGTTGCGCGCCGCCTGCCGCCGTCACGGCTGCGATCCGCTGCGCGACGGCCGCCTGCGCCACGGCTGCCTGGTTATTCACGTTGCGCGGCGTGGCAGACACCACGTACTCGCCCGGCTGAAGATTGAAAATTCGGTACACGCCGCGGTCATCGGTTTGGCCGGAGCCGGTTTGCTGCAGAGTACGAACGCCGCTTTGCAGGACGTAGCGCATCGCGCGCACCGGCGTGTTCGGGATCGCATCTCCATGCTCGTCGAGTACGGTGCCAGTGATCACGCTGCCGCGCCAGATCTGCATCTGCACCTTGAGGCGCTGACCATCACCAAGCTGAATCGGCGTGCCCTGACGGCCGGGCGTGCGCTGACCATATGTCGCGTTCAGGTACCCGGGTTTGGATGCCGTCAGTGAGTACCGCCCGGGCGGCAGCGCGGCGAACGAAAACGCGCCCGTGTCATCCGCAATTGCGGATCGGCTACCACCGGGTTGGTCGTTCGCGGAGAGCGTCAGCCGTGCCCGGCGGGCTGGCTGCCCGGTCCCAGACACGACGAGGCTGCCGGTAATAGTGCCTTTCCCAACAGCAATCTCCTGCCCGGCCGGAGTCTGATCCCGTGGCGGGAGGGGCACTTGCGCCGGCGTTGGGTCCCGCGGCGGGCCTTGAGGTTCGCCAGAAACCGCGGCGCCCAGCGCGAGGACGCCAAACAGGCTCACGATGCGGAGGCGATTGGTATTCATCCTTTTCACCGGAATTCTCGACTGTTAGACGGCCAACTCCGGGGGAACGGTTGGGGCTCAGCTGTGATCATGTTCCCTAAAACACCCAATACGCCAGCGTTTCGACATCCTTTACAACCAGCCCGCTGCCGATCAGGACCGGATGCGCCCAGACTGCCGAGTCCGCCACCGTATAGCGTTTGACCGCCTCGAACTGGTTCGGGTTGGCCCGCATCACGACCAGTTCCCCCTCGGTGGTCATCGCGAACACCAGGTCGCCGGCGGTCAACATGGCTGCGTTCTCGCCCTCGCGGCCCTTCGTCGTCCACATCGTCTTACCGGTTTTCACATCGAGACAGTAGAACTGGCCCCGGTTCCGATGGGTCAGACCGTAAAGATAGCCCCCGAACGCGACCGGCGAGCTCATGTACATCGGCACGTCGGCGTTTTGCCAGACCTCGGATGTCTGCCACTTCCCGGCGTTGCGGCTGACGCGGATTGCTGTCGTGGGTTTCGCGATGCCGCTATAGACAATCGCGTCGCCGACGACGACCGGCGTGACGCTGTTCTGGTCGTACTCGGTAGTGAACGGGAGCTGCCAGAGGAGCGCGCCATCGGCGAGCGACAATCCAACGACGCTGCGCTGCGACAGCGTGACGATCTGGCGTGTCCCGCCAAACTCCGCAACGATCGGCGACGAGTACGCTGGCCCATCCCCCTTCCACGCCCACTTTGTCGTACCGCTCGCCGGATCGAGCGCCATCACGGCACCTTCACCAATCCCGCCCGCGTGCAGAATCAACAAATCGCCGGCGACGATCGGCGACATGGCCACACCGAAGTCGGGGACCGTCGATTTGAATTCTTTCTTGAAGTCCTTCCTCCACAACAGACGTCCATCCTGCGCCTGCCACGCGGACAGCACGCCGCTGATCCCGAACGTAAAGATACGTCCGCGATCGTGCACCGGCGTCGACTTGGGGCCTTTGCCGTGCGCCGTTGCGGCTGGATTCATCGTGTACGTCGCATCGTACGCCTGGCGCCAGAGCTCCTTGCCGGTCATCAGATCGCGCGCCGAGATCGACTCCTGGTCACCCGTCCGCGAGAACAAATACACGCGTCCAGCTGCGACGATGGGCGAAGCGTGACCGATGCCTGCCTGGACTTTCCAGATTTGCTTCGGTCTGTCGGGCCAGGATGCCGGCGGCTTGAACCCTTCGATAACACCCGTGCGCGCGGGTCCACGCCACTGCGGCCAATCCTGCGCGGCTGGTAGTGCGAGGGACGTGATTAGGAAGCTGAGAATGGTGAGGAGTCGTAATTTCATGTCTGCCTCTCGCGGCTCGCGGCTGGCGGCTCGCAGCTCGAAGAAATCCCGCGCGGCTACTCAGCCCTCAATGCCTCCAGCACTCGTCCGCTCAGCGCGGCACGGGTCGCAACCACGGACGAAACTATGCCCGCAAGTATTACTGCGACAAGAAGAAGCAACAGGCCGATGCCCGGAAGCGCACCGGAGCGACCCAGCCATGCCGGCGCGATTGCAATTGCCGCACTGGCGGCGCCCGCACCGACACCGGCGGTGAGAAGAAACGCCGCTTCGGCGAGGATCATCGTCGACACGGTGCGTGCGTCGTACCCGACGGCGCGCAGCAAGGCAAGCTCACGGCGCCTCTCCAACACGTTGCGGAACATGACCGTCGCAAGGCCGACGGTGCCGAGGAGCAGTCCGAGCCCGCCCAACGCCTGGAAAGTCGACAGATACGTGTTCTCGACACGATGGAACGCGGCGAGCCGTTCAGACGTGACGGTCGCATCGACGCCGAGCGGCTGCAGCTCTTGCTCGACAACACCAGCGAGGTGGTTGGCCTGTTCGACGGTTGCGACGCCGGGCGCATCGACGAGGAACAGCCGATAGCCTTGCTGCTGTGGGAACAGCCGCACGAACTGCTCGTCCGAAATGATCAATTCGCCTTGAAGAACGCTGTCGCGCAGCGCACCGACGAATCTCAGGGTCAGCGGCTCGTCGCCACCGGTATCGAGCGTCATGTTGTCGCCGACGGCCACGTGCAGCACGTATTGCATCGAGGTCGCATCGCCCACGACGGGCACGGCTCCGTCATCGAAGCGCCGCTGCAGGAGCAGCCATGGATTGGCGCGCTCGGCATCGGACTCTGCCATCGAGGAGGCAAACGTAAAGCGGCCGCTCTCGATGAATCCTGTTTCTGGCGCGACGATTGTCGGGTTGGTCGGACGGTAAAGATTCAGGCAACTCGCGTCCTCGCCGGGGCGCACGCGAAAGCGGGTGAAACGCACATCGCGGAGTTCGGGCGATTGCATCATCAACGCTTCCCGGCCAGACGCATCGTTGGGATTGTGAAGCAACGGGATCTCCGATTCCGCGAACAGCACATATCCGCCAGTGCCTGACTTCGGATCCGTCGTGAGCTCTCCGCCCTCGCGCCGAAACGCGTCGACCGAGACGATGATGAAGGCCGCCGATGCGATGAGCGCGGCAGACAGCACGCTGCGCGACGGACGGAATGCGGCGCTTCTGAAGCCTAGACGCGCGATTGCCCAGAGTCCAGTGCCTTCGATCGCGCGCGTGTCGCGGGCTCGCAGCCATCCGGACAACCAGAACAACAGCCCGATCAGTAACAACGCACCCGCCCCAAAGAACGCGCCCGCCTGCATCGAAGGCGATGCGAACCCGAAAGCGAGCAAACCGGCGGCCATCAATCCCGACACCGCTGCGATCCATCGGTTTCTGCGGGCCCGACGAGGATCGATGCCCGCCGGTGCATCCAGCGATTGAGCCGTAAGCAGCGACCGCGGCGACATGCGCCCGACGGCTCGCAACGACACGAGAACGCACAGCGCGGAGGCAACGACACCTCCAAGCGCACCGATCACCAGCGAGGCCGGCCTCACGTGCAAGTCCAGCATCGTCGTTCCAACAGCACCGACCCACCAGGTACGCAGTCCGTAAACGATTATCTGGCCGTACGCCAGCGCACCCAGAATCCCGAGGATGCCTCCGAGCACTGCAAGCACCAGCGCTTCGCCGAGAAGCAGCCGTCGAATCGTTCGCATCGTGTAGCCGGACGCGCGGAGAATGCCGATCTGTTGAAGCCGCTGTTCGACACCAAGCTTGAAGAACAAAACAGCAAGGAGCAGAGCAGACACGACCAGGAAGAAACTGAAGTACGTGAAGTACTGACCGAAGTCGGTCGCGCCTTGGGCCGCGTCGAGCGCAGCCGCACGCACGGGAAAAAGCGAAACACCCATCGCGCTTGGCGAAATCGCCGTTCGAAGCTCCTCAACGAGCGGCGGAAGGATCCCCGACGTTGGAGCAAATACCGGCATGCGAATGGACGTGACCGCGCCGTACCGCGACTGCCACAACTCGCGCCCGCGCTCGTAGGCGATGAAAGCTTTGGGAGTCGTCTTGTATTCATCCCAGTAGCGCTCGTCGATGGGCCGAACGCGCGACAGATCGATCGGGAATGGCGGGTCCCAATCGGCCAGGCTGTTCGCGCCGGTGATCCCAGGAAACTCGGGCGTCAAGCGGCGATCGGCCGCAACGCCGGCGATAGACACGACACGATCGACGGTGAACGCGGCCTGATGCGTCGTCAATCCTTTGACGGCGTCCCACCTGTAGTACTCGATCTCCACGCGATCGCCGGCGCGCGCGTCGAGTTCCCGCGCGGCCCATTCGTTGAGAACAATCGCGTCAGCCGCTGGAGGCTGAAACCCGCCTGGCTTCGGTGGGCCTGACGGCAGCAGTCGAAGATCAACCGCCGTGATCAACGAGTACGGAATCTGTCGATCGCCTTTGCGGATTGAATTCGCGAGGTATGTAAAGACCGGCACGGGGACGATGCCGATTTTCGTGGCCGCTCGTCGCACGGCAGCCTCGAGCGCTTCGCCGATGATGCCGCTCGCCTGCTCGACGATAATCGTTCGCGGTTCCTCGATCGTCGTCAGCTTCACACCGAGATCCTCGAGTTGCAGCGCGGACCTCAGCGCGGCATCGCTGCGATTTCCGCCGGCAACAAGCACGGTGTTGACTTGTCCCGTGACACCCAGGTCACGCTGGATTCGTCTGAGCGGCGCAAACACCGCGCGCACCTCGGTCTGCTGGGGCTTCAACGCAAACTCGCCGAGCTGGTCACGTGGCAAGACGCCGGCGATAGTCAGACGAACCGTACGGCCGACTTCTTCCTTTCTTCCAAAGAGCGATTCAACAGGGATTTCAGAGGGACGCTGCAACCGCGTCAGCAGAACCTCGCCGTCTTTCGCGCCAACTTCGGCGGCGAGCGCTGGCGATACGAACACACCGTCGCGTGTGGTGACGCCGTGGAAGATCCAGAACCGCTCGTCGACGCCATAAACGAGCACGTTCGCCGCGCGGCGGCCCGACGACTCGAGCGTGACGAAGCCGTCGGCCACGATCAGTGGCGCGGTGCCTGACGCTTGGAGGCTTTTGCGCAGGTCGTCAGCGGCTGACTCTCGGAAGAATCCAAGCGAGCTCACGACCAGGTCGGTTCGGCCCAGCCGACCAAGGGCCAGATCTCTCAAACTTCCACGGACCGAGTCGCCGACAACGAGCGCACCGGCCAGAACGGCAACGGCGGCTGCGACGCCTAGCGCAACGGCAAGGTTGGTTCGCCAGTGATACCGGACGCTGTTGGTGACGAGGGTGGACAGTTTCACGGCTCAGGGCTCACGGCTCAGGGATCAGGGCTCAGGGACGGCCCAACGGTTCAAGAGTGCCGCCGTTCATCTCGTACCGCAGCGGGAAGCGCTCCGCCAGCGCCGCGCTGTGCGTGACCACAACGAGGATCGTGTTGCGCGAGCGGTGGAGGTCGATCAACAGCGACGCAACCGTATCTGCGGATGCACGATCGAGATTGCCTGTTGGCTCATCGCACAAGATCAGCTGCGGATCGCGAATCAGGGCTCGCGCGATCGCGGCGCGCTGTTTTTCACCGCCGGAAAGCTCTCCAGGCCGATGCTCGAGCCGATCGCTGAGGCCGACTTGCCCGAGCAGTTCGCGCGCACGCGCAGGAGCGTTGGCGCCCTCAGTCGACGACGCAACCAGCGTCGGGGCAAGCACGTTCTCGAGCACGGAGCACTGTGGCAGTAGCGAATGATCCTGGAACACGAAGCCAATTCGCCGATTGCGGAACGCCGCTTGTTCGCGCTCGCCAAGTGCGAACGGATCCTGTCCATCCAGCGTCAGCGTTCCCGAAGTCGGCGCATCCAGCACGCCAAGAATGTAGAGCAACGTGCTCTTGCCGCTGCCTGACGGGCCCATGATGGCGACCGCGTCGCCACGGTTGAGCGAGAGAGAAATGCCTTTCAGGATCGGCAGTTCTCCTCGCGGCGTCGGATACGACTTGGAGATTCCGTTAGCGATGAGCACCAGCGGTCCTCGGATCGGCGAGCTCGCGATACACGGCTTCGGCGGCTTCCGCCATCTTGCCAACGTTGTAGTGCTGACGCACGCCAGCTGCCCCCGCTGTGCCGAGTGCCGCAGCGCGAGCGGGATCGCGCCAAAGCTCCAGCCAACCATCCGCCAGCGCTTCAGGGTTGTCCGCATCGACGATGATCCCGCCACCAGTGGTTTCGACGACTTCCGGAAATGCCCCGCGGCGCGGCTGCACGACCGGCACCCCGTTAGCCATCGCCTCGAGCAGGAAGATCCCCTTCGGTTCTTCGTAGGTCGCCGGCACGGACAGCACGTCAAGGCTTCTCAGAAACTGGATCTTTCCTGCGCGGTCCATTTCGCCGCGATACTCGAAATCCCGGTCGAGCCCCCACGTTCGTAAGTCCGCCACAATGCCGTCCAAATATCCCCTATGCTCGGGCGCAAGATAACCTGCGGCTCTCAGCCGCGACTCGCCGAGACCCGGCCGTGCGCGCAAACGCCGATACGCGTCGACCAGCACATGCAGTCCCTTTTCCGGCGCGATCCTCGCGAAATAGCCAATCGTGAACGGCTCACCGGTGCGCGGTGGTCGAATCGAGTAGCCATCGAGGTTGATGCCAAGCGTTACGAGGCGCATCTTCTCTCGCGGGATGCCAAGGTAGCCGGGCATGAAATCGTAGTAGTAGCGGCTCACCGGCAGGAACGCATCAACGTACTGGCTGGCGGCGCGAATCAATTTCATCGATTCAGTGCGCCACGGCTCACCGAGACCATCGAGAAAGAGATCTTCACCTTGAAGCGTGCAGCAGATCGGGACATTCAATGTGCGCCGCAGCGGTTCGGCCAGACCGAGGAGCAGCGTGTACGGCAGGTTGATGACATCGAACCTCGGCTCGGACGTGAGCCAGTCGAGCAGCTTGTCGATTTCCTTGCGCTGCAATCCCTGCTCGCCGCGCAGCATCGACACCGTCATCTCGCCGAGGCTCTGCGGATCAACTTTGATCTGGCGCCGTGACGCCATCTTGATCACCCACTCGGCATCCCAGAGTCGATCGACAAACTTCGGCGTACGCCGAAAAATCGACGAATGCTGCTCGAGAAAGACGCTGATGCCGCCGAACGCCACTCGGTGGCGGCTGACGTTCTGTTCGTCAGTACGAGTTGGCGTGTAGACCGGCGTCAGGACGACGTCGTGTCCGCGGGCGATCAGCGCCGATGCCAGCGCGTTGTCTCGCAGGCAGCTGCCGCAGTACATGTTCCCGGCGCCGCCCGTGAAAGACAGAATTCGCACTGCGCGGGGCCTCCTACGCGGTCTGGAACGCCCTCGCGCGGAACAGGAAGTCGACGATGTTGCCTTCGTGCGGCTGGAGCCAGTTGAGCTGAATAGTCGGAACCGGACCGAGATTCAAGCGGTCGATGTTGACGGCGTCCAGCAAGCGGCGCTGCAGATCGGGCTTGTTGGTAATCGCCGTGCAGACGAGCGTTGGCCCAATCGCGTCGATCATCTTGGCTTCCGGGCACTCGACGACCGAGACGAATGGAAACATGTATTCCTGCTTGGCAATTGCGGCGTCGTGGGAAGCCGAATGCACAACTGTCGGCAGCAGGTAATCTGCCAGGCCATCCTTCACGACTCGAGGACCCTGACGGTGTTTCGCGGTCAGGTCTGAGACACCTGGCGCCTGCAGGCTTGCATCAATCGCACCTGAAATCGCATCGGCCACGCCCGGCACCGTGAACGCCGCGAGGCTCGCATCCGGATGATCCGGCTTGAGCGGCTGCACCGTCGCGAGCCGCGTCGCCAGCGCGTCCGCAATCTCGCGCGTGTGGCGGCTGGCCCAGATCCCCGAGCAGTTGATGCAGCCACGCCCGCTGTTTGCGAACACGCTCTCGACCATCAGATCGACGTACTTCTCCCAATTGTCGACTTCATCGTCGCCCAGCAAGATCTTGGAGAAGCCGGGGCCGTGCGCCTGCACTTTCGGATTGCCGCGATACCGATCGACCGTCGCGGTGCCGCCGAAGATCAGGTTGCGTTCGCAGTGCTCGAGCACCGCCGCACCAACATCGCCAGCTCCCGGGTAAATCGAGATGGCCTCGCGCGGAATACCGGCCTGAAAGAACGCCTCGGCCATGCGGTACGGCGTCCACGGTTCCTGCGGACCTGGTTTCAGAACCAGGCCAATCTGCATCGGAATGATTGGCAGCCACAGCGTGTGGACGCCAGGCGAGTTCGACGGCAGCACGAGCCCGAGCACCGGGCTTTGCGCCTGATAGCTGATGGGAACGCCGCGTTCCTCACCGTGGCCTGTCGACAGGACGTCGAGCGACAGCCCGCGCGTCAGCGACGTCAAGATGCGCCGCATCTCCGCCAGCACGAAGCCGTTCTTCTTCATGTTGGCGCGGCACATCCGCTCGGGAAGACCGGCGCTCGCCGACTGCGCGCGCGCGAACTCGTCCGGTGATTGAGTGCCGTCGCCCATCGGCAGCGTGGCGGTCATGTACAGGTCGCCGGCCTCGCCAACGCGCGAGATGAGGTCGTCGATCGGGATCTCGCGGAGCGCCTCGCGCGCCCGCTGCGCCTTGCGCATGTCGCGGCCAATGAGCCCACCGTTGGCGCGGCTCACTTTCGCAATCGGCTCACCGGTCGAGAAGTGAACGACCTCGTCCACTTCCATGCTCGTATACGGTTGCCCCCAACGCAGAATCGGTAGTTGAATCATGATGCTTGCAAGGCAAAAGGCACAGGGCAGAAGGCAAAGTGCTCTCTTTCCCTTCTGCCTTCTGCCTTCTGCCCTCTGCCCTCTGCCTTCTGCCCTCTGCCTTGTCCCCTGTCAGTAAACTCCTACAGTAGTCGTTGCGGCGAGCGCGCGATACGGACGCACGCCGCTGACGCCGTCCCACGGATACTGTTCGCACGCCGGCTCGCGCTCACCTTCGTCGCGCTCCAGAAAGCCGGGCATGAAGAATTCCTTGGTCAACGTCGTGAGCTTGACGCGGCCGGTCTGGCCGTATTCGACGATGCGAGTGGGGTCGTCGAGGTCGACGACTTCGGTGACCGCACGCGGCTGCGGGGCGTAGTACGTGATCTTATAGTTGTTGTGCGGACCGGAAGGGCTGCTCGCCGCGAGGCCCATTAATGTGTTGCCGTAGGTCGGCGTCATGTAGGCGCCGTCGAGGAGCTCCTCGTGAGCGAATCGATTCCACTGCGGCGTAAACTCCGTGCCGCCCGAGAAAATTCCGGTGATCCCCGCCTTGTGGATGCTCGTCCCCATTTCTTCGAGCCGCAGCGCGAGTGCTTCGAGGAGCTTCGGCGTGGTGAACAGGCACTTGATGCTGTGCCCGGCGCCAAGGATGGTGACGGCCTGATCGATCACGTGATCCTTGTACGCCTGCAGGTGCTCCGTCCAACCCTTCTTGATCAGCTTGATGACCCATCGCGGATCGAGATCGACCATGAAGCAGATGCCGCCGCGATGCTGCGCGAGGTGCTCGATGGCGAGGCGCAGGCGGCGTGGGCCTGAGGGGCCAACCATCAACCAGTTGGAGCCGAGCGGGAACTTGTCTTCAGGCAGCGTCTCGCTGAAGTTCGAGTAATCGATCCGGAAGTCTTCGTGGTTGATGCGCGACTTCGGCACGCCGGTGCTGCCGCCGGTCTCGAAGACGTAAATCGGCTTGCCGACGTACGCTTTCGGCACCCAGCGCTCGACCGGGCCGCCGCGCAGCCACTCGTCCTCGAAGAACCCGAACTTGAGGAGATCCGCATAACCGTTGACGTCGGTGAGCGGATTGAAATCGAACTGCTTGGCGCGCTCGAGCCAGAACGGACAGCCGGTCGCCGGATCGAAATGCCATCTGACGATCTCGCGAACGTAGGCGTCGAGGCGCTCGCGCGCCGCCTTGAGCGCGGCAGGGTCTCCCTGCTTCGAAGGAATGTCGTGCATAGACGAGGAATCGTATCATCACGCTCGGCCGTTAGCCCTCGAGAGGTTATGGAGGAAGCCGGCGCGGGCAGCGGCGCCCGACTCGGTCAGGAGGTCTTCGACGGGGCCCGGTAATCGCCAGGTCCAGTTCAGGTCGCTGATGAGCGCGGGCACGTTGATGCGATCGCGCCAGCCAAAAATGTCCTGAAACGGAAGGATGAGCAGGCCCGAACCGGAACCATACAG
>Ga0075430_100001886_pt1 | contig 17168 bp, 15 predicted proteins | sample RhiMetdeltSRZDD4_FD_75294 | JGI IMG/M metagenome (GOLD analysis project Ga0075430, IMG submission 75294) | Populus rhizosphere microbial communities from Tennessee, USA - Rhizosphere MetaG P. deltoides SRZDD4 | ecosystem: Host-associated > Plants > Roots > Rhizosphere > Soil | place: USA... | reverse complement strand
GCCGCCGCCTCAGTGCGGTACTCGTACCCGGCCAGCACGAGACCGCCGTACGCGGCCGGGAGGTACGCGAAATCGCCCTCGCCCTCGTTGGTCCGGGTGGGCGCGACGAACCGCCATTCATCGGGTTGCGTTTCGTAGAACGCTCGGTGTGCTTCCGCTTCTGGCGTCCGTTGCGGGTACCGGAACCGCGCGCCGTATGCCACACCGTCGACGGTGAAGGCCCCGTTGGCGGCGAACACCATGTCGGGCAGGTCGGCCCGGGCGGGTAGGACGTGCACCGTGTGACCGAGCCGGACCAGCGTCTCGCGGAGGATCTCCCACTGCTTCACCGCGAGCTCGGTATCGACCGGCAGGCTCGTGTCCATCCACGGGTTGATCGCGTAGTGGACCACGAAGTGCTCGGGCCGGCACATCAAATATGTCCGGGTTCGCGGCTTTCGCTGCTCGTGGGTCACGATCATCAAGGGTAGGTAGGCTGCATGATTGATAACAGCAACGATCATTGCGTCCGGGAGGCTGTTCGTTGCAGATCGACGACGTGGACCAACGAATCATTGCGCTGCTCATCGCTGACGCGCGTGCGTCGTACTCAGAAATCGGCGCCGCTGTATCCCTATCCGCACCGGCGGTCAAACGCCGGGTGGATCGGCTGCGCGCCTCTGGTGTGATCAAGGGATTCACCGCCGTCGTGGATCCCGCGGCGATCGGGTGGACCACCGAGGCGTTCGTCGAGCTGTCCTGTACGGGGCGGACGACGCCGGTCCAGATCTCGGCCGCGGTGCGGCGCCGGCCCGAGGTCGTGGGCGCCTTCACGATCACCGGCGAGGCCGACGCGCTCGTCCACCTGCGGGCGGCCGACATCCACCACCTCGAGGAGGTCCTCGAAGCGCTGCGCGCCGAGCCGTTCGTGACCTCGACCCGCAGCATGATCGTGCTGTCCCGGCTCGTCGATTCGCCGGCGGCCGCGGTTCCCGCGCCGAGCTAGCCGGTCGCCGTCGGGTCGACGGGAACGCGGCGTGGGGTCGCCGCGTCCAAGGGGGCATGACATCCAGCAGGCTCGCCGTCGGCGGCGTCGTGCTCGCCGCCGGGCTCGCCCTGTCCGCCGGGTGTACGGCGGACTCCGCTCAATCTGGCTTCCGGGACGCCGCGGTGCCGCTCGGCTCCTTCCAACTCGTCGCGTTCACCTCATGCGACGACGCGCTCGGCAAGCTGAAGCAGGCGGCCAAGGAGTACATCGGCCCGTACGGCTTCGGCAGCGGTGGGCGCGCCGTCGACCTCGGCGGCGGGTTCGCCCGGGACGGGGCGGTACCTCCCGCGGCCGCGGCGGAGGGCGGCAAGTCCAATGCCGAGCCGGGGCCGTCCACCGGTGGCGTACCGAATTACTCGGGTACCAACACGCACGAGGCCGGCGTCGATGAACCCGACCTCGTCAAGACGGACGGCCGGCGCATCGTCACGGTCTCCGGCGGTGTGCTACGGGTGATCGACGCGTCCGCCAAGCAGGTCACCGGCTCGCTGGATCTCCGGCAGGACCGGAACGACCCGCTCATCTGGAGCGGGGCCGATCTGCTGCTGGCGGGCGACCGGGCCCTCGTGCTGATCAATGGCGGGTACTTCGTCCAGCGGCCGGGCGTCATCATCGACGACGGGCCGGTCGCAGACCCCGCACAGTTCGCCGGACCGCGGTTGTTGCTCGTCGATCTCGCCGGCAGCCCGCGCGTCATCGGTTCGTACACAGTGGACGGTAACCTCGTCGACGCCCGTCAGGTCGGCGCGACGGTACGGGTGGTCGTGCGGTCGTTCCCACGGGTGCAGTTCCCGTACAACGACAAGCTGACCGATGCCCAGCGCCTCGCCGCCAACAAGGCAATCATCGACAAGGCCGGGCCGGACGAGTGGCTGCCGCGGTACTCCACGACGACCGGCGGCCGGACGTCGACCGGACGGGTCGACTGCCGCGCGGTGAGCCGGCCGGCCGTCTACTCCGGTACCTCGATGGTCACCGTGCTCAGCTTCGACCTCGGCCGCGACTCGCTCGGCACCGGCGAGCCGGTGACGATCGTCGCGGACGGCAACACCGTCTACAGCAACGGGCCCAGCCTCTACATCGCGAACGACCAGCAGTGGCGGGTGGTCATGTTCGCGCCCGACGTCCGCGGGGGCGGCGGCGCGCAGCAGGGGATGCCGGAGGAGCGGACCGAGCTGTACAAGTTCGACACCTCGGGGTCGGGGCGGCCGCGGTACGTCGCTTCCGGCACGGTCCCGGGCTACCTCATCAACCAGTACGCCATGTCCGAATGGGACGGTCACCTGCGGGTGGCGACCACGACCGGCCAGGCGTGGGGGCGGGACGCGAAGTCCTCGTCAGCGGTCTACGTGCTGAACCAGCACGGTCGGGCGCTGCAGGAGGTCGGCAAGGTGACCGGGCTCGGCAAGGGTGAGCGCATCTACGCGGTGCGGTTCACCGGTCCGGTCGGGTACGTCGTCACGTTCCGGCAGACCGATCCACTGTACACAGTGGACCTCAGCGATCCGGCGCATCCGCGTACCACGGGGGAGCTGAAGATCACTGGCTATTCGGCGTACCTGCACCCGGTCAGCGGCAACCGGCTGATCGGCATCGGCCAGGAGGCCAACCAGCAGGGCCGGGTACAGGGCACGCAGGTGTCGCTCTTCGACGTCAGCGACTTGACGAAGCCGAGCCGGATCGCCCAGTTCCACGCGAAGTTCGGGCACTCCGAGGCGGAGTTCGATCCGCACGCGTTCCTGTACTGGCCGGCCAGCGGGATGCTCGTCGTACCGCTGAACGTCTACGAGCCGGCGAAGGGTCCGCAGGGCGGCGCGCTCGTGCTGCAGGTCTCCGACGGCGGGATCACCGAGGTCGGTTTCATCACCCACCCCGAGGTCGGTACCCAGCAGGTCTCGAAGTTCCCCGGCCAGATCCGCCGTTCGCTCGTCATCGACGACGTGCTGTGGACGGTGTCCGACGCGGGACTCGAGGCAGCCTCGATCCGGGGTCTAGGCACCCTCGCGTGGGTTCCGCTGACATAGAAGTATCTCCCCTCAGGGCGAGGGCCGCGGGCGGCAATCCCACCCGCGGCCCTCGCGCATTCGGCGCCGCCGGCCCACCCGGCCCACCCGCGTTGATCATGAAGTTGGTGGCTCGACACGCCGTCGAGCCACCAACTAAGTTCATGATCAACGCAGAGGGGTCGTCAGAGGTACATCCCGGTGCCTTCGGGGGATTTGCCGGCCGATGGCTTGTCGCCTTCGCCGAAGAAGCGTTTGCCACCGAACTCGCCGTGCAGGCGGTCGTCGAGCTCGTCGGCGAGGCCGGTCATCACCTGGATGGCCAGCATCAGGTGTACGGCCTGGAACCTCCGGCCGAAGACCGGTATCGATGCCCAGACAGTGTCGTTCGTGCAATAGAGCCGGCCGATCGGCATCCGGTTGGTCAGCTCGGAAAGCTTGACGTACAGCTGCTCGGTCGGCTCGACGTCGGTCAGCACCGGGGAGAACACGTCGACGAGCGGCGGGTTGTCGCGGACCCGGACGAACACCATCGCCGATCCGGCCCGGATTCCGATGTCGCCGTCGGAGTCGACCTGTAGCTGGTCCGGAGTTGTCTTGAGCAGGCTCGCGACGACCGTGGCGACCCGGTCGGCGAGCGGTGGCCCGTCCTCCTCCGCCCCAGCCCGGGCGGTCACCTCGTCATCGACGTCGTCGTCGACGCCTTCCGGCCGGGCGGTACCCAGCGGCGCGATCGACGCCGGCTCGTCGTTGGGGCCGTGCGCCATGTAGACGAGGAACGCCGGGTGCGGTGCGCCGTACACGTCCCGCATGGTGCGCGCGAGCATCGCGGCGATCGTGGGCGCCTGCGCCTCGGACGCGGCGAAGCCGAAGCGGTCGCCGGAGCCGTCCACCACGCCAGGCGGGGACCAGCCGAGCGCCACCAGGTCGGCGACGGCCTCGCGGCCCATGCGGTACCCGTCGGGCAGCGAAGCATTGCCCACCGCGTACGCCTTCACCTCCCCGCCCGTCCCCATCACGACGATGACCTCGTAGATCGCGTCCCCGGTCCCGGAGGCGGTCGGATCGAGGGTGAGCACGAGCTCGGTACCCTCGGCGAGGTCGGGCAGCACACCCGCAAGCGAACGCGCGAACTCCTGCCAGGCCAGCGTGACTTTCGCCCGCAGGTCGGCCGTTGTCGGTTCGTCGAGCAGATGCATGGTCGGCTCATCCACGACGCCCACCATAGGGTTACTGTCGAGTCCATGGCCAGGAGGGCACCGCGGGACGATGTCGGCGACCGCGACTTGCGGGTCACCCGTCCGTTGCGCGAGGCCGCCGGGCTCGGCGGAGTCACGCACGGCCTGGCCACCTCGGTCGCCCAGATGGGGGTACGCCGAGCCGCCCGCACCCTGCTGAAAGTGAACCAACCGGACGGCTTCGACTGTCCCGGCTGTGCCTGGCCCGAACCTGGGCCGGAGCGGCGGTCGCGCGCGGAGTTCTGCGAAAGCGGTGCCAAGGCGGTCGCCGAGGAGGCCACACTCCGCCGGATCACTCCGGAGTTCTTCGCCGCCCACCCCATCTCTGAGCTGGCGCAGCGGTCCGACCACTGGCTCGGGCAGCAGGGCCGGCTGTTGTCACCGATGATCCGCCGCCCCTCGTCCGACCACTACGAGCCGATCGCCTGGGACGGTGCCTTCGCGCTCGTAGCCGACGAGTTGCGGGCCTGCGCCTCGCCCGACGAGGCGGTGTTCTACACGTCCGGCCGCACCTCGAACGAGGCGGCGTTCTGCTGGCAGCTGCTCGCCCGGGCGTACGGCACCAACAACCTGCCGGACTGCTCCAACATGTGCCACGAGTCGTCCGGCGTCGCGCTGTCCGGGACGCTCGGTATCGGCACGGGCTCGGTGACGCTGGAGGACATCTACCGTGCGTCCCTGATCGTCGTCGTCGGGCAGAACCCGGGTACGACCCATCCCCGCATGCTCACCGCCCTGGAGAAGGCCAAGGGGCGCGGAGCGCGCATCCTCGCCGTGAACCCGTTGCCCGAGGCGGGGCTGATCCGCTTTCGCAACCCGCAACGGGCGAGCGGGTTGACCGGTCGGGGCACTCCGTTGGCGGACCGGTACCTGCAGATCCGCGTGGCCGGCGATCTCGCGCTGTTCCAGGCGATCGGCTCACTGCTGGTCGAGTGGGGCGCGGTTGATCGGTCCTTTGTGGACACTCATACGTCCGGGTTCGAGGACTACCGGGCGCACATCCGTACCCTCGACTGGGCGAACGTGGCGGCGGCGACCGGGCTGACGCGCGAAGAGATCGTGGCGGCGGCCCGGATGTTCGCCGACTCGGACGCGACGATCGTGTGCTGGGCGACGGGTCTGACGCAGCGGACGGACGCGGTCGCGACGATCCGCGAAATCGTGAACGTGCAGTTGCTGCGCGGCATGATCGGCAAGCCGGGCGCCGGGCTGTGCCCCGTGCCCGGGCACAGCAACGTCGAGGGCGACCGAACGATGGGCATCGTGCCCGAGCCGCCGTCGTGGTCTTCCGCGTTGGGCTCGCGGCTGGGCTTCGAGGTGCCGGCCGATCCGGGCTACGACACCGTGGACGCCATCCGCGCGATGCGCGACGGCCGGGCTCGGGTATTCCTCGCGCTCAGCGGCAACTTCGCCGCCGCGACGCCCGACACGTCGGTCACGACGGCCGCGCTTCGCTCGTGCCGGCTGACCGTCCACATCTCCACCAAGCTGAACCGGACGCACGTGACGCCCGGGGAGACGTCGCTGATCCTGCCGTGCCTGGGCCGTACCGAGACCAACCGGCAGGCGGCCGGGGAGCAGTTCGTCACGGTCGTGGACTCGATGTCGTGCGTCCACTCCTCCCGAGGCGTACTCACGCCGGCGTCACGGGCGTTGCTGTCGGAGGTGTCGATCGTCTGCCGGCTGGGCCGGGCTCTGCTGGGCGACCAGCTGCCGTGGAAGTCGTACGAGGCGGACTACCGGTCGATCCGGGAGACGGTGGCGGCGGTCGTCCCCGGATTCGTGGACTACGAGGCGCGGGTCTCCCGGCCGGGCGGGTTCATCCTGCCGCACCCGCCACGGGATCGGCTCGAGTTCCCGACTCCGTCCGGGCGTGCGCTGTTCACGGTCAGCCCGTTGACGGTGCTCGCGATCCCGCCGGGCCGGCTGCTGCTGCAGACGGTACGCAGCCACGATCAGCACAACACCACGATCTACGGGCTGGACGACCGGTACCGTGGTGTCCACAATGGACGGCGGGTCGTCTTCGTGCATCCGGAGGATCTGGAGGCGCTGGGTATCGCCGAAGACTCCGCTGTGGACATCGTTTCCGAGTGGTCGGACGGAGTCGAGCGCAGGGCCTTCGAGTTCCGTGTGGTCCCGTACCCCTCGGCCCGCGGCTGCGCCGCGGCGTACTTCCCCGAGGCGAACGTGCTCGTCCCCCTCGACTCCACCGCGACGGGTTCCAACACCCCGACGTCGAAGCAGATCATCATCCGGCTGGAACCCGCGCGGTGACGCGGCTTCGATTGGTGTTTGCCTTCGGCGGCTTCGTCCTCATCGGGCTGGGCGGCGGTGCTTCCGGTGTCCTGCTCCCGGCGCAGATCGAGTACTACCACCTGGACAAGTCGGTCGTCGGGGTGCTGTTCTTCGCCTTCTCGGCCGGGTACATCTCGGCCGGCGCGGCCAACGGCGCACTGCAGCGCCGGCTGGGCGTCCGGGGGCATCTCGTGATCGGTACCGCGTTGTTCACCGCGGTGACGCTGGCTTTCGGGGTACTGCCGCCGTACCTGCTGTTCGTCGTGCTGACGTTGGTGTTGGGCTTCGGCGCCGGGATCATCGACGCCGGACTGAACGCGTACGTCTCGACCCTGCCCCGGCACACGGCACTGTTGAACTTCCTGCACGCCTTCTACGGCGTCGGCGCGCTCGCCGGCCCGGTACTGGCCGTCGCGCTGCTCGACCGCGGGTTGCAGTGGAACGCCATCTACCTCGTGTTCTTCGCGTGCAGCGTGCCGCTGCTGCTCGGGTACGCCCTGTGGTATCCCAGCCTGACCGCCGATTCCGGTGAGCCGATGCACGCCTCGGCGTTCGGGGCGGCGATCCGGCACCGGGCCGTAGGGCTCGCGGCGGCGTTCCTCGCGCTGTACGTCGGCGTCGAGGTGACCATCGGCAACTGGGGGTACAGCTTCCTCGTCGAGGAGCGGGGGCAGGGCGCGGTGCTGGCCGGCTGGGTGATCAGCGGCTACTGGTTCGGCTTCACGGCCGGTCGCTTCGTGCTGAACGCGCTCGCCGAGCGGGCCGGTATCGGACCCGTTGCGCTCACCTTCGGCTGCCTGGTGGGCGTCGCGGTGAGCGCGGGCGTGGTCTGGGTCGCGCCGTTCGAGGCGGCGGTCGTTGTCGGGCTGGCCGCGCTCGGCTTCTTCCTCGGACCGATCTTCCCGCTCACGATCGCGATCCTGCCCCGGCTGGCCCCGGCGTGGCTGGTACCGACCGCCGTCGGCCTGCTCGTCGGCGTCAGCGTCGCCGGGGGAGCGCTGTTCCCGTGGTTGGCCGGTACGGCGGCCCATCACCTCGGGCTCGGTACCTTGCTGCCCATCACCCTGGGGCTCGTCGCGCTCCTACTCGCGAACTGGTGGCGGATCGCCCGCCGGGTCGCCCCGGCCTGACTCGCCCGCTGCGCCCGCCCAGCGCTCGGCGAGCGCGGTGAGCGTCGCGGCCGCCCCGGCCGGATCGGCCCCGCGCCCGACCGCCACCCCGAACAGGTACGCCGCCACCGGCGCGGCCGGCCGCAGCACGCCGTGTGCCACGTCCCTGGCGACGTCGAGCACGAGGGCGTTCTCGGCGTGGCCAGCGTCCAGGCCCAGTGCCTCGATGGCCGCGTTGGTCCACCTGTCCAGCTCGTTCATCCCATCTCCTGGGCGTGTCGCAGGTCGGCTTCGGTATCGCAGTCGTACCACGGCGGAGCGGCGACCGCTGGCCAGGTGACCTCCGCGACACGCAACGGTTCGACGAACTGTCGCATCGCGACGCCACCGGGGTCGCCCAGGTCGGCGAGCCGGTCTCGCAGCGCCGCCACCCGCCACATCCCGCAGAGCAGTTGCCGCCGGCCTCCACTGTCGACGAACAACGCTCCGTCCACAGTGGAGTGGATGGCGGTCATCCGGAGGAGCGAGACGGCTTCGGACGAGAGGAATGGCAGGTCCCCACCGAGCAGCGCGATGTACTCGGTCCCGCCGGGGACGGCGGTCAGGCCAGCGGCCGTGGCCGCGACCGGACCACCGCCGGCCGGATCCTCGCTGGTCAATACGACGTCGATCGGTAGCTTGCGGCGCAGCGTCGACGGGCCTACCACGATCCGCGGCCGGGCGTCGACGACCGCAGTCAACACCCGCAGCACGATCGGGGTACCGGCCACGGGCAGCATGACCTTGTCGCTCCCGCCCAGCCGGCGGGCCGCCCCACCGGCGAGCACGACCGCCGCCCACGGATCCGCCATCAGAGCTTCGCGGTGGCGTCGCGGAGGAGTGGGTCGACGTCGCTGTCGCCGGCCGCGACCGCCCTGCGGAGGGCGTTCCGCATCCGGGGGTCCCAGAACGTACGCAGGTGCGTGGCGATGGCCGCGGTCGCCTTGTCGTAGGGCAGGTGTGCGAACTGGCGGGCGATGTCGTTGCCCATCCGCACCTCGGGCTGGGCATTCACGGCGTGTGTGCGTACTCGACGCCGGCCCGACGCCGCTCCGCCTCGAGGTCGGTCTCCCCGCGGGCGTTCGCGACGCCGACCTGGACCGCGGTCACCTTGTACTCGGGGCAGTTGGTAGCCCAGTCGGAGTTCTCGGTGGTGACCACGTTGGCGCCGGTCACCGGGTGGTGGAACGTCGTGTACACGACGCCGGGCGGCATCCGGCTCGACACCCTCGCCCGCAGCGTGGTGGACCCGACCCGGCTGCTCAGCTGGACCAGGTCACCGGTCGAGATGCCGCGCATCTCCGCGTCGGCCGGGTGGATCTCGAGGATGTCCTCGAGGTGCCAGGCGTTGTTGTCGGTACGCCGGGTCTGCGAACCGACGTTGTACTGGGTCAGGATGCGACCCGTGGTGAGGATCAGCGGGTACCGGCGGTTGGACCGCTCGGTGGTCGGTACGTAGACCGTCTCGACGAGCAGTCCCTTGCCGCGGACGAACCCGCCCACGTGCATGGTCGGGGTGCCGTGCGGCGCGGCCGCGGTGACCGGCCACTGCATCGAGCCCTCCGCGTCGAGAGCCGCGAAGGACACCCCGGCGAACGTCGGCGTGGTGGCCGCGATCTCGTCCATGATCTCCGCGGCGTTCTCGTACCGCATGGGGTAGCCCATCGCCTGCGCGATCTCGCACGTGATCTGCCACTCGTCCTTGCCCTGGCGGGGCGGGAACACCGGCCGCACCCGGTTGATGCGGCGCTCGGCGTTGGTGAACGTGCCGTCCTTCTCCAGGAACGAGGTACCGGGCAGGAACACGTGCGCGAGTCGGGCGGTCTCGTTGAGGAAGAGGTCCTGCACGACGACCAGGTCCATCGCCCGCAGCGCCGCCTGGACGTGCTGGGTGTTGGGGTCGGACTGGGCGAGATCCTCGCCCTGGATGTAGACACCCCGGAACGTGCCCGTCAGCGCGGCGTCGAACATGTTCGGGATCCGCAAGCCGGGCTCGGGGTCGAGAACCCGGCCCCAGCGCTGCTCGTAGATGGCGCGCACGTCGTCGCCGGATATGTGCCGGTAGCCGGGCAGCTCGTGCGGGAAGGAACCCATGTCGCAGGAGCCCTGCACGTTGTTCTGGCCGCGCAGCGGGTTGACCCCCACGCCCCGACGGCCGATGTTTCCGGTGACCATCGCGAGGTTGGCCATGCCCATCACCATGGTCGAGCCCTGGCTGTGCTCGGTGACGCCGAGGCCGTAGTAGATCGCGGAGTTGCCCGCGCTCGCGTACAGCCGAGCCGCCTCCCGCAACGTGGCGGCCGGGACGCCGGTGATCGGCTCGACCGACTCCGGCGAGTGCTGCGGGTCGGCGATGAAGGCGAGGTAGCCGTCGACGTTCTCGCACCGCTCGCGCAGGAACGCCGCGTCGTACAGGCCCTCGGTGACGGCGACGTTGGCCATCGCGTTGACGAAGGCGACGTTGGAGCCCGGTTGTAGCGGGAGGTGGTACGCGGCTTGCACGTGCGGGCTGCGTACCAGGTCGATGCGGCGCGGGTCGGCCACGATCAGGCGGGCGCCCTCGCGCAGCCGCCGCTTCATCCGGGACGCGAACACCGGGTGGGCGTCGGTGGGGTTGGCCCCGATCAGCAGGATCACGTCGGCATCGGCGACCGAGGCGAAGTCCTGGGTACCGGCCGAGGTGCCGAACGTCTGCTTGAGGCCGTAGCCGGTCGGCGAATGGCAGACCCGGGCGCACGTGTCGACGTTGTTGTTGCCGAAGCCGGCGCGCACCATCTGTTGGACGACGTACACCTCCTCGTTTGTGCAGCGCGAGGAGGAGATGCCGCCGATCGCGCCGATGCCGTACTCGTCCTGGATCGCCTTGAACCCCGAGGCCGCCTTCGCGATGGCCTCCTCCCAGGTCACCACGCGCCACTCGTCGTCGATGGAGTCGCGCACCAGCGGGTGCAGCTGCCGGTCGGGATGGTGGGCGTAGCCGTAGGCGAACCGGCCCTTCACACACGAGTGGCCCTCGTTCGCGCCGCCCGTCTTGCTCGGGATCATCCGTACCACGCGGGTGCCGTCGCCTTGGCCCTGCACCTCGGCCCGGAACGAGCAGCCGACCCCGCAGTAGGCGCACGTGGTGTCGACGGCCCGGGTGGGCATGCCGAGATCGATGACGCTCTTCTCGGTCAGCGCCGAGGTCGGGCACGCCTGGACGCAGGCCCCGCACGACACGCATTCGGAGGAGAAGAAGTCGGTACCCCCCGGGCTGATCGCCGACTCGAGGCCGCGACCGGCGACGGTGAGCGCGAAGGTGCCCTGAGTCTCCGCACACGCGCGGACGCAGCGCGAGCACACGATGCAGGCGGCCGGGTCGTAGGCGAAGTACGGGTTGGTCTCGTCGTACGACGCGTGCTGGCGGGCGGGCTCGCGCCTCGGATAACGGACCTCGGCCACGCCCACCGTCGCGGCCAGCGCCTGCATCTCGCAGTTGCCGCGGGCGCAGCCGGCGCAGTCGGCGGGATGGTCGGTGAGGTACAGCTCCATGACCCCACGCCGCAACCGGCCGAGCTCGTCGGACTGGGTGGTGACGACCATGCCGTCGGTGCACGGTGTCGTGCAAGATGCCGGGGTGCCGCGCACCCCGTCCACCTCGACCAGACACATGCGACACGACCCGAACGCCTCGAGGGAGTCGGTGGCGCACAGCTTCGGGACGTTGATACCGGCCTCGCCGGCCGCCCGCATCACAGACGTACCGGCGGGGACCTCGACGGTCCGGCCGTCGACGGTGACCCGCATAGTCTCGGTACCGCGTCCGGCGGGGGTGCCGAGGTCCGCCTCTGGAACGTATGTCACCTTGCCCCCTGGTGCTGCTCGGCGGGGTCCGCGAAGTCCTCGGGCCAGTGTCGCAGCGCGCTGCGGACCGGCATCGGGGTCAGGCCGCCCATGGCACACAGCGACCCCTTTGTCATCGTCTCGCATAGATCATCCAGAAGGATGAGGTTGGCGTCGATATCGCGGCCAGCGAGCACCTCGTCCATCACGTCCACGCCGCGGGCCGAGCCGATCCGGCACGGCGTGCACTTCCCGCAGGACTCCGCGCGACAGAACTCGAACGCGAAGCGTGCCATCCGGGCCATGTCCACGGTGTCGTCGAAGACCACGATGCCGCCGTGGCCGACCATCGCGCCGATGCCGGCGAACTCCTCGTAGTCCAGCGGGGTGTCGAACTGCTGGGGTGGCACGTAGGCGCCCAGCGGGCCGCCGACCTGCACGGCGCGTACCGGGCGGCCGGACCGGGTACCGCCGCCCCAGTCCTCGACCAGCTCGCGCAGGGTCACCCCGAACGGCAGCTCGACGATGCCTCCGCGGGCGACGTTGCCGGCCAGCTGGAACACTTGCGTGCCCAGTGAGCGGCCACGCCCCAGCTCGGCGTACGACGCGCCGCCACCGGCGACGATCGCTGGCAGGGCGCACAGCGTGAGCACGTTGTTGACGAGCGTGGGCTGGCCGAACAGCCCCGAGACCGCGGGAATCGGCGGCTTGGCACGGACCTCACCGCGCTTGCCCTCGAGGCTGTCCAGCATCGAGGACTCCTCGCCGCAGATGTAGGCACCGGCGCCCACCCGTACGTGCAGGTCGAACCGGACCCCGCTGCCGAGCACATCCGCGCCGAGGAACCCCTGTGTGTAGGCGAGGTCGATGGCCCGGCGCAAGGTGGCTACGGCATGCGGGTACTCCGAGCGGACGTAGACGTAGCCCTCGGTGGCGCCGACCGCGTAGCCGGCGATCGTCATGCCCTCGATGAGGGTGAACGGGTCGCCCTCCACGATCATCCGATCCGCGAACGTGCCCGAGTCGCCCTCGTCGAAGTTGCAGCACACGAACTTCTGGTCCGCCTCCGTACCGACTACCGTGCGCATCTTGATGCCGGCTGGGAAGCCGGCGCCGCCGCGGCCGCGCAGACCCGAGGCGACGACCTCCTCGACGACCTGCTCCCGGGCCATCGACAGGGCTTTGCGCAGGCCGTCCCAGCCACCGTGGTCGGCGTACGACGACAGCGAGGTCGGCTCGATCACGCCGACGCGGGCGAAGCTGACCCGCTGCTGCCCGGCCAGCCAGGGGTGCTCGTCGACGACGCCGATGCACTTCTGATGGCCGGCGCCTGCGGCAACGATGTCAACGACGTCGGCCGGGGTGACCTCCGCGAACCCCACCCGGCCCGCATCCGTCTCGACCTCGACCAGTGGCTCCGCCCACAGCATGCCGCGCGAGCCGTTACGGCGAACCTCCGCACCGGCCGCGGCCAGCGCCGCGGCGACCTCGTCCGCGCCGACCGACACTGCGGAAGCGTCCTGGGGAACCCACCAGACCGGGCTCACGGCAGCCAGTCCTGCGTCAGCGCCGACAGCCGGTCCGGGTCGAGCCTCCCCACCAGGCGCCCGTCGACGGTGCCCGAGGGGCCGAGCGCGCAGTTGCCGAAGCAGAACACGTGCTCCACTTCGGTGTCGGGACCGTAGTCCCCGGCGGCAGCGGCGTCGCGCGCGGCGGCGTACAGCGTCTCGGCGCCTACGGCCTGGCACGCCTCACCCCGGCACAGCGCCACGATGTGAGATGGCACCGGGGCGGTGCGGAAGTCCTTGTAGAACGAGACAACCCCGTGCACATCGGCCACCGAAAGGTTGAGCACCTCGGCGATGGCGATCACGTCGGCGCGGTCGATGTACCCGAACTCCGCCATCACGTCGTGCAGGATCGGCATGAGCGGCCCGCGATCCTCGAGCCGGGCCGCCGCGATAGCGCGCACGATGTCGACGCGGGCGCCCAAATCCGCGGTCGGCGGCTCACGCACCATCTGTCGATGGTATGCCCGGCGCCCCTGGTCGCCGCCAGAGCGCTTCCACCAGGGGGAATCCGGCGCGTGCGGGTTCCGACCGATGTGGAGCAAGATGGGTCTCGTGGGACGCGTAACGGACCGACGGACGATCGTGCACATCGACGCGGGCGCGGACCATCGCGCCCGGTTGGACAGCCTCGCAGTCGAGGAACCGCTGGAGATCCGGGTCGGCCACGTCGGCGAAGCACACCGGCCGCTCGCGGTCACCATGCGTACGCCGGGCGACGACATCGACCTCGCGCTCGGCTTCCTCTTCACCGAAGGGCTGATTCGCTCGGCGGACGACGTGAAGACCGCGCAGTTGTGCGCGGGATCGGATACCCCGAACACCTACAACGTGGTCGACGTTGCACTCGGGGCCGACGTACCCCCGCCCGACACCGACCCCAGCCGGAACTTCTACACGACCAGCTCGTGCGGCGTGTGCGGCAAGGCGAGCATCGACGCGGTCCGCACCCGGTCGATGTTCTCGCCTGCCGACGACGCGATCAGTGTGCCGCCCGAGACGCTCGCCGGCCTGCCGACCGCATTGCGGGCCGGCCAGCGCGGGTTCGACCGCACCGGCGGGGTCCATGCGGCCGGGCTGTTCACGGCCGCGGGGGAGCTGGTCACGCTGCGCGAGGACGTCGGGCGGCACAACGCCGTCGACAAGGTCGTGGGTTGGGCGCTGCGTAACGGGCGGCTACCGCTGGCCGGGCACGTGCTGCTGGTTTCCGGGCGGGCCAGCTTCGAGTTGACGCAGAAGGCCTGGATGGCCGGCGTACCGATGCTGGCCGCGGTGTCCGCGCCGAGCACGCTCGCCGCCGATCTGGCGGCCGAGGCGGGCATCACGCTGGTCGGTTTTCTGCGGGGCGAGACCATGAACGTGTACGCCCACCCGCACCGGATCGCGTACGAGCCTGCCGTGCGTTGACCGCGATCATTGCGCACGGCTCGGCTTGGTTCTGCGGGACCGGCGCCGGCGACCCGGCCGCACCTCCGGCCAACCGTCCAGAGTGGACGGTGGTACGGCGCCGGCGAGGACCTCGTCCATCAACAGCGCGAGCGAGTACGCGGGATCCGCCCGCAGTGCCCGCTCGACAGCGACCAGGGCCAGCGCACCCTGCCCGGCCCGCCACGCGGCGAACGCCACCAGGCTCGCCGGCGCCGGTACGAGGTCCGGCTCCGCCCGGCGTACCGCCTCGGACCACAGGCCGACGTGCGGCTCGGGTTCGACGATCTGCCGCCAGGCGAAGTCGCGTACCTCGGTCGACGTGAGCAGCAACGTCAACCAGGCCACGTCGTCGTCACTGGGCCGCTCGCCTTGCCGGTAGCGGGCGAGCGCCTCGGTCACCGCCTGTTCCCCGATCGCGGTCGTCATCGAGTCCACCTCGGCCGGCGAACCCGCCGGGGCGAGCAGGCCGAGCAGCCGTACCTCGGCCCGGGCGGTGGCCTGCCGCATCGACTCCCGCGTCAGCCCGCCGACCGGCGCCAATTGCCGGACCAGCGTTTCCCGATCGGGCAGCGCCACCTGACCGGCGTACGCGAACGTGGCCGCGACCGGGCTCTTGCTGACATCGAACGGCGTACCGTCCGGCGGGCAGCAGTCCGGGTTCTCGCAGACGTACGACCAGTACCTGCCGTCGGTCACCCGGAGTACATCGTGGACGGTCAGCCCGGCAGCGACGAACGCGTCGGCGGCCACCCCTACCGCGGGGTCGACCCGGTCCGGCGGGCCGTAGCCGATCACGGCGGCCGCCTGGACGCGTTGGTGCGCAACGACCGCGGCGAGTTGCCGGGTGAGCATCCCGAGCACGACCACGCCCGCGTCGACCGGCGGCAGGTCCACCCGGGCCGCGAACGTGAGCCGGCCGCCCCGCACGCCGACCCCGACCAGACAGGTCTCCGGATGGAACCCGATCAGGTACGGCACGGCAGCGATGAGATCGGCGGCCGAACGAACCTTGACCCAGAGCATCGGCAGAGCGTGGCGCCGCCGGTTCAGTGATCGCCAGGCCCCACCCTCAGCCTGTGGACGACACGCGGGTTATCCACAACCCCTAATAACGGAAACGCAGGTCGTACAGGTCGAGTCCGTCCTGCCATTCGTGTCCGCGGCGCCCGACGTCGAGGGTGAGCGTCACGCTCGACAGTGCCTGATAACCGGCGCCGTAGAGGCACCGGACCGCGGACTCGTTGCGGGACGTGGGCGTGACCGTCAGGTGGGTCATGCTCCGCCGGCCGGCCTCCTGCGCGACATGCGAGAGCAACGATCTGCCGATCCCCTGGCCGCGCCGGCGCTGGGTGACGATGACCGGCTCGACCTCGCCGGCCTTCCCCCGCAACAGCAGACCGACCATGCCGACCACGCCGTCCTCCGGGTGGTCGGCAACCCAGATGCCGGTGAGGTCCAACCGCGTCAGGTACTCCTCGAACGCCGCCCCAGGGTCCGCGCCCCCGATGCTCGGATCTTCGTACAGATCCCGGTGGTGCTCGGTCAGCTCGGCCCACAGATCGCGGCACGCCCGATGGTCCAAGGGCCGGTATGGCCTGATCGAGGTCATACGGTGAGCCTAATGGCGTTAGGCTCAGCCAGCGTGGACCTGGCGTACCTTCGCGCGCACCCGCACCAGCTCCCGGCGTTCCTCACCCACCAGCGCATCCGCGAGACGCCGGTGTCCGGCGGGGACATCTGCGACGCGACGCGGCTGACACTCGACGACGGCTCGTCGGTCTTCGCGAAGTCGTGGCCCGCGACACTGGGTCCGGTACCGGAGGGATTCTTCGCCGCCGAGGCGGCCGGCATGGAGTGGCTGCACGAGGCCGGCGCGGTACCGGTCCCGGAGGTCATCGCCCAGCTCGACACCATGCTGGTGCTGGACTGGGTCGAACCGGGTGAGCCATCGCCGACCGCCGCGGAACGGCTCGGCCGCGAGCTGGCCGCGCTGCACCGGGCCGGATCGCCCGTGTTCGGCGCCTCCTGGTCCGGCTACATCGGCCGGCTGCCGTTGGACAACACCCCTTCCACCGGGCCGTGGGCGCCATGGTTCGCCGAGCGCAGGCTGGCGCCGTACCTCCGGCTCTCCGTCGATCGCGGCGCGCTCTCCGCGGCGGACGTCGCCGCCGTCGAGGGCATTCTTTCCCGGATCGACGAGTACGGGGGTAGCGAGTCACCCGCCCGCCTGCACGGCGATCTGTGGCCGGGAAACGTGCTGTGGGGGGCTCAGGACACCGCGTGGCTCGTGGACCCGGCCGCCCACGGCGGGCACCGCGAGACCGACCTGGCGCTGCTCGCGCTCTTCGGCGGTGCGCCGTACCTGGACCGGATCCTCGGGGCGTACCGGGACGAATGGCCGCTGGCCGAGGGGTGGGAGGAGCGGGTACCGCTGCACCAGCTGTATCTGTTGCTCGTGCACACCGCACTGTTCGGTTCGCCATACCGGGATGCGGTGATGTCGGTAGTGCGCGCTACCGTCTGAGCATGACCTCCGGGTTGCCCCTCCTCGACCGGTACGGCCGGGTCGCGACCGACCTCCGTGTCTCGCTGACCGACCGGTGCAACCTGCGCTGTGTTTACTGCATGCCGGTCGA
>Ga0075430_100001885_pt1 | contig 17171 bp, 12 predicted proteins | sample RhiMetdeltSRZDD4_FD_75294 | JGI IMG/M metagenome (GOLD analysis project Ga0075430, IMG submission 75294) | Populus rhizosphere microbial communities from Tennessee, USA - Rhizosphere MetaG P. deltoides SRZDD4 | ecosystem: Host-associated > Plants > Roots > Rhizosphere > Soil | place: USA... | reverse complement strand
CACGGGTCTCCTGGGAGAGCGCCGGAACGCCGAGCGTGTCGAGATCGTGCCGGGCCTTACGTGGCGGCTCGGTCCGCGAACCTCGATGTCGAGCGGCTACGACTGGATCTCGGAACACCTCGTGGACGGTGAGCGCGGAACCCTGCAAATCGGGCGGGTTGGCCTGAGCAGGGATCTCTCAAGTCGCACGGCGATCACGACGGGGTACGTCGGCCGTTACTTCATCGATCACGTGAACGGATTTCCCAACTACTACACGAACGCAGTTCTGCTCGGCTGGAGCCGAGTGCTGACGTCCGGAAACACGCTCTCGCTGGCGGCGGGCCCGAATTTCAGAGCGCACCGTGGACTCAGCTACGAATCGAGCGCCGGCTTCGTGCGCGCGACGCCTCGCGTCCGGCTTGCGCTCGACTACTGGCACGGCGAGACCATCGTGTTGGGAGTATTGGGCCCGGTCGCGGTGGACAGCGTGACCGGCCGTGCGGCCTGGCCCATCCGGCGTTTCGAGGTCGGCACCATGCTCGGCGCGTCCGACGTTACGACGCTCGACGAGAGGAGCAGCCGGGTTTACAGGGGCACGGCGTTCTGGTCGTGGAATCCGGGCGGCCTCTACAGCATCGCCGCAACTTACGACATCGACTTCCAGAACGGCAGCATCCGAAATCCGATCTTCCTCGACAGTGAGCGCATTCTGTTCGACGAAGAGGTGGTTCGACATGTGTTTCGCGTGGGCGTGACCATCGCGCCACGCTACAGGCGTTCGATCCTGCCGCCCGACGAGGCGGCTCGCGTGAAGGGGGTAACACGATGACTATCCGGCCACTCGCATTTCTCACAGCCTGCCTGATGGCAGCGTCTGCCGTCCCAGCCCCATCCGTCATGGGTGCATCGGGGCCAGGGCAGGACGCGACGAAAGGCGTGCCCGTTCAGGAGCCAGCGCGTCACGAATCCCCCGACACGGCGTCAGGCGCGGCACCGGCACCCACTCCCACAGCGGCGCCGGCGCCCACACCCGCAGCTCCGGCGGCGCCAATCGTCGAACCGCCGGGTGACGCGTTCCGGATCGGGCCTGAGGACGTGCTCGATGTCCAGGTATGGAAGAACCCCGAACTGAGCCGCGTCGTCCCGGTTCGCCCCGACGGCATGATCTCGCTCCCGCTCGTCAACGACATTCGCGCGGCGGGCCTCACGCCGATCGAGCTGCGTCAGCAGGTCACGCAGCGGCTGGCGGAGTTCATCCCCTCGCCGGAGGTCTCCGTGATCGTCCGCGAGGTGCACAGCGTCAAGGTGGCCGTTCTCGGCGCGGTTCGCATGCCCGGTCACTACGAGGTGAACAGCACCGCCACGGTGCTCGAGCTGATCGCGCGGGCACAGGGGCTCACCGAATTCGCAGACCGCGGCCGCATCGTCGTGCTTCGGCAGACCGGCAAAGCGACGAAACGGATCCCGTTCAACTATCGCAAGATCGCCGAAGGCTCGGAGCAGGACAACTTCGTCGTGCAGCCTGGCGACATCATCGTCGTCCCTTGAGAGGCTTCAATGTCGCGTGAGATTCTTTCGGGCTCCTCTGACGATTCGCTAGCGCTCCGCATTCTGGACATCGTGCGGCGCCGGACGATGCTCGCGGCCTGTGTATTCGCGGTCGTGCTCGCCGCTGCCGTCTCGTTAGCGCTGTATCTCCCGGATCTCTATCGGGCCACCACCCTCGTCGTGGTGGAGCGGCCGATTTCAGAGGCGGCCGTGCGCACACCCCTGGCCGGGGAACTGGAGAGCCGGCTCTACGTCATCAAGCAGGAGATCCTCAGCCGGGATCGACTGATCGCCCTCATTGATCGTTTCAATCTGTATCCGGAGCTCCGCGCGCGCGCCGGCATCGAGGAAGTGCTCTCGCAGGCACGCGACGACATCTCGGTCCAGCCCGCTGGTCCTGAGCAGGTCAGCGGCCGTACCAAGACCGTCTCGTTCACCCTCAGCTACACGGGCAATTCCCGCGAGAAGGTCGCTGAGGTCACCAACGCGGTCGCCGCGTTCTACGTGCAGCAGAACCAGCAGATGCGCTCGCAGGAAGCCATACGGACCACCGACTTTCTCCGCCAGCAGCTCTCCGAGGCCAAAGCGGACCTCGATCAGCATGACGGCGCGATGAGGGCGTTCGCCAATCGCTACACCGGCCAGTTGCCCCAGCAGGTGGGCATCAACCTGGCTACATTGCAGCGGCTGAACACGCAGCTCCAACTCAACGGCGAGCAGCAGATCCGCATCATCGAGCAGCGCGACAAGCTGTTCGAAGGACTGCGCGGCGCGAGCGTCATGACGCGCGAGTCGGGTGGCGGCGATATCTCGCCCGAAGGCCTCGAGCGCCTGAAGAACATCGAGGAGATCCGGCAGCAGTTGACGCAGTCGGAAGCGCAGTTCACCGAAAAGCACCCCGACGTCGTCCGGCTCCGCGAACAGCTCGCGATCATGGAGCGCGAGTACAAGGCGGCAGAGGCCGAGGAAGCGCGAAAGCGCAAGGAGGCACAGGCGGCGACTCGCGCAGGCGGGGGGGATGCTGACCTGGCGTCGCCACAGGTTCGTCGCCGAACCATCGAAAGCCTTGGTACCGAGCTCGAAAAGCTGCGCGAGGACGAAGCGAACATCCGTCGGACGATCAGTGGCTTCGAGCAGCGACTCGAGAGCTCGCCCCAACGCGAGCAGGATTACGCGTTCATTACCCGCGACTACACGGCTGCCAAAGAGCAGTACGACTCGCTGCTCAAGCGGTACGAAGAGGCGCAGATGACCCAGAGCCTGGAAGCGGACCGCGCTGGCGAGACGTTCCGGGTGCTCGACACAGCGCTGCCGCCCGAGGGTCCTGCCGCGCCGAACCGGTTTCGACTGCTGATCATGGGACTCCTGCTGGCCGCTGCGGCCGCCGCAGCCGCCGTGCTCATACGCGAACAGTTCGACACGGCGTTCCACTCGGTGGACGAGCTTCGCGACTACACGACCGTGCCGGTGCTCGTGTCGATTCCTCCAATCGGACCGACCCCGGCGATCAACAGACTAAAGACGGCGTTCGTCGCAGTGTCGACGTTGGCAGCGATCGCGCTCGTGGCGACCACGGCTGCCTACCTCGCACACGACAACGTTCAGCTCACACGAATGATTGCGTTCTGAGGACCCATTGCCATGCGTGCCTGGAACAGAAGACTCGAGACAACTAACGATGCGCCGGACGTCACGGACAGACGCCTGGTGAGCCTCAATGCGCCCGCTTCATTTGCGGCGGAGCAGTATCAAGGCCTGCGCCTCACGATCGAACGCCTCGCGCGTACACGCGAGCTCAGGATGATTGCGATCAGCAGTCCCGCGGCAGGCGACGGCAAGACAGTGACCGCGATCAACCTCGCGGGAGCGCTGGCTAGCGGTTCGGACGAGCCCGTGCTGCTCATCGACGCCGATCTGCGACGACCCTCCGTCGCACCGCTGTTCGGCATCCGTGACACCGCACCAGGGCTGGCAGATATCCTTTGCGACCGCGAGGTCGGGCTCGCCCAGGTCGTGCACAAAATCGGACCGCTCAACCTTTCGGTCATTCCGGCTGGCAAAGCGCGCCGCCGCGTGAGCGAAATTCTGCGGTCCCCGCGCCTGGACGAGCTGCTTGCGGAAGCGCGGAGCCGGTACGGCTACCTCGTGCTCGACACGCCGCCGCTTCTGCCGGTGTTCGACTCGGCGCTCCTCGCCAAGTCGGTGGACGGTGTGCTCATGGTCGTGGCGGCCAACCAGACGCCCCGGAAGCTGCTCGGCGAATCGCTGAACATGATCGACCCGGCCAAGGTGCTCGGCATCGTGTTCAACCGCGACGAACGTCCGCTCTTCGGGTACTACAACTCGTACTACCGCGAGTATTTCCCGGAACCGTCGCACGTGCCGAGCGAGGCATAAGTCCTTCGGTTTCATTGGACGTGACCCATGGTGTCCAGGCTTACGATCATCGACCTCTCACCGGTGAAGCTTTTCGAATGGCCCCTGCTGCCATCCCTGAACGAGCTGCACCTTCTCTCGGCGCTTCTGTTCATCGTGGCGACTGCGGTCGTCATCCGATTCGTCACGCGTGAATTTCAACCGAAAGTGCAGCGAGTGCTCCTCCTGGGCGCCGGGCCGCTCGTGGCGAAGCTGACCCAGGAAATCCGCGCCGCCACCAGTCGCCGCTACAGCATCGTCGGCATCGTGGACGACGAGCGCCCCGACGTGGACGCGGCTGCCGGCGCGCCGTGGCTCGGGCCATGCGATCAGCTGGGCGAGATCGTCGAACGCATCAGGCCGGCGCGCATCATCGTCGCCGCCGCCGATCGTCGCGACCGCCTGCCCATGCAGTCGCTGCTCGAGTGGCGGGTCAAAGGGATCCTCGTGGAGGATGCGTGCGAGTTCTACGAACGCCTGACCGGAAAGATCGCGATCGAGGCGCTTCGTCCAAGTGTCCTGATCATGGGCAAGGGATTCAGGAACCACGGCAGCGCGGAGAGCGTTGCGCGCGTCGTCAGCATGATCTTCGCGACTACTGCGCTGGTGCTCGTGGCACCACTGCTTGCCCTCCTCGCGCTTGCCATCAAGCTCGACTCGCGGGGACCGGTGTTCTTCATCCAGGAGCGCGCCGGCCGCGACGGACGCCCGTTCGGGCTGATCAAGTTCCGGACGATGCACCCGTGCACCGAAGCCCGGTCAGAGTGGGTGGTCGACAACATGGACCGGATCACGAGGATCGGCCGGTGGCTCCGCCGGTTCCGGCTCGACGAGCTGCCGCAGTTCGTGAACGTGCTGCGCGGCGAGATGAACTTCGTCGGCCCGCGGCCGCATCCGACCGGCAACCACGTTGTCTTCATGGAGCGAATCGCCTACTACGGCCTGCGATCCAGCGTGCGTCCGGGCGTCACCGGCTGGGCACAGGTGCGCTACGGCTACGCGAACAATCTCGACGAGGAAACCGAGAAGATGCGGTACGACCTGTTCTACATCAAGAACCGGTCGCTCTGGCTCGACGCGTGGATTGTGCTCGAGACGATCGCGATCTGCGTCTGTGGCACGGGTGCGAGCGCCGTGCGACGCGCCTCGCCGAGCCGCAGTGAGCTGGCGCCGCTTCCTCCTCGTCCTGCGCGCCAGCCGGTACCTGTCCGGCTTAAACCCTCGCCGACACTCAACCCTTCGACGACACTCAGGGTGAACCCCTCTGGGAACTCGGCCGCTTGAAGCTTCAGCCCGATCGAGAGGGACGCTTCCGAGCCGGTAATTTCGATCCGCGGATGTGAACGTGGAATTTGCACTCGAAACTCCATCGGCTACGGCGCGCGTGCAGCCTGTTGCGACTGCTGTGCCCTGGTGGCAGACACGAACGCGCAGCCGGACGCTTGCGCTGGCGCCGCAAGGCAGCAGCATCGCGTTTGGCGGTCTGGTGGCGTTCACCGCGATTTTGCTGCTGTCGCCGCAGGCCTGGTTTCCAGTCCTGAAGGCTTTTCGCATCGCGTTTCTCGCGGCAGGATTGGCGATCGCCGCCCACGTGGTCGAACGAACGGCTCACAGACGATCGATCACGCAGCTGTCACCGGAGATTGGCATCGCGCTGACGCTGGTCTGCTGGTCGATTCTGACGCTGCCCTTGTCGGTCTGGCCCGGCGGCAGCGTGCGGATCCTGACGGACTACTACCTGAAGGCGATCGCATTTTTCTGGCTGCTGGGAACGACCGTCACCACGACCGATCGGCTTCGAACCATGGCGTGGACGCTCACGTTTTGCGCCATTCCGCTTGCGGCAACCGGCATCTTCAACTATGTGGCCGGCGAGTATCTCTCGACCGGCGTTCGCGGCTTCTACCGCATCTCGGGATACATGGGCGTTCTCACGGCCAATCCAAACGATCTGGCGCTGATGCTCAACCTGATCATCCCGCTGACGGGAGCGCTCGTCGTCGGTGCGCACGGAGTGAAGCGCCTCTTCGCCATTGCCGTCATGTTGCTGTGCGTCGCGGCGGTGATCCTGACATTCTCCCGCGCCGGATTCCTGACGCTGGGCGCCACATTCATCCTGCTGCTCGGCATGCTGGTCACGCGCAGGCGCGCCGGCATAGCCGCCGCGCTTCTGCTCCTCGCGTTGTGTGCATATCCCTTCGTACCTGACGGCTACATGACACGAATCAGCACGATTACCAACATCACAGAGGACGTCACCGGCTCGGCCCAGGGCCGCTGGAGAGACGCGAAAGTCGCTGCGGGTCTCGTGGTCAAGCACCCCGTCGTCGGAGCCGGCATCGGCCAGGACATCCTCGTGATGAACGACGAGCGCGGCATCGATACGTGGCGCCGCGTTCACAACGCATATCTGCAGTACGGAGTGGACCTCGGGCTGCCTGGCCTGCTGCTGTTCGTGTGGCTGCACCTGACCTGCTATCGAACCGCCCGGGCCGTCGAACAGCGCGCGGCGGCAACCCCGTCGCTGCGCGATCTGCAGCCGCTGGCCACGGGCGTGAAGATGTCGCTCCTCGCGTTCGGAGTCGCCGCAATGTTTCATCCGATTGCGTACCAGTTCTATTTCTTCAGTGTGGCCGGGCTCGCGGTCGCGCTGCGCAACACGTACCGGACGGCTGTCGACGCGACGGCGCGCGACGGGGGGCCGCAATGAGCGGCGCACGAATCCTCAAGGTCGTGCCGACGCTGATGTGCGGCGGCACGGAAAACCAGTTCATGATGCTGGCGCGCGGCCTCGATCGCTCACGCTTTGACATCGAGTTCGCCTGTCTGCGGCGGTGGGGATCGTTCGTGGACGAAATCACGGAGCGTGGCATTCCCCTGTCGGAATACAAGGTGACGACGTTCCGCAGCGTGCATGCGCTCGCCGAACAGGCCAGGCTCGCGCGGCACATCACCCGGCGAGGCGTCCAGATCGTCCACGCCTACAACTTCTACGGCAACGTGTTTGCCGTCCCTCCGGCGCGGCTGGCGGCGCGTGTCGTCATTGCCTCTATTCGAGACTGCGCGCCGTATCTCACATCGATGCAGAAGCGCGTGCAGCGCTACGCCTGCCGGCTGGCGGATTGCGTGCTCGTGAACGCCGACGCGGTCAAGAGCTGGCTGGTTGGCGAAGGCTATGACGAGTCCAAGATTGTCATCATCCGGAACGGCGTCGATCTGACCCGCTTCAACCAGCCGACTGATGGTGACGCGATCCGGCGCGACCTGGGCCTGCCGGCGGGCACCCCGCTCGTGGTGGTTGTCTCGAGACTGACGCGCCTGAAGGGGCTCGAACAGCTCATCGAGGCGGCGGCGGTCCTCAAAGCCCGCCGCAAGGACGCACGATTCCTCATCGTGGGCGAGACCGCACCAAGTCAGCGCCCCTACCTCGACGAGCTGAAGAAGCGCGCGGTGGAGCAAGGTGTCGCGGATCGGGTCGTGTTCACCGGTCTTCGCTCCGACGTGCCAGCGCTGCTCGCCGCTGCAGACGTCTCGGTGATGCCCTCGCTCAGCGAAGCGCTTTCGAACGTGTTGCTCGAATCGATGGCAGCGGGCGCACCGACCGTGGCCACTCGTGTCGGCGGGACACCCGAAGCGCTCACCGATGGTGAAACCGGACTGCTCGTGCCTCCGGGACAGGTGCAGCCGCTCGCAGCCGCGATTTCGCGCCTGCTCGACGATAGCGCTCTCGCGGCGCACCTCGGCGGTGCTGCGCGGCAATTCGTCCGCCAACACCTGTCGGTACAGCGAATGGTGAGCGCGACCGAGCAACTGTATTCGGAGCTTCTCGCGCGCAAGCAGTGCAAGCAATACGGTCCGTTGGAGGCCTCCGTATGATGCCGGCCCCATCAATCAGCTCGGTGCCGATGCGCACCGCCCCTCCCCTGTCCAGTGGGGCGTGCCGGGTCGAGCTCGTCACCGACTACACCGAGTTCCTCGCGCTCGAAAGGGTCTGGAACGATACGGTCAGCCGGGCAGACGTGATGCACCCGTTTCTGCGGCACGAGTGGGTGCGCACCTGGTGGGATGCATTTGGCGCCGGCCGGCAGTTGCAGGTGCTGATCGTCCGCGTTGACGATGAAATCGCCGCGATTGCGCCGTTGATGCGCGAATCGGTCGTCATGTACGGCGTTCCGGCGCGCTGCATCCGGCTGATCCAGAACGATCACACGCCACGCACCGACTTCATCGTCGCGTCACACCCAGAGGAGTCGTATCGGGCTGTTTGGAACAGCCTTCGCGATAGCCGCAACTCGTGGGATGTCGTGCAGCTGAATCAGCTCGAGAGCGGCTCCGCCACGAGCGCGGCTTTCCTGCAGCATACGGCTGCGGACGGATGCTCGACGGGCGTCTGGAAGAGCAGCGACTCGCCATACCTGACGTTGACTGGTACGTGGGACGACTACCTGAACGGACTCTCCGCGAAATTCAGGTCGAACCTGCGCAATCGGCTGTCGAGGGCTACAAGGACCGGTGAGGTGGTGCTGGAGGTTCTCACCGAGCGCGACGCGATACGCGCGGCGTCTTCCGACGCGTGGCGCCTCGAGGCTTCAGGGTGGAAGCAGACCGCGGGCACGGCGATCACGTGTGAACCAGCCGTCCACGACTTCTATTCGAACCTGATCGACCGCGGCACCGAAGCAGGGTGGTTGCAGCTGCTGTTTCTCAGAGTCGGCGGCCAGCGAGTCGCCGTGTCGTACGGTGCGTGCTTTCAGCGCCGGCTGTTTCTCTTCAAAACCGGCTACGACCCGGAATACGCGACGTGCGCACCGTTCAAGCTGCTCACCTACTTCGCCATCCGCGACGCCTATGAGCGTGGCCTGGCGGAGGTCGACTTCCTGGGCGACGCCGAACCGTGGAAGCTCGAATGGACGTCCACGGTCCGAGGCCACGAGTGGCTATTCGTATTCGGCAAGAGCGCACGCGCAAGACTCCTGCATTCCGTCAAGTTCCAGTTGGGACCGGGGTTGAAACGATGGTGGGCGTGACCGCGACGTGTGTGCCGACGTACCAGGGCCTTTCCGCGGCCGATCTGCTGCGCGGCACATCCGCGACGGCGACGGCGGGGTTTCCGCTCGACGTGCCCGGCCGACTCCCGTTCTACCGGGCACGGAACGCGATCTACTACCTGTTTCGCGAGCTCGTCGAACGCAATCCACACCTCACGGTTTTGGCGCCGGACTACAACAGCGGCAACGAAGTATTGGCCATGCGTGCCGCCGGTGCACGCATCCACTACTACCCCATTGACCGGCGCATGCAGCTCAATGTGGACATGCTGCGCGCACTGTGCGACCGCCATCGTCCTGATGTGCTTTACGTCATCCACTACGTCGGGTGGGCACAGCCGGTCTCACTGCTTGCGGACTTGTGCAAACCGCGCGGGATGTTCCTCGTCGAGGATTGCGCGCTGTCGCTCCTGAGCGACCTCGATGGGCAGCCTCTCGGCAGCTTCGGACATTGGTCGGTCTTCTGTCTCTACAAGACACTGCCGATGCCGAACGGAGCCCTGCTGATACAGAACGGACCGCGTCTCGATGGGCTGGCGCGTCTGCCCCTTCGCGATGCCGGGTTCGCGTCCGAAATGGCACGGACGACGGAACTCCTGGTCCAGCGCATCCGGGGTCGAGTCGGGGGCGCGAGCGCCGTGCTGCAAACCGGCAAGCGCGCGCTCGGCCGGCTTGCCAGCACGATGGGTATTGCGCGGGCGAATGTCGGCGACATCGGTTTCAACATGGACGAGGTGGATCTCGCGATGTCGCCGCTCTCCGTGCGGCTGCTCGACCGATTCGACATGCAGGACATTCGTGAGCGTCGCATCGAGAACTACCGTAGGCTCGACGCACTGCTCGATCCGAGCGTCGCCCGCGTGTTTCCGGATCTGCCGGAAGGCACGTGCCCTCTGTTTTTCCCGATCTTCGTCGGCGACAAGCACGCCGCCGCGCGCGCCCTCCATCGTCGAGGCGTGGACGCACTCGAATTCTGGAACGAAAGCAGCGAATCGGGCGACGAGATGTCCGACGACGCGAGGTTTCTCCGGGGGCACGTTCTCGAGCTGCCGATTCATCAGGATCTGACGCCACGCCAGATTGCATATATGGCGGAGCACGTGTCAGAGGTCACAGGCAGGAGGGCCGTACAGTGATGCCGATTGCCCGCGTCGCCACGAGCCTGACCGCTGCGCAATCGGTGACGCGGATACAGCGCATCCAGGATCTTTCCGGATTCGCGGCGTTGCGGCGACATTGGGATGGGCTCCTCGCTGCGAGTGGCGCGAACAATCCGTTTCTCACGTTCGAATGGTTGAACGCCTGGTGGGCGAACCTTGGGGGCAACGCCCGGCTCCAGACGATCGCGGTGTGGTCCGACAACGAGCTGATCGCCATCGCGCCGCTGATGTCCACGCGCTCGCCAGGCTGGTTCACGCGCCTCGAATTCCTCGGCTCGGGGCACGCGGGATCCGATTACCTGGATCTCATCGTTCGGCGCGGCCGCGAATCCGAGGCGCTCGATTCGTTGGCCGATTTCATCGCCAGCAAGCGGCAGACGCTGAGGCTCGAGCATGTCCCGGAAACCTCGCTGGCGGCGCACGTCGCGCGGCGCCTTCAGGACTGCGGCTGGACGACGTCAATCGTGGCGAACGGAATTTGTCCGGTGATCGATCTTGGCGGACACACTTGGGAGTCGTATCTGGCCGCCCGAGGACGCGCACACCGTGCCAACGTGCGGCGGCGTTTGAGGGCGCTCGGTGATATGTCGCTCGAGCGAGTCACCACGGACGCGCAGCGGGACGAAGCGTTGTCGGCTCTCTTTGCCTTCCACGAGTGGCGCTTCAGCGCACAAGGTGGCTCGACTGCGTTTCTCACGCCAGCGCTTCGCGCGTTTCATCAGGACGCAACACGGCAGGCGCTCGAGCGCGGGTGGCTGCGGATGTACGTGCTTCGCCTGAACGGCGTACCGGCGGCGGTGATGTACGGCTTCGCCTACAACGGACAGTTCTATTTTTATCAACATGGATTCGACGAGCGTTACCGCAACCAGAGCATCGGCCTCGTCTTGATGGCGCTCACGATTCGCGCGGCTTTCGATGAAGGCTTGCACACGTTTGACATGTTGTGGGGCGCAGAGCCGTATAAGTGGCTCTGGGCCACCGGTGAACGGAAGCTCAATCAGATTCGCGCGTTCCCCGCGCACGTCGGCGGGTGGCTGCATCACGGTGTCGTCGCAGCGCGCCGACGGCTGGCTCCGCTGACCCGCCGCCTGTTGTCGCTGGGAGTCCGAACGTGAAATCTCGCCTGCAGTCGAGCTGGGAGCTCCGGTCGAGAGCCGCGATCCAGTGGCGCTGGCGTCTGAAAGCGATGCTCGCGTCCACGATCTCGCGCGCGCACGACCACGGTCTCGCCTCGGTGCTGGCGCGCCGCACCGATAGCCCGCTCGTGCTGGGCTACCACCGCGTCGTCGAGAACTTCGGCGCTACTGCCAACACCGAAATGCCGAGCATGCTCGTCAGCAGCCGTATGTTCGAGCGACATCTCGACTGCATCGGCCGTCGATTCACGTTCGTGAGCCTTGGCGAGATCGGCGAGCACATCACCGGCAGTCGGCGCTTCAACAAGCCGGTAGCGGCCGTGACGTTTGACGACGGATATCGCGACGTCTACGAGCAGGCGTTTCCAATCCTGAAGCGCAAGGGAATCCCCGCGTGCGTGTTCGTCGTGACGAATCTCATCGGGCGCCCGTTCTGGCAGGTGCACGACAAGCTCTATCACCTGATGACCAAGGCGTTTGCCGCGTGGCGCGACCCCCGGCAAGAGATGACGGACCTGTTTCGTGCGCTGCATCTGCCGCTCGCGTGCATCACACGGAACAGAGTGGCTGCGATCAGTCCGATGCTCGCGGTTACGTCCATCCTCCCGGAATTGCCACTCGTCGAGGTGCGCCGTCTGATGGATGGACTCGAGGCGACCGTCGGCAACGGGTTTCACAATGTGCCGCAGACGCTCGGATGGGCAGAGCTCGCTGAAATGGGCAGGGCGGGGATCGAAATCGGCTCGCACACGAAGAATCACGTATCGCTGCCGGCGGAGGGCGCGGAGGTCGTGGCCGAGGAGCTTGCAGGCTCGAAGAAACAGCTGGAGCGCTATCTTGGCAAGCGGGTCCGGCACTTCGCGTATCCAGGCGGACAATTCACGCCCGCCGTAGTCGAGGCGGTCAAGCGCGCGGACTACGATTTCGCCTACACCGCGTGTCGTCATAGTGACCGGTCTCACCCGGCGCTCACGATTGAACGGCTACTGCTCTGGCAGGGGTCATCCGTAGACGCCGATGGCCGCTTCTCGCCGGCAATCCTCAACTGCCAGGTGCAGGATCTCTGGCCGCCCGCGCGGCGGTGCGGCCGCACGCACATAGAGAAGGAACAGCCGCATGGATAGCAGCTCGCGTCCGGCGATGCTCCTCGTGACCGGTCGCAGCGTAGGCCTGGCCGCATCGTTTGCGATCGGCATCGTCCTGGCGCGCATGTTCGACCCGGCCGTGTTCGGCGTCTATAAGCAGTTCTTCCTGATCTACGCGACCTTGTACGGGGTCCTGCAGCTCGGCATGGCCGAGAGCCTCTACTACTTCGTGCCCCGTAAGCCGGAACACACTGGACGATATGCCGCGAACGCGATCGCGGCGCTCGCGCTGACAGGCACCGCATCCATCGGCGTGCTCTACTTCGCACGGCCCATGCTCGCGGGTTGGATGAACCCGCACCTTGCGCAGTACGCCGTGCCGCTCGGGCTGTTTCTGACGTTCATGCTCACGGCGACGGTCCTTGAAATCGTCATGGTGTCGCGGCAGAAGCACCTGGCGGCAGCGATCACCTACGCGATTTCCGACATGGTCCGAACGCTGTTGTTCATCGGACCAGCTCTGTTGTTTGCGAGCCTCGACGCAGTCTTCTTCGGCGCCGCCATTTTTGCGGCACTGCGTCTGGCAGCCACCCTCGTCGCGCTGTGGCGGCTGTGCGGACGTGAGCTCCGGATCGACACGGCGCTGCTGCGGCAGCAGTTGGGTTATGCGCTGCCGTTTGCGCTCGCCGTCGGTGTGGACGTGGTGCTCATCAACTATCACCAGTACGTAGTCGCTGCTCGGTTCGACGCCGCGACGTTCGCCATCTACGCCATCGGCTGTCTGCAGATTCCGCTATACGACTTGATCGTCACCTCGACCGTGAACATCCTCATGGTGAAGATGGCCGACACACCGCGCGGAGACGCGGCCGTTGCGCTCTGGCATGACACCGTGTGTCGCCTGGCGTTCTTGATATTCCCTCTCGCCGCCCTGCTCGTCGTCGGAGCACACGACCTGATCGTCGGACTATTCACCGCCACGTATGTGGCGAGCGTTCCCATCTTTATCGTGTGGGTTCTGACCATGCTCCCCGCGGTGATGGCGGTGGACGCGGTGCTGCGGGTGTATGCGCAAACGCGCTTCCTGCTCATCATGAATCTGGTGCGCTTCGCGTGCGTGGCGGGCCTGATCGGCGCGTTCCTGTCGTCTTTCGGCCTGATGGGCGCCGTACTCGTCGCGCTGCTCGGACTGACGGTGACCAAAACAATCGGCGTCATGCGCGTCGCCTGGCTGATGCGGCTCGGCCTGCGTGACGCCCTGCCCTGGCGGCGCCTGGCCGGAATCACCGTCATCGCAGTGCTGTCGACGGTCCCTGTTCGTTGGCTGCAAGTGACGGTCGCGTGGCCTCCCCTTGCCACCTTCATCGTCGGCACGGCGCTCTACGGCGCGACGTACCTGCTGCTGTTCTACACCGGCTCGCAGCTCCGCTTCGCTCGAATCAAGTCACAAGTCACAGGCCCCGAATCACAAGTCACTCCGAAACCTCAGTTCTCCGAGCCGGGGGCCTGAGACCAAAGCGGCGAGGCGGGCCATAAAGGCCCGCCCTACTTGTGACGAGCCTGGCGGGTCGTGAAGACCCGCCCTACTGATGCCTTGGGCCTTGGACAGCCCTGATTCCTGAGGCCTGAGCCCTGGGCCCTACGTTAGTCGCAATGGAAAGGATCCTCCGATGTGTGGCATAGCCGGAATCGTTCGGTGGGACCGGCGTCCAGTCCTCGAACACGAAATCCGCGGGATGTGCGGCGCCATGGTCCACCGCGGACCAGACGACGAAGGCATTTACCTGGGCGACGGCGTTGCCCTGGGCATGCGGCGTCTGAGCATCATCGATCTGGACAACGGCCACCAGCCGATTTCGAACGAAGACGGATCCGTTTGGATCGTGTTCAACGGCGAGATCTACAACTACCAGCAGCTTCGCGACTTGCTGGAATCCAGAGGCCACCAGCTGCGGACCTCGACTGATACAGAAACCATCGTGCACCTGTACGAGGACTTTGGCGCGCGATGCGTGGAGCACTTGCGGGGCATGTTCGCGTTTGCGATCTGGGATACCCGGCAGCGCACGATACTGCTCGCACGCGACCGCCTCGGCATCAAGCCGTTGTACTACGCAGCGCGGAACGGCGAGCTCGTCTTCGCTTCGGAGCTGAAGCCGCTGCTTCACTATGACGGTGCCGATCGATCGCTCAGCTGGGAAGCCGTCGGACACCTGTTCACGTTCATGGCGACTCCGCCGGACCAGAGCATCGTCCGCGGCATTTCCAAATTGGAGCCCGCGCGCGTGGCGATTGCCACGGGGAATCATGCGCCGAGGATCGAACGCTACTGGGACGTGGCGTTCGAACCCGACGAAAACGCCTCAGAGGATGTCCTCGTGGAGCGTCTGCGAGAGCACCTTCACGACGCGGTCGTCTCGCATCAGGTCAGCGACGTGCCCGTGGGCGCGTTCCTGAGCGGCGGCATCGACTCGAGCGCCGTGGTGGCTCTTATGGCGAAGCCTGCGGCCGGCAGGCTGAAGACCTTCTCGATTGGATTTGCGGAAGCCGGGTTCGACGAGTTGGCGCACGCGCGTGCCGTTGCCACCCAGTTCGGCACCGATCACTACGACCTCGTCCTCCGCCCCGACGTCGTCCAAACGGTCGAAGACCTGACGTGGTACCTCGACGAGCCGTTCGGCGACACGTCGGCGATCCCCACCTATATGGTGTCGAAGCTTGCGTCGCAACACGTGAAAGTGGTGCTCAGCGGCGACGGTGGCGACGAGCTTTTCGCCGGCTACGACAAGTACGTGGTCGAAGCGCGCGAACGCACCTATGAACGGCTACCTCGACCGCTCAGGCAGTGTGCCGGCGCGATCGGCGCCTTGCTGCCCCACGGCACGTTTGGACGGCGCTTTCTGCGGCATCTGGCACTCGAGGGCACGCAGCGGTATCTCGACGCGTCATCCCTGTTCCACACCGACGAATTCCCGCAGCTGTTCCGGCGCAGTGCGCTTGAACAGCTGCTTCACCACGACCGTTCAGCAGACGCGCTGTGCGCGCCTGGCAACGGCGGGAGCGACTGGCTGTCGGCAATTCAGTATCGGGATTTGAACCGGTATCTGCCGCTCGACATCCTGACCAAGGTCGACCGGATGACGATGGCGCATTCCCTCGAGGCGAGACCACCGCTGCTCGATCATCCGCTCGTGGAGTTCGCTGCCACGATTCCGGCACGATTCCGCCTGCGCGGCGGCACGACCAAGTATCTGTTCAAGCGCGCGATGCGCGGCTGGCTGCCGGACGAGATCATCGACCGGCCGAAGCACGGCTTCGCCGTGCCGCTCGCCGATTGGTTCCGAGGGGACCTCGCAGGGTTTTCGCGCGACCTGCTGTTGTCGGACACCTGCCGCCAGCGTGGCATCTTCGAGCCGCGGTATATCGATCGGCTGCTTCGATCGAACGATCGGGGACGGGACCTCGATCTTCAGCTCTGGACCATTCTCTCGTTCGAGCTCTGGTGTCGGCGCTTCCTCGACGCCCCGCCTCCATCCGCGAGCGCGGCGCATACGCGTGCGGTGGTGACACCAGGAACACTTCCGTGCAGCTCCGAGGCTCCATGGGGCTTCGGAATGGCACGCCCAGCGAACTGAGGACAATGGACAACGCATCATCGGTTCCTCTCGAGCCGCCCCTTGTCGGCTCGCCGGTCGAACGGCACGAGCGGGGACATCGCCGAATCCGCGATATCCGTGTCGCGGAACTGGCGTACCGCGGCTGGCAGGAAGCCTCCAAATGGCTGGAGCGCGTGGCGCCGGTGGAACTGCCGGACCGACCCGACGTGCTGCTGCGGAAGCACGCGCCTGCGCTTGCCGACCCCGACGCGGCGCTTCGGGTGCTGCGCGAGGTCGCGGCACAGCGCTTCTTTGCCGGAGTCGATCGCGACATCACCGCTGCGGTGCTCGATACAAGACTGCCGGAGTACCGCCGAGATCTTCTGAGCCAGGCCGACGATCTGCTGAAGCGTCACTTCGACCTGCTCACATATCGCACCCTGTGGTTCGGCGATCCGATCGACTGGCACCTCGATCCACTGCGGAGCCGACGCGCTCCGCTGGTCGCCTGGAGTCTCATCGACGTGAACGACAGCGCGAGCCTCGGCGACAGCCGTCTCGTGTGGGAATTGAACCGGCACCAGTGGCTCGTCCGCCTCGCACAGGCGTGGGCGTCAACCGCCGACGAGCGGTACGCGAAGGCGTGCGTCAGTGCCATCGACGGGTGGCTCGACGCGAATCCGCCCGGCGCGGGCATCAACTGGGCGAGCAACGTCGAAGTCGCCCTGCGGGTGATTTCCTGGTGCTGGACGTTGATCCTGCTACGTGACTCGCAGGCGATACAACCAGCCTGGCTGTCGAGAGTGCTTGCCGCCATCTGGCTGCATGCGACCCACGTCAGACGCTACCTGTCGTTCTATTCCTCGAGCGACACAGATCTGACCGGCGAAGCGCTCGGCCTTTTCTACGTGGCGACCGTATTCCCCGAGTTCCGCGACGCCGACAAGTGGCGCGATGTCGCAATGCGCGTGCTCGTGTCCGAATGCGACGCACAGGTGTGCAGAGACGGCGTGCACTTCGAGCGCTCCTCCTGCTACCACCGGTATGTCGCGACGACCTACTTGCACTTCGTGCTGCTGGCCGAGCGGAACCGCATCGAGCTGCCCGACTACATGTCGGATCGCGTGCAGCAGATGGTGCAGTTCCTCCTCGCGATTCGCAGGCCAGACGGCGACATTCCCGCCCTTGGCGATGACGA
>Ga0075430_100001883_pt1 | contig 17177 bp, 12 predicted proteins | sample RhiMetdeltSRZDD4_FD_75294 | JGI IMG/M metagenome (GOLD analysis project Ga0075430, IMG submission 75294) | Populus rhizosphere microbial communities from Tennessee, USA - Rhizosphere MetaG P. deltoides SRZDD4 | ecosystem: Host-associated > Plants > Roots > Rhizosphere > Soil | place: USA... | reverse complement strand
CGGTGCCGATCTCCGCACTGCCCCATCGCCCGCCAGCCGAGCTGCTCCGCCTCTCCCGGCACGGCCTGGCTGAGGCGGCCCGGACGGGCCCCGACGGCCTGCGGTACGCCGCGGCCCACCTCGCCGCACTACGGGCCGCCGCGGCCGTGCTGGCCGCGCGGGCCCGGCCGGCTCCCGGCCGGCGTGGCCGGGTGACCAGCGTGTGGGCTCTGCTTGTGCTGGTCGCGCCGGAGTTCTCGGAGTGGGCCACGTTCTTCGCGGCTGGCGCCTCGAAACGGGCGGCGGCCGAGGCGGGCATTCCCCGGGTGGTCACCGCCCAGGAGGCCGACAACCTGCTGCGGGCTGCGGAGCAGTTCGTGGGGCTGGTCGAGGTCATCCTCGGGCTAGCGCACCAGCCGACCCTGGACGGGCTCGCGGCCTAGGGAGAGGTCATGAGACCCGCGCGCGTGGTGAGCGGGGGAGCGCTGGAGCTGATCCGCTCGACCGGGCTGACCGGCCTGGTGCGTCGGGCGAGCGACTACGCCCTGCGGGCACCGGGCGGCGACACCCGCGCCGGGGCGGTGGGCGCCACTGACCGCATCCTGCCGGTCGTGCCCGAGCTGCGTTCCCTGCTCCCAGCCGGGGGGCTGCGGCGGGGGACCACCGTCGCGGTCGCGACCGGGGCCGGCGAGCCGTCAGCGGAGCCGCCCGGTCCGGATGGCGCCGGGCCGGGGGCCGGTGCGACCTCCGTGCTGCTCACCCTGCTCACGGCGGCGTCCCGGGCTGGCTCGTGGTGTGCGGTGGTGGGCATCCCCGCGCTCGGGGCGGTAGCCGCGGCGGAGGCCGGCATCGAGCTGTCCCGGCTCGCGCTGGTGCCCAGTCCCGGCCCCGACTGGCCGCGCGTGGTCGCGGCGCTGCTCGACGGGGTGGACATCGTGGTTGCCGCCCCGCCCGGTCCGGTGGCGCCGGTGGTGGCGAGCCGGCTGGCGGCCCGGGCCCGCCAGCGCGGCGGGGTGCTCATCCCGTATGGGCAGTGGGACTCGGCACACGTAGTCCTACAGGCGAGCGGCGGGCGTTGGGAGGGGCTCGGTCCCGGCCGCGGGAGGCTGCGGTGCCGGCAGCTCACGGTCGCCGCAGTGGGCCGCGGGGCGGCGGCCCGCCGCCGGGAGGTCCACCTCTGGCTGCCCGCCAGCCAGGACGGGGCGACGACCGCCGGCTCCCCGGCCGTCCGGCTAGCCCCGACCGCCCGTCCGGCCGATCCCGGGCTTCGGCACGTCACGGGGGCTGAGGCCGGAGGGTACGACCGCCGGGACGCTGCGCGGGCCGAGGACAAGGATGCCGGCTGAGGTGGCCCACCCCCGTACCCTGGTCGTCTGGTGTCCGGACTGGCCGGTCACCGCGGCCGGGATCGTCGACGGCGTGCCCGCCTTCGCGCCGGTGGCCGTGTTCTCCGCCAACCGGGTGGTCGCCTCCTCGACCGCTGCCCGGGCCGAGGGGGTCCGGCGGGGCCTGCGCAGGCGGGAAGCGCAGAGCCGTTGCCCGCAGCTGGTGGCCGTGGCGTACGACCCGGCTCGGGACGCACGCGCCTTCGAGCCGGTCGTCGCCGCTGTCGAGGCGCTGGCGCCCGGGGTGGAGGTGCTCAGGGCCGGCGTCTGCGCGCTGGGTGTGCGGGGGCCGTCGGCGTACTTCGGCGGCGAGACCCAGGCAGCCGAGCGGATCGTGGAGCACGTGGCCGTGGCCTGCGGTGTGGAGAGCCAGGTCGGGGTGGCTGACGGGGTGTTCGCCGCGGTCCTCGCCGCCCGGGCCGGGCAGCTCGTGCCCCCCGGCGGCAGCGCACAGTTCCTCGCCGGTCTCGATATATCCACGTTGGACCGTCCACAGTTGACCGGGCTGCTGCGGCGCCTCGGCATCCGTACTCTCGGTGACTTCGCCGCCCTGCCCGCCGCCGACGTGCTGGCACGGTTCGGGTTCGACGCGGCGTACGCGCACCGGTTGGCCGCCGGCCAGGACACCCGGCCGCTGGCGGTGCGGCGCCCCCCGCCCGGCCTTGACGTGGCAGAGACCTTCGACGAGCCGCTGGAACGGGTGGACGTGGCCGCCTTCGCCAGCCGGGCGCTGGCGCGGCGGCTGCACGAGCGCCTGGCAGGGCATGGGCTGGCGTGCACCCGGCTGGGCATCGAGGCGGTGACCGCCCACGGGGAGGAGCTGCACCGCACCTGGCGGCATGACGGGCTGCTGACCGAGGCGGCCATTGCGGACCGGGTGCGCTGGCAGCTGGACGGCTGGCTCACCCGGGCCGCGCGGACGGGCCAGGGCGCGCCGACCGCAGGCATCCTGCGGCTGCGGCTGGTGCCCCACGGGGTGCTGGCCCACGCGGGTCTCCAGCCCGGCCTGTGGGGAGAGGCGGGAAGGCAGCGCGACCGGGCCGGCCGGGCACTCGCCCGGGTGCAGGGCATCCTCGGGCCGGATGCGGTGGTCACCGCGGTGCTGGCCGGCGGGCGGTCCCCCGGCGACCAGGTGCGCCTCATCCGCTGGGGCGAGGACCGGGGAGATGGCCGAGGCGAGGACCGGGGAGAGAAGCGGGGGGATGGGCGGGGTGCGGACGGACCTTGGCCTGGGCGCCTACCAGGCCCAGCGCCCGCCGTCGTGCTGCCCGAGCCGCTGCCCGCCGTCGTCGGTGACGAGGCGGGTGGCGTGGTCGGCGTCAACGGCCGGCTGGCGGTCAGCGCACCGCCGGCCTGGGTCAGCGTGGACCGGGCGGCGCCGGTGGAGGTCGTCGCCTGGGCCGGGCCGTGGCCGGTGGACGAGCGTTGGTGGGCGGCTGCCGAAGCCCGGCGGGGAGCCCGGTTCCAGCTCTGCCTGGCCGACGGGCGGGCGCTGCTGATGCTGCTGAGCGCCGGCCACTGGGCGGTGGAGGCCATCTACGACTGAGGAAACCAACGGCTGGCAACCAACGGCTGCGGCAGTCAACGGCTGAGGCCAGCTACGACCAACGGGGTGGGCCCTATGGCTAGGGCGGGGACGGGGTGGGCCGATGGACTGGGACAACCCTCCGGTGCGCTGGTCGGAGCTGGAGCGGCGGCTCTCCGGCCGGCCGCCGTTGGAGGCCGGCCCGCTGGTGGTCGACCCGCTCGCGGTCGACGCCGGCGGCGGTGGCTCGCCCGCCGCCCACTCCCGCAAGCGCCCGCGCTACCAACCGCCGGAGCTGCCGGAGCCGCCCGCCGACCCGGTGCCCTACGCGGAGCTGCACTGCCACTCCAACTTCAGCTTCCTGGACGGGGCCAGCCACCCCGAGGAGCTGGTGGAGGAGGCGGCCCGGCTCGGGCTCGCCGCGCTCGCCATCACCGACCACGACGGGTTCTACGGCGTGGTCCGCTTCGCCGAGGCAGCGCGCGAGCTGGGCGTGGCGACCATCTTCGGCGCGGAGCTGTCGCTGGGCCTGCCGCGCCCCCAGCACGGCGAGCCTGACCCGGCAGGCCACCACCTGCTCGTCCTCGCCCGCGGGGCGGGTGGGTACGCCCGGCTGGCCCGGGTGGTCTCCGAGGCGCACCTGCGCGGCGGGGAGAAGGGCAAGCCGGACTACGGCGGCGTGGAGCAGGTCGCGGAGCAGCTGCGGGACCACGTACTCGTGCTCACCGGCTGCCGGAAGGGGCACGTGCCGGCGGCGCTGGCGACCGGTGGCGACCGGGCGGCGCGGCGCGAGCTGGACCGGCTGGTGGCGCTCTTCGGCGCCGGCTCGGTGGCGGTCGAGCTCACCGACCACGCCGACCCGCTCGACGACGAGCGCAACGACGCCCTGGCCGGGCTGGCCCGCGGCGCCGGCCTGCCGGTGGTGGCCACGACCAACGCGCACTACCACGCCCCGTCCCGGCACCGGCTGGCCACCGCGCTGGCCGCGGTACGGGCCCGGCGCAGCCTGGACGAGATGGACGGCTGGCTGCCGGCGGCGGCAACCGCCCACCTGCGCAGCGGGGCGGAGATGCGGGCGCGGTTCGCGGCCTACCCCGGCGCGGTCGCCCAGACCGCCGCGCTGGGCCGCGAGCTCGCCTTCGACCTCAAGCTGGTCTCCCCGAAGCTGCCCGACTACCCCACCCCGGCCGGCCACACCGAGATGACCTGGCTGCGCAAGCTCACCTGGGACGGCGTACGGGAGCGCTACGGCGACGACCCGAAGGCCCACCGGCAGATCGAGCACGAGCTCAACATGATCGAGCAGCTGCAGTTCCCGGGCTACTTCCTCGTCGTCTACGACATCGTCCGCTACTGCAAGGAGCACCGGATCTACTGCCAGGGGCGGGGCTCGGCGGCGAACTCAGCCGTCTGCTACGCGCTGGGCATCACCAGCGTCGACGCGGTAGCCCATGAGCTGCTCTTCGAGCGGTTCCTCGCCCCGGAGCGGGACGGGCCGCCCGACATCGACGTGGACATCGAGTCCGACCGCCGCGAGGAGGTCATCCAGCACGTCTACGCCAAGTACGGCCGGCAGCACACCGCCCAGGTGGCCAACGTCATCTCGTACCGGCCCCGGTCGGCGGTGCGGGACGTGGCCAAGGCGCTCGGCTTCTCACCCGGGCAGCAGGACGCGTGGAGCAGGCAGATCGACCGCTGGGGCGCCCAGGCGCAGGCGGAGTACGACGACATCCCGGCCCAGGTGGTCGAGCTCGCGAACGAGCTGCAGACGTTCCCGCGGCACCTGGGCATCCACTCCGGCGGCATGGTGATCTGCGACCGTCCGGTCATCGAGGTGTGCCCGGTGGAGCACGCCCGGATGCCGGGCCGCACCGTGCTCCAGTGGGACAAGGACGACTGCGCCAGCGTCGGCCTGGTCAAGTTCGACCTGCTGGGGCTCGGCATGCTCTCCGCCCTGCGGTACGCGTTCGACCTGGTCGCCGAGCACGAGGGGGTGCGCTACGAGCTGCACACGGTCCCGGCCGAGGACCCCGAGGTCTACCGGATGCTGTGCCGCGCCGACTCGGTCGGCGTGTTCCAGGTGGAGTCCCGGGCACAGATGGCTACGCTGCCCCGGCTCAAGCCACAGCGCTTCTACGACCTCGTGGTGGAGGTGGCGCTGATCCGTCCCGGCCCCATCCAGGGCGGCTCGGTGCACCCCTACATCCGCCGCAAGAACGGGCAGGAGGAGCCGACCATCCCGCACCCGCTGATGGAGAAGGCGCTACGGCGTACCAAGGGGGTCCCGCTCTTCCAGGAGCAGCTGATGCAGCTGGCGATCGACGTGGCCGGGTTCACCGCGGACGAGGCCGACCAGCTGCGCCGGGCCATGGGCGCCAAGCGCTCGACAGAGAAGATGCAGCGGCTGCGCGACCGGCTCTACGCCGGCATGGCGGCCAACGGCATCACCGGCGCGCTCGCCGACGACATCTACCTCAAGCTCTCCGCGTTCGCGAGCTACGGGTTCCCGGAGAGCCACGCCTACTCGTTCGCCTACCTCGCGTACGTGTCGTCCTGGCTCAAGCGCTACCACCCCGCCGCGTTCTGCGCGGCCCTGCTCAACGCCCAGCCGATGGGGTTCTACCCAACACAGTCCCTTGTGGACGACGCCCGCCGGCACGGGGTCACCGTCCGCCGGCCGGACATCAACGCCAGCCGGGCCAAGGCCACGCTGGAGCCGCCGACGACAGGCGGCGGGCCGCGCGGCCGGAAGCCGGCGCTGCGCAACAACCCTGGCCGGAAGCCGGCGCCGGGCAACGACCCCGGCCGGGAGCCGGCCGAGTGGGGTCTCGGCGGGCCGGTGGTACGGCTGGGGCTGGCGGTCGTGCGTACCCTCGGCGACGCGGTGGCCGAGCGGATCGTGGCCGAACGCGACCGCGGCGGCCCCTACCGGGACCTGGCCGACCTGGCCCGGCGGGCAGAGCTGACCACCGCGCACCTGGAGGCGCTGGCCACCGCCGACGCGTTCGCGTGCCTCGGCCTCACCCGGCGCGAGGCGCTGTGGGCGGCCGGCGCCGCGGCGCAGGAGCGCGCCGGCCGGCTGCCGGGCACGGTGACCGGGCTGACCGCGCCGGCCCTGCCCGGCATGGACGAGGTGGACCGCCTGGTCGCCGACGTGTGGGCGACCGGGCTGAGCCCGGACAGCCATCCGGCGCAGTACGTGCGGGGCGAGCTCGACCGGGCGGGTGCGGTGCCGATCAGCGACCTGCCGGGCGTCGAGCACGGCCGGCGGGTCTGGGTCGGCGGCATCGTGACCCACCGCCAGCGCCCAGCGACCGCGGGCGGCGTCACCTTCCTCAACCTGGAGGACGAGACCGGCATGCTCAACGTCACCTGCTCCCCAGGGCTGTGGCTGCGCTACCGCAGGATCGCCCGGACCAGCCCGGCGCTGCTGGTGCGGGGCGTCCTGGAGAAGCACGAGGGCGTGCTCAACCTGCGCGCCGACCGGCTCGCCGCGGTTGCCGTGCCGGTACAGCCGCCGTCCCGGGACTTCCGCTGAGCAGGGACCTCCGCGGAGCAGGGGGCCTCCGGCGGGCAGCGGAACCTCCGGTGAGCATGGGTACCGGTGGGCATGGCCTACCCTCACAGGGATGAAGGGCGCATCCACCCGGGCCGCACCGCGGGCGACCCCGCGTACCGCGGTGGTCTGGGCGGTGCTGCGCCGCGAGCTGGACCAGCTGGGTGCCGCGCTCACCGTCGTGGACGTCGGCGGGGGCACCGGCGGGTTCGCGGTGCCGCTGGCCGAGGCCGGTCACCGGGTCACCGTGGTCGACCCGAGCCCGGACGCGCTGGCCGCGCTCACCCGCCGCGCCGCCGAGGCCGGAGTGGCCGGGCGGGTCACCGCCGTGCAGGGCGATGGTGACCGGCTCGCCGACCTGGTCCCGGCCGCAGGCGCCGACCTGGTGCTCTGCCACAGCCTGCTGGAGGTCGTGGACGACCCGGTCGCGGTAGCCGCCGGGCTCGCCACCGCCCTGCGCCCCGGCGGCGCGGCCAGCGTGCTCGTCGCCAACCTGGCCGCCGCGGTGCTCGCCCGGGCCATCGCCGGCAACCTGGCCGCGGCGGGCGCGCTGCTGGCCGACCCGCCCGGCGCGGCACCGGCCAGAGCCCGCCGGGACCTGCCCCGGCGCCGCTTCGACGCGGCGTCAGCGAGCGACCTGCTCGCCGGTGCCGGCCTGACCGTGGAGCAGATCCACGGGGTACGGGTCATCGCCGACCTCGTCCCCGGCGCGGCGGCCAGCGCGGACCCACAGGCCCTGCTCTCGATCGAGATGGCGGTGGCGGCCCGGCCGCCGTACCGGGACATCGCCACCCAGCTGCACCTGCTCGCCCGCCGGGCGGGCGGCTGACATGTCGGGCAGGCCGGACGGGCCCAACCAAGCGGGCGGAGGCTGACGGTGGAGCATCGAGCAAGCTCAGCGGCTGGGACCGGGCTCCGGGAGGTGCCGGCCGACGCCCTGGTACGGCCGGCGTACGGCACGGCGAGCCTCGCCGACGTGCTGCCCGCAGCACTCGCCGCGCTCGGCCTGCCCGGGGCGCCCGACCCGCTCGGCCTCACCGAGCAGCTGGCCGGCGTGCGCCGGGTCGCGGTGCTGCTCGTCGACGGGCTCGGCTTCCACCAGCTGCCGCTCGCCGCGCCGTACGCCCCGGCGCTCGCCGACGCGCTGGCCGGCCGGCTGGGGCAGCTCCGCCCGCTGACCGCCCCGTTCCCGTCCACCACCCCGACCAGCCTGGCCACCCTCGGCACCGGCGCGGCGCCCGGGGCGCACGGCATCCTCGGCTTCACGCTCAACGTGCCGGGCACCGACCGCGTGCTCACCCATATCAACTGGTGGGAGGACCCGGACCCGCTGCGCTGGCAGCCACTGGAGACCAGGTTCACCGCTGCGGCGGCGGCCGGGTTCGACGTGACCGTCGTGTCCAGCCCGGAGTTCGTCGACAGCGGGCTGACCAAAGCGGCCAACCGCGGCGGCGCGTACCGGGGGGCCAGGGGCGGCGACGAGCTCGCCGGGGAGATGCTGCGGGCCCTGGCCGGCGCCGCGGCGCCCGCGCTGGTCTACGGCTACTTCCCGGACCTGGACCGGGTCGGGCACCTCTGCGGGGTCGACTCGGAGCCGTGGCGGGACCAGGCAGCGGAGGTGGACCGGCTGGTCACCCGGGTCGTGGCCGGGCTGCCCGCCGATGCGGCGCTGCTGGTCACGGCCGACCACGGCCAGCTCGACGTGCCCGGCGACCACCGCTTCGACCTCGACGCCGACCCCAGGCTGCGGGCCGGCGTACGGGTGGTCGCCGGCGAGCCACGCGTGCGCTACCTGCACACCCGGCCCGGGGCCGCCGATGACGTGGTCGCGGCATGGCGGGGCGTGCTCGGCGACGCGGCCTGGGTGGCGCACCGGGCGGAGGCGGTGGCGGACGGCTGGTTCGGCCCGGTGCCCGAGCGGCACCTGGAGCGGGTCGGCGACGTGGTGGTCGCCTGCCACGACCGGTACGCCGTGCTCGCCACCCGCACCGAGCCGGTGATGGTCGCCCAGCTGGTGGCGTACCACGGCTCCTACACCGCCACGGAGATGGTCATCCCGCTGCTGGTCGTCCGCAGCGTCGGACGGAGTGTCGCACCCGCGGGATAGCCTGCCGGCATGGGGCGCAGCCAGGCCGTGCCACGAGGTGAGGCCGACGGCGGCGGCCGGTTCGGTCCCGACGCCGACGACACCGGCTGCCCGGTGCTGCACGTCGACATGGACGCGTTCTTCGCCTCGGTGGAGGTGCGCCGCCGCCCGGAGCTGCGCGGCCGGCCGGTGGTGGTCGGCGGCTCGGGCCCGCGCGGGGTCGTCTCGTCGGCCAGCTACGAGGCGCGCCGGTTCGGGGTGCGCAGCGCCATGCCCGGCGCGGTGGCCCGCCGACTGTGCCCCTCCGCGGTGTTCCTGCCGCCCGACTTCACCGCCTACACCGAGGCCAGCCGCGCCATCATGGCGGTCTTCCGGGACGTCACCCCGCTGGTCGAGCCGCTCTCGCTGGACGAGGCGTTCCTCGACGTCGCCGGCGCCGCCCGGCTGTTCGGCCGGCCGGCCGGCATCGCCGGGATGCTGCGCCGCCGGATCGCGCAGGAGCAGCAGCTGCCCTGCTCGGTCGGGGTGGCGCCGACGAAGTTCCTGGCGAAGCTCGCCTCCACCCGAGCCAAGCCGGACGGGATGCTGGTCATCCCGGCCGACCTGGTGCTGGAGTTCCTGCACCCGCTGCCGGTGGCGGCGCTGTGGGGGGTGGGGGAGCGCACCGGCGAGGCGCTGCGCCGGCTCGGGCTGCGTACCGTGCGTGACGTCGCCCACGCGCCGCTGCCCATGCTGCGAGTGGCGCTCGGTGACGCGGGAGCGAGCCACCTGCACGAGCTGTCCTGGGCCCGGGACCCCCGCCGGGTCACCCCGCACCACGCGGAGAAGTCGATCGGGGCGGAGACCACATTCGATGAGGACGTGGCCGACCCGGCCGTCATCCGCCGCACCCTGCTCGCCCTGGCCAACAAGGTCGCGACCCGGGTACGCCGCGCCGGGCTGACCGGGCGGACCGTGGCGCTGAAGGTACGGCTGAGCGACTTCCGCACGCTGAGCCGCTCCCGCACCCTGCCGGTGCCCACGGACGTGGCGCGGGAGGTCTTCGCCACCGCGTGGGCCCTGTTCGAGGCGCTGCACCCGGGGGAGCGCATCCGGCTCGTCGGCGTGCGGCTGGAGGGCTTGGCCGCCGCTGACGGCACGCCACGCCAGCTGGTCCTGGGCGCGCCGGAGCACGGCTGGCGCGAGGCCGAGCGCGCGGTTGACGCGGCGACCGCCCGATTTGGGCAGTCAGCGGTCCGTCCGGCGAGCCTACTTGCCCGGGATGATCACGAGTGGTCCGAAAATTCGAGGGGGCCACGCAACCTCTCGCTTTCCGACCCGGAGAGCCCCTCGTAGACTTGCGGTAAGCAGCCAGCCTGGCTGCCACGGTCCGCCGGTCACTTTCCGTGCCCGGCCAGATGACCGGGGAGGAGTACCGTGCCGCTCTCCGAGCACGAGCAGCGGCTGTTCGAGCAGATCGAGCGGTCGCTTGCCGAGGACCCAAAGTTCGCCTCGGCGGTGCGCGCCACCGACCCGCGCTTCCACGCGCGGCGGCGGCTGCTCGTCGCTGTGGGCATCGGCATCATCGGCCTCGCGCTGGTCGTCTACGGCACCGTCAGCAGCAGCACCCTGCTCGGTGTGGCGGGGTTTGTGGTGATGTTGGGAGCAGCCGCGTTCGGTGCCCAGTCCCGGCGCCGGGCACAAGGCACCAACCTGCAGGTCGTGGGCGGCACAGCTACCCGGCGTACCCGGCAGCGACGTTACTCGATGATCGACCGCCTCGAGGAGCGGTGGCGCCGGCGCCCGCAGGGCGGCGGCTGATCCTCCCTGCCAGCGGTAGTGCACTCGGGCGGGCCCCTCTGCAGGGCCCGCCCGCGCCATACCCGTCACCGGGAGCCCGTCACCGGGAGCGGCTCACCGGCGGGAGGACTCCCGCCGGGCTCACCGGCGGGAGGGCAGCAGCCGCCGCGGGCTGAACACGCGCAGTACGGAGTCGCGGGCCTGCGCCAGCATCGTGATCGTCTGCGTGCTCCGGGCCACGGACACCGCCCGCCACCGTTGCAGCACCGACGGCGGCAGCAGCATCGCCCGTAGCCGGGTCCGCAGCGACACCCGCTCGACCAGGGCCCGCCGCACCGACCGCAGCGCGGACGCGAGCCGGTCCGTGACAAGCGGCTCCCGGGCGTAGCGGGCGCGCTCCTCAGCCAGCCCGAGCAGGCGGGCATCGGCGGATGCGGCCTGCGGCAGCATGCTGTCCCGGATGATCCGCTCAGCGGTGGTCCGCGGCGTCTCCGCCGGGTCGACCGGCAGCCTCAGGTCGACGAGGGTGTCGACGAGCTCGTCCCAGGCGGCGTGCGCGTCCCGCCGGGCATGGGCGGCCTCCGGGCCGTCGCCGACCACGATCCGCGGCCCATCGGGCGCATCGGGGCCGCCGCCGGCACCCGCCACGCGTACCGCCCGGGCAGGGGTGGGCCGGCGCCGCCGGCGCAGCCCCACCCGGCGCAGCGCGGGGCTGACGAGCAGGAGCAGCAGCAGGGCGCTACCGATCACCAGGTAGCCGGGCCAGCGCGGGTCCGCGGGCGTGGTGCCGCCACCACCGCCCTCCTGGTCCTCCTCGCTCAGCGGGCGGTCCCGCTCCTCACCAGGGCCGGCCCCTGGGCTGGCTGTGGCGCCGGGGCTCACCGAAGGGTCGGTCGGGTTCTCCGCGTCCGGGGGGTACACATCCGGTGCGTACGCCGGCCGCACCGCACCGCGGATGTAGGTGCTTGGCGTGGCGTCGAACGGCACCCAGCCGAACTTGTCGAAGTAGACCTCGGTCCACGCGTGCAGGTTGAAGTTCGTCAGCTTGGCGACGTCGCTTTCGCTCTGGCTACCGCGGGTGAAGCCGAACGCCACCCGGGCCGGTATGCCGGCCGCCCGCACCATCCAGGCCAGCGCAGCCGCGTACTGCACGCAGAACCCGGTCTTGTTGGTCAGGAAGGCCACTATGGCGCTGCCGCTGGTGTCCTGCTGGGTCTCGAGCGAGTACTGGTAGCCGTTCTCGGACGAGAACTGGTTGTAGAGCGCCCGCACCTTGTCGTACGGGTTGGCCAGGCCCCGGGTGAGATCTGCGACCCTCTCCTCGATCAGCGCGACCCGGCTGGGCAGCCTGGTGTACTGCTGCTGGACCGGGTCGGTCGCCGGGAGTGGCGAGGCGGTGCGCAGTGCCTCCGGGGTGAGCTCCGGACGGACGTAGGTGAAGTCGTACACCCGCTTCTGGGTCGTGGTCCGGTTGGTGTAGATCACCTGCATGGCGGAGTCGTACTGCCACGCCGAGTCGAGGTTCGTGGTCAGCGGCTGGGAGTAGACCGGCAGCAGCTGCATGTTGAAGTTGACCGCCCTGACCCTGGCCTGCCCCTCGGTCCAGGCGACGCTCTGCGGTGCGGTCCGGCGCGGGTCCGGCAGCCTGCTGGCCGATGACCGCAGGCTCGGCGCGCGGTTGCGGAAGCCGTCGGCGGAGAGCACGTCCGCCACGCCGAAGCGCAGGTAGCCCGGGTTCGGGTCCGCGCTCCTGACCTCGAGCATGACGAACTCGTCGTTCCGGTTCAGCTGGTCCTGCAGCAGCGCCCACAGGTTGACCTGGTTGCCGCCGGGACCGGTGCCCGTCCCGCTGCCGTTGCCGGCGGGGCCGAACCGGTCGAGCAGCCCGGTGGTCATGCCCGGGATCGCGACCGGCAGGGCGATCGCCGCGACCACGCCCACCGCGGCCAGCCGCCGGCCGGCCGCGGCCAGCGGGGACGGCTCCCACAGGTCCACGTCGCGCCCGTCGCCGGTGAACCGGCGGCCGAACCGCCGTACCCGGTCGACGTTGTCGCTCACCAGCAGCCACAGGAAGCCGGTCGCCCCGACGATGAACGGGATGGCCGGCACGCTGTTGATGTGCACGGCTACCGGCACCGAGTAGATGGCGAGCATCGGCAGCCCGGCCAGGGCCGGCCGGCGCAGCGCGACCGAGAAGAGGTCCACCAGCACCGCCACGCCACCGACCCCGAGCACGGTGAGGAAGAGCAGCCCGTCGGAGTCCTCGACCGGGATGCCCTTCTCCCGCATGTCCGCGCCCGCCTGGTTGAGCAGCGCCCCGAAGTGCTCGAAGGTGCGGTCGGTGGGGATGACGCCGAGGATCTGCCCGCCGTCTGCGGCCGGGAAGATCCAGGTCAGCCCGGCGAGCAGGGCCCCGGCCATCGCCGCCACCTGCGCCCAGACCGGAGCGCGCAGGGTACGGGCCAGCGCCGCGGCCCCGGCGACCAGGCCCACGCAGATGATGCACTGGATGAACCAGGTCCACCGCTGGAAGATCGTCGACAGCGGGAACGCGGCGAGCAGGGTGGCCGCGGCGGCCACCAGGCCGAGACGGCGGCGAGAGGTCATCGGACACCTCCGGCGACGGTTTCGGCCATGGCGGCCCGCCAGGCGAAGCCCTGCGAGCCCCGGGCGGCCTGCGGCCACAGCGCGGGCAGCTTGGCGCTATGGTCGGCGCCGACCACCCGCCACCCGCTGCGCAGCAGGCCCAGCGCTGCCGCCGAGCGCGCCCGGTCGGCCTCCTCGCGGGCGCTGGTCGGCAGGTTGAGCCAGGTGGTCGCGTCGACCAGCAGCCCGATGCAGGTCGCGTTGTTGGTACGCAGGGCGGCGAGCAGCTCGGCCTCGGGCGGGCTGAGCAGCCCGAAGATCGCGATCACCAGGCCGCCGTCGGAGCGGCGGCGGACCCGGTCGACGAGCGTGGCGACCTCGCCGCGGTGGTTCAGCTTCACCTCGGCGAGCTGGTCCAGCAGCAGGCCGTCGCCGGTGCTGTCATTGGCGTCCACGTCGATGCCGCCCTCGGTCACCAGGCGCAGCTTGTAGCCGGCCTGGCGCAGGTGCACGGCGATGCTGGCGGCGGCCGAGACGGCCCACTCGAAGCTGGCGGTCGGGCCCTCGCCGCGGTGTGCGTACCCCCGGGTGTCCAGCACCACCGTGGCCCGGCTCTCCCACGGCTGCTCCTCGCGGCGCACCATCAGCTCGCCGACGCGGGCGGTGGAGCGCCAGTGCACCCGGCGCAGGTCGTCACCGTGCCGGTACTCCCGGGTGGCCGCGTCGTCCTCGCCGTGCACCGCGACCGAGCGGGCCCGGCTGTCGCCGGTGCCGGCGTACTCCCCGGCCAGCCGGACCGGCGGCAGCGCGACCACCTGCGGGATCACGGTGAGCCGGTCGACGCTGGGGAACGCCCGGACCAGCTCGCACAGCCCGAACGGGTCGGTCAGCCGCACCACCAGCGGCCCCACCTCGTAGCGGCCCCGCACGTCGGCGCGCACCGTGTAGGCGACCGAGCTGGCCTGGCCCGCGCCGAGGCGCTCCAGCACCAGCCGGGGCCGGCTGCCCAGCGCGTACGGCAGCCGGTCCTCCAGCAGCAGCGTGCCGGTGGGCAGCCGGGACAGGTTCTGCAGGCGCAGCACCACGCGGGCGGTCGTGCCCACCTGCACCCGGTGCGGGTCGAGGGTACGGGTGCAGGCCAGCTTGTAGCGGCTGCGGCCGACGTAGGCCGCGGCCAGCAGGGGCAGGACCGTCAGCAGCACGGCCACCCGCAGCAGGTCCTTCTCGCCGAGGACCAGGGCGGACAGGGCCGATGCGGCGGCCGCGGCGAGGAAGGAGCGGCCGCGCGTGGTCAGCCCGCGCAGCGCCTCCCGCACGTCATCGCCTCCGCTCGTACTGGTTGGGCCGGGTGTCGTACGGCGAGCGCTGGCGGTCGACCGGCAGGGGCAGCCGGTGCACCACGTCGGCGAGGATGGCGTCGGTCGTACGCCGGGACAGCTGGGCCTCGGCGGTGGGGATGATCCGGTGGGCCAGCACCGGCACGGCGAGCGCCTGAAGGTCGTCGGGGAGCACGTAGTCGCGCCCCTCCAGGGCGGCCACCGCGCGGGCCGTGCGCAGCAGGTGCAGGGTCGCCCGGGGCGAGGCGCCCAGCCGCAGGTCCGGCGACTCGCGGGTGGCGGTGACCAGGTTCACCGCGTACTGCTTGACGGTGTCGGCGACGTGCACGTCGCGCACCGTCGCGATCAGCCGGCGCACGGCGGCGGCGTCGGAGACCGGCACCAGGTCGTAGACCGGGTCCTGGCCGCCGTGGATGTCGAGCATGGCGATCTCGGCGGCGGCGTCCGGGTAGCCCATGGCGACCCGGGCGGTGAACCGGTCGCGCTGCGCCTCGGGCAGCGGGTAGGTGCCCTCCATCTCGATCGGGTTCTGGGTCGAGATGACCATGAACGGCACCTGTAGCTCGTACGTGGTGCCGTCCACCGTGACCTGGCGCTCCTCCATGCACTCCAGCAGCGCCGACTGGGTCTTGGGGGAGGCCCGGTTGATCTCGTCGCCGACGACCAGGTTGGCGAAGACGGCACCCGGCTTGAACTCGAAGTCGTGCGTCTCCTGGTTGTAGACGCTGACCCCGGTCACGTCGCTGGGCAGCAGGTCGGGGGTGAACTGGATACGCCGCACGGAACAGTCGATGGAGCGGGCGAGCGCCTTGGCGAGCTTGGTCTTACCGACGCCGGGCACGTCCTCGATGAGGAGGTGGCCCTCGGCGAGCATGACCGAAAGAGCCAGCCGTACGATCGCGGTCTTGCCCTCGATCACCTGCTCTATGTTGGCCACGATCGCCTCGGTGGCGGCGCGGAACTCGGCCGTGGTCATCGGCTCCCCGAGCTCGCTGTTGGTGCGTGGGTTCGTCACTGGCCCCTCCTCGTCGTCCCCGCGGCATATGACCTAGACGCGGCCGGCCCGGACCAGGTTCCCGGGAGAGCCGCCGGCCCCAGGCCGCGGCGCGACCCTGACCTCCCCCACCACCCGGCGCGGTGCATGCTCACAGGCTATCCGCGCTTGGCCCGATCGCCGAGCAGAAGCCGCAGTGACCGGGTTCCCGCGCCCTGGCCACCGGCTCGGCACCGGTGTCGGCGGGAGCTCAACGTTGGCAGCTACGTCGTGCTCAACCTCGCGCGGACGAATGTGGTAGCCGCCTGGACCACCGCTGGTTGCAGCGGCCGCCTGATATGTACATGTCAGTCCTCTTGCGCCATTGAGAAGAGCGTCTCGCCCCCGTACTGGTACGGGATGTCCACCCAGACGCCATCCACCCGCTTGCCAAGGGGAAACTTCGTGTCGAAGGTCATCAGGACATCTGCGCGCCCTACCACGGCCGATGCCATGTGGATCGCGTCAGCTGGCTTGAGCCCCAGCGCCCCGACAAACGTTCGCGCCTTCAGCGCTACAGTGCGGTCGAACTCCACAACGAGGAACCGAGGGTTGTCCAGCAGCCGGCGTACCCGGCTGTCCGTCGCCGGGTCGAGTGGTTTGTCCTTGGGCTTGCCGATGACCTCGACGAGGGTGAGAGGGGACATCATGATGGTGACCTTGCCGGACTCGGCAACATGGAGAAGATCGGCGACCGGCTCGTAGCCGGTCGTCTTGTTGATCACGTAGAGAAAGGCGCAGGAGTCCAGATAGACCAGGCTGGGCGTGTCAGGCCGACCCGCGAAGGGCCTCCAGGTACTGGACGGGCTCCATCCCACCCGTGATATCGGGGTCAGCCCCGACGAGGTGGGTCAGCGGCGGCGCGTACGACTCGTCAGGCAGTACCTCGATCGTGGTGGCCCGAAGGTGCAGGATCTGTCCGGCCTCGTTGCGACTGATCCGGCCGTGCACCTGCACCCGCTGGCCCAGCGCATGGCGTGCCTGTTCTACCAGGTCGCCATTGGGAAGCTCGATGATCACGCGGTTGCCCCCCCGGACCCGCCAAAGCCCGGCGTACGGCTTGGCATGCAGGCTCATCGAGTCGATCCGGCCCGTGAGCGAGCCGATGGACTCCCGCCGGACCTGCAGCGCCCGGCTGAGGTTGACCGCCGCCCGGCGGGTCACGTGCACGGCCGTCCGCTGCTCCCCGTTGACGAGAAGGGCCAGCCTCATCCCGGTCTCTGGAGTCGCCCCGAAGTGTGCGGCGAGGGTCCGCGCCTTCCTCGCGGCGTCGACGCTCCAGCCGTCTGGCAGCCGCTCCTCGTCCTCCACCCGGGCGAAGCCCTCGACGGCCCGAAGCGGCACCTGGTCGAGGTCGTCGAACGAAGCACCCGGCCGGGGCTCCAGCGGGGCGAGCGCCGCACGCACGCTGCCGAGACCGAGATCGGAGAACGTCCACTTGCTACGAGCGGGAGGCCGGCGGGTGGCATGGACATCGACGCTGGCATGCTCCAGCGCCGCAAGCAGGTCGAGCAGCTCGGACAGGCGGACCAGCGCCTGCCGGGCATCCACGGCGCCGGCCGGCCCGGCCAGTGTTACCTCGATTCCGGTCCGCACGCTTCGAGCCTCGCACAGACGGCCCGCAGCCGACATCTCTTGCATACGGGCGAGTCGCGCCGGTCGGGCATCGAACGGTGAGCTACAGGTCGCCTCCGGATGAGGCGGACCTCTACCGGATGCTCAGGGCGCGTTTTGGCCGAGACAAGGCGCTTTCCTTGCAGAGGGGGAAGGCCCTGCGGTCCGGGGCGACGTCCCGGCAGACGATCAGCATGCGGTCATCTGCGAAGACCGCCCGCGTGCGGAGACGACGCCAAACCCGACCTGCCCCGGACCTGTGGGAGGGGAAGACCCCCGCGCGTGCGGGGACGACGT
>Ga0075430_100001882_pt1 | contig 17187 bp, 14 predicted proteins | sample RhiMetdeltSRZDD4_FD_75294 | JGI IMG/M metagenome (GOLD analysis project Ga0075430, IMG submission 75294) | Populus rhizosphere microbial communities from Tennessee, USA - Rhizosphere MetaG P. deltoides SRZDD4 | ecosystem: Host-associated > Plants > Roots > Rhizosphere > Soil | place: USA... | reverse complement strand
GTCCCCATCCACTTCCACTCTTCGACGATTTCAGGGTCTGCCTCGTGAATGATGCGACGCACTTTCGCGAGCATCTTCCCGCGCCAGTCTCCAAGCTCTTTGATCCTCTCGTCGATTAACGCAGATGCAGACGCCACCGGAACAGGCCTTTTCATAGACAGCTCCAACTCTCGTACTTATTTAACCTCCAGATGTAGATGGTGGCGGAACGATATCGCGGTGAACGATATGAGCCGCTGCGCGCGGGAGTGCGGTCAGTCCTTCAGGGAGGAACGCCGGTAACAACGGGAGCGCGACGAGGGCCTCACGCCGCAAGGGAAACCACCTGAATCTCAGCGTCACGTCGCCCTCGGCGCCGTCGAAGGCTTCTGAGTGAAGGGGTGCACTTCCCGGATGGAAATGCATCAGAAAGTACAGCGCGAGCTCGTGATAGCTCACGCCGTCGTACTCGAAGAAGTTCTCGACCACCCATAGCAAGCGATCGACGTGAACATCGGTGTCAAGTTCCTCGAGCATCTCGCGCGTGATCGTCCGCTCGGCGGTTTCGCCGAGCTCGGCTCTACCGCCCGGTAAGGTCCAGAACGATTCGTGGTCGGCGCGGTGCAGCAGGACTGAGTCGTCGTGTATGGCCACGCCGACGACACGATAGTTGAAGCGGCGGTGTCCGTGATCGAAACGAATCATCACACTGCGAGAAGGGTACCTCGGAGCGACGTTTCGATTTCTTTGGAATTGTGTGACCTGACGGAGTCGTTGCCGCACAATGAGCGAATGGCCGCTCGCGACGTGCTTCCCGCCGAGCTGCATTCGCCGCGTCTGAAGCGTCTCCGGAATGTTCATCGCCTGGGCGCGGAGCGGAGCGGTCATGCCTCGGTGGAGCACGTCAGACACCAGTTGTATGTCGGGCAGGACCTGGAGACGAACGGCCGCGCGCTGCTGAAGGTCACGACCCGACCGGGGATCGTCTACGAGCAGAATCTGGTGAACGAAACCGAGGCGCTCTCCACCATCAACAGCGAACTGCCGACGTCGCGGCACTTCCCGTTGCTACTGGACCACGGACGCGTGCGGGATGGACGGATGTTCGTGCTGATGTCGTTCTTCGACGAGTGGCCGCTGGCGACGACGATCGGCGCGGAGCGCAGGCCTGATCGGCTGGTGGGGCATCTCAGGACGACGCTCGCGGTGGGCGCAGCGCTCGCGGCACTGCACCGGATCGGCATCGTTCACGTCGATCTGAATCCGATGAACATCCTCTACCGTTCAGACAGAGGTATTCCGGTTGTCCGCATCGTCGATTTCGAATCGGCGTACGAGGTCGCACGCCACGCGAACGGCGTGTCCTACAACCCGCCGACGACGTCGGGGTTCTCGGCGCCAGAAGTGTCCGCCCAGGCGCCCGACGGCCGCGCCGACGTGTTCTCACTGGGGGCTGTCCTGTACACGATGATCGCGGGCTATCAGTGGACCTGGGGCGAAGAGCTGTCATCGTCCATCACGGCGGATCGCGAGATGGATCGCGACCTGCAGAACATTCTGCTCACGGCAGCAGACCGAACCCCTGCCCGGCGTCATCAAACCATCGAGGTCATGTGTGCTGCGATCGCCGCCTACCTGGAATCGATTTGGCCGGCGCGGTCCTCGTCGTAATGAGGCGGGCGTGAGGTTACCGCCCACCCGGCCCACTGCGTGGTACCATCCGCCCGCCATGACCAGGGTTCTCGTGCCTGTCTCGTTCGCACTCCTTCTCGTCGCAGTGCCAATGCTGTGGGGCCAGGAGTCGCCGCCGTCGCTGATGCCTCCACAGGCTCCGTCCGGGCCGACACCTATGCCGGCCGTGCTCCGCAACTACACACCGGTCACCGAGGCGCGGTTGCGCAGTCCAAACGACGGCGACTGGATGATGAATCGCCGGACCTACGACGGATGGGGCTACAGCCCCCTCACGCAGATCACGCCTGCCAACGTCTCCCAGCTGAAGCCGGTATGGTCGTTATCCACCGGCGTGATCAACGGGCACGAGGCTCCTCCGATCGTGCACGACGGTGTGATGTTTGTCGCCACACCTGGCAGCCAGGTCATTGCCATCGAGGCCGCGACGGGCACCGTGCTGTGGCGCTATCGCCGTCCGCTCGCGCCGACCGTCATCAATCGGCATCCGACCACTCGCGGCGTCGCCCTTCTCGGAGACAAGGTATTCCTCGCCGCCAGCGATGCGGTGCTGATGGCTCTGGACGCACGCACGGGACGCACGGTGTGGACCACCACCGTCGCCGACAATCGCGCCGGCCACTACATGAGCCTCGCGCCGCTCGTAGCGAACGGCAAAGTGCTCGTCGGGACGTCTGGTGGTGAGCTCGGCATCCGAGGATTCATCGCTGCCTATGACCCTGACACTGGTAAGGAGTTGTGGCGCACCTACACCGTTCCGGCGCCGGGGGAACCCGGAAGCGAGACGTGGCCCAAGGGTGGCGAGCAGTGGAAGACCGGCGGAGGATCGGTGTGGGTGACCGGCAACTACGATCCCGAGACCGGCCTGGCCTATTGGGGCACTGGCAACGGCGGACCGTGGATGGGCGACCAGCGTCCAGGCGACAACCTCTACACCTCGTCGACGATCGCCGTCGACGTGGCCTCGGGACAAATCAAAGGTCACTTCCAATACACGCCCAATGAGTCGTTCGATTGGGACGAAGTGTCGCCGCCCATTCTGGTGGACTTCCAGCGGAACGGCCGAACGGTGAAGGGCCTTATCGACGTGGCGCGCAACGGCTACTTGTGGTTCCTCGAGCGCGGGACCGGGCCCATCCGATTCGTCCAGGGTGTACCCCACGTCCGACAGACGGTGTTTCGCGGTCTGGATCCGATGACCGGCAGGCCCGATGTCGATCCGGCACGCAAGCCTGGTACTGGCAAGGTCGCGGACTTCTGCCCCTCGCATTGGGGAGGAAAGAATTGGCCGCCCATCGCTTACAGCCCGCAGACGCGTCTCGTCTACGTCCCGGCGAACGAGAACCTGTGCGCGTCCATGGAAGGATTGCCCGTGAAGTACTCGCCCGGTTCGGCCTTCACCGGGGCGAGGAACGTGATGTCAATCATGCCGAATGCTGATCACATCGGGGAAGTGCAGGCGTGGAACGTGGACACGGGCGCGCGCGTGTGGACTCACACGTTCGCCAAGTCGTCGAACTGGGGACCATTGATGGCGACTGGTGGCGGATTGGTCTTTGGCGGAGGCACGTCTGACCGCATGTTCAGGGCGTTCGACGCACGGACTGGAAAAGTTCTCTGGGAGTACCCAACAGCCTCGGGTGTCATCGGTCAGGCGTCGTCCTTCATCCTCAACGGACGTCAGTACGTCGCAGTGCAGTCGGGGTGGGGGATCGACGCGCGCGGGATGCAGAATCGGCTCAACGCGATTCGTCCTGGCGAGTTTCCAGAGGTGCCTGAGGGTGGGGCCGTGTGGGTGTTCGCGCTGGGCGACTGATGTCGATTTCATTGTCGGACTCTGACCGTCCGACCCCAAGCGAGGAAATCATCAAGGAATGGGAGACCGTCGGGGCATTCGGTTCTATCGCCGGTGGGAAGTGCTGCGGAGTGGCGTTCGAGTCGCCGAGGCAACCGTCGAACGGACCACGATTAACGCCGGTCTCCGTGTCGCCGATCTAGGCGCTCAGCCGGCTGACGGAACGCCGGTGCTCCAGGCGCGCTGAGGCGATCCGCATAACGGGCTAGCCGCGCGAAGCCCGGCGAAAGACAGTGCCGACTAATCAAGGTCGCGAACGGGATATCGAGGGCAGCGTCCTTGATTAGTTCTACCGCAACTCGCCGACCGTGCGGACGGGGGCGCGCTCCGGTGACGGGATGACGTTGGGCGCCGTGTCGACGTTCAGCGGCTCCGCATATCTGATCACGGGCATCAGCGGCGTCACGGCAAACGGCACCTTCTCGCGAACCGACATCAGAGGTACGGCGGGCGAGCGATCGAGCGCCACTCTGCCGCTCCACGCATCGACGACGAGCCGCGCGCCGAGCTGGAGCGCGGCGATCTGTTCGAGGCTGTCGGGCATCAGCGGCGGGGCCTGTTTCATGAGCTCGGCAAGCCGTGTCATCTGCCCATTGGCCGCCATGTAGTCTCCGATGTGCGGGTGGATGAGCCGAGGCAACTGCTTGGCCTGCTCCGAGAGCGTACGAAGAAACAGGCCGGCGTCGGCCAGCTTGTCGCGATAGGGCGACTTGCCGAGCAGCTCGATGACCTTCTCGTCAGCCGCGGCCTCCTCCTTGGGCGTGCGGCGGAATCGCAGCGCCTCCAGCAGCTCGCCGTCGGGCACCATCAGACGATCGGCGAACGAGAACTTCGTGTCGATCAGCTGGTGGCCGAGCGCCACGTGGCTCAACTCGTGCGCGAGCATCGTCGCAAGGCTCGCTTCGTCGGGTAGCACGTCGATGAGGCCGCGGCTCAACACGATCGTGTGGCCGACTGTGAACGACTCGAGCGGCGAGGTCAGCAGGATCCGGGCGTGCAGCGGCCGTTGGACGTTCACCTTGTTGGTGACGACGAGGTTGTTGAGGACGGTCTCGAGGACCTTGTCCGCTTCGCCCGCAGGGGCGAGCAGGCCGATCGCCTCGAGTCTGTCGAGGACGTTTGCTTCGGCCTCCTGTTCCCATCGGCGCTGGCTGAGCACGGGCGACAGCTGCGCGGCCCCGTCGGTCGCGTCGGCGACGTTGGGCTCGTCGATCCGGATCGTCGTCAACGAGTCGGTACGGTCGGTGTTCTGAGCCTGGTATCCCCAGATTCGTGTCTGGCTCTTGAACCGGGTTTGCTTCTTAGAGGAAGACTTGGAGGAGGATGCGCTGCTCGAATCCGTTTCTTCCGAGTAGACGTAAGACGGTACCCACACACCGGGTGCGACGTTCACACGCCAGCCGTCCATATGGAGCGACAGCTGCCGCTTGAGCATGCTTGACAACGTCTGTCCAAATCCGAGGCTGGCGCCGTTGAAGCGGACCAGGTTGTAGTCGCGATCCTCGATCCAGATCCGGCCGACGAAGCCCTCCTTGCCCTCGCGAATCGGCCTGACGTCGAAGACGAAGCAGCGCGATTCGCCGAGGAACTCCCGGCGCACGTACGTGAATGCGTATCGCTTGCGATCGAGTTCCCGCCAGTCGGGCGCCACCATCGCGGCGAAGGCATTCCCCACGTTGGGCGGGTCCGAGGTGAGGCGCAGCCTCACCCCGCGCTGCGGCTCCTTTTGTCCGAGCGGACGAAGCGTGGGTCCGTCATCGAAGTGGAGTTGGCCGAGAAAGTAGTTGTCGTCGGTGGGCACCCAGCCGCGCGCCTCGTCCGGCGCCACATTCTGGATGTACACCTCCATCAACGGGTGGGACGTCCGCAGCCGTTCGAGCACCACGCGTTCCGCCTTGCTCATCCGGTCGATGATGGCGTCGGCTTCAACCTGTCCTGCGCGGCCTGGCGTCTGGATCGAAGCTTTCTGATTTTTCTCCTGCGCACCGACGCTCGACGCCGTAACGGCGAGCGCGAACAGCGCAGCAAGCAGCAAGGGAAGACGTACGAGTCTCATCGGTGCCTCTGGCTAAGACAAGCGGAACGTGATGTGAACCGTCGCGCGCGAATCGACGGGCCGCCCGTCTGATGACTGCGCGGGCTTGAAACGAATGCGGAGCGCTGCGCGCTGAGCGGCTTCGTCGAGGCCGTGGCCAAGTCCACGTACGACGCGCAACACGCGGACCTCGCCTGCGGCGGTGAATTCGAGCTCGAGCGACACGGTGCCTTCGATGCGGGCGCTGCGTGCTTCGTCGGTGTACTCCGGCGTGGGCTTGGAGATGATCTCGACCGGCCGATCGATCGACTTCGGCGCCGCCGCCACGGAAGGCTGGGCGGGCGCACTCGCCCGCTGGTCGAATCCCGCCGTCTGCACCTCGCCGTTTGCGACCCGACGCGGCGCGGGCGCCTCGCTGCCGAATCCACCCATCTTGACGTCGCCGCTTACGACGCCGCGCGGCCCAGCCGCCGTAGTTCCGAATCCACCTGTCTTGACGTCGCCGATTGCGGCGTCGCGCGGCGAGGCCACCGTGCTTCCGAATCCGCCGGTCGTAACTGCAGCCGGGGCCTGACTCGTTCGCGCGGCGTTCGCCCGCTCGAAAAGGCCGGTCTCAGGAGGACGCTGGATCACCGGTTTTTCGATGGGCCGTTCCGGGGCCGCCGCGGGTACGGGTGGCGGCGGGGGTGGCTCGATCCGCTTCGCGACGATTGGCGTCACGGGAAGTAGCTTCGGCGGTTCTGCTTTAGCGACTTCGCGCATCGGACGCGGGGGCGCAGCAGGAAGGCGCGGCGCCACGAGGGGGGCCGACGGCAACTTCATCAGTTGGGTCGCCGGCAAAATGAACACCATCCTCGATCGCTTGCCCGGCGCCGACGGTGTATCGGACGCACGAATCGGGACAACGATCAGGACGACGACGATGGCGTGCAACACGACACTGAGCCACAGGCCGCTTGTCCAACGGCCGTGCGGACGTGTGCTCAATCGTGCGTCGTCGAACAGAATTGACATGTGTCGTACAGAACTGACATGCCGAAGCGCGCAGCTCCAGCGGCGATACTGTCTGGGGAGTTCTCAGAGCAAGCGAAGTGCCGCCGCGATCGGCGTGCTTGACAAGCACCGAGATCGCCGCGCACGCCCGCGTCAGTAAGCTACCTCTTGAACCAGCTAGAGGAGCGCGGCTACTTCGAGCCCCGCGCCGATCCTGACGACGCGAGGTCGAAGCGCATCGTCCTGACGCGGCGAGGAGAAGACTCGCCTCACACGAAGTCGTTGTACGATGCTCGCATGCGGCGGACGCGGGCATCGGCTCGATGGATGCGGTTCGCACTGGCCCTCGCGGTGGCGCTGGGACTGGCCGTCATGACTGGCGCGGCGCAGCGGCAGCGGTCCACCATCCTGACTAACGGACGGAACCTCCAGATACCGATCAACCACGGACTCCCCGACAAGTTGCTCGGCTTCACGTTCTGCCGCCTGCGCTACCAGAACATCCGCAGGGCGAGAAAGTCCGGGTGGGGCGACGACTACCCGCAAGCGGACTATAACTTCATGGTGCGTCTCTCCGAGCTCACCAAAACGACGATCAGCCGATGGAACAATGGCGACCCCGGCTTTGCGAACGTCACCGCCATGGATCCCGATCTCTTCCTCTGTCCGTACTTGCGTATGCAGAATGCGGCCAACTACGACTTCACACCTGCAGAGACTGCCCGCATGCGCGATTACCTGCTGAAGGGCGGCTTTCTCTGGATCGATGACAACTGGGATCCGGACTTCGAGTACATCCGTCCGAATCTCATGCGAATCCTGCCCGGCGCAACGATCGTCGACCTGCCCGTCGAGCACCCGATCTTCTCGACTCTCTATCGGGTCAACCCGCTGCCGCAGATCCCGTCGCTCGGCTCGTGGCAGCGTACCGGTGAGGATTCTGAGATTGGGCCTTCAACCGTCCACTACTACGGCGTGTTCGACGACCACGGCAGGCTGGTTGTGCTCGTCAGCATGAACTCTGACGTTTCAGATAGCTGGGAGCGGGAAGGCGACAACCCGGACTACTTCCACACCTTTGGTGGAAAGGGCTATGCGCTGGGTGTGAACGTGGCCGTGTGGAGCATGACCCACTAAGCGCTGGCTCTCAACAGAGATAATCTTCATTGCTCGCGGAAGGCACGACTGCTATAACCGGCGGCGCCTCGTGCGCAGCCAGTGCCGAGGGGTGGGGTAGAACAGCCTTCGAAAAGGAGCCCAGAATGTCGGTCTTTGAAGTGAGATGGCTCTCAGGCGTCGTCGCGCTTGTGATGACGGTGGCGGTGTCAGCCAGCCTGGCCATGCAGACCGGTGCAAGTCCGTCCACAGGCGAGACGGAATGGCGGTTCTTCGGGAGTGACAACGGCGCGACCCGGTATTCGCCTGCGAATCAGATCAATGCCGGCAATGTCAAAGATCTTCGTGTGGCTTGGCGCTGGTCGGCGCGGAACTTTGGTCCCCGGCCCGCGACACAGATGCAGGTCAGCCCGCTGATCGTCGATGGAGTGATGTACACGACGGCGGGCATCAACCGCGACGTCGTGGCTCTCGATGCGGCAACCGGCCAGCTTCTGTGGCACTGGCGCCCGACCGGTGAGCTACTGAGATGGTTCGACATCATCGAGCCTCTCGCGAGGAGCTCCGGCCGCGGCGTCACTTACTGGACGGATGGCCGCGGCGACGACCGGATCTTCGTCGTGATGAACAGCTACATGCTCGTGGCGCTCGACGCGAAGACCGGGCGACAGGTGGCGAGTTTCGGCAAGAACGGCGTCGTGGATCTGGCGGAGAACCTGCGGTGGAACGAGCGGCCGGGATTGCCGCGTGAAGGCCGCGTTGCGAATACCTCTCCCCCGGCGATTGTGGGCAACGTCCTGGTCGCATCGATCTCGATGCACACGGGCTCGGCGCCGAACCTTCCGGGCGCGTCCATCAACGAACAATGGCCCATGAATATCCCGGGCGACGTCGTCGCCTACGACACGAAAACGGGCAAGATGCTGTGGCGCTTCAACATCATTCCGCGACTTGGAGAAGAGGGCGCGGATACGTGGCTCACTGCGGATCCGAAAGTGTGGGAGGTCCCTGGTGGCCTGAACGCGTGGGCGAAGGACAATCCCGATCTTCGCGAGGCGTCGAATCGGTACACGGGCAATGCGGGCTTCTGGGCACCGGTCACAGCGGATCCCGAGTTGGGGATGTTCTACATCGCCACGGAATCTCCGACGAGCGATTACTATGGCGGGTACCGGCCCGGCAACAACCTCTACGCGAACTCGGTGCTTGCGCTCAATGCGAAGACGGGTCGTCGTGCGTGGCACTTCCAGCTGACTCACCACGACATCTGGGACTTCGACCCGCCGACCGCGCCGATCCTCGCGGACATCACCGCGGACGGCCGTCCCGTCAAGGCCGTCGTCCAGCTCACCAAACAGGGATTCGTCTTCGTGTTAGACCGCACGACGGGCAAGCCGGTGTGGCCGATCGAGGAGCGGCCGGTCCCGAAGTCCGATGTTCCTGGTGAGTGGACGTCACCCACGCAGCCATTCCCGACCAAGCCGGCCGGCATCGAAGTGCAGGGGCTGACCGAGAATGACCTCGTCGACTTCACGCCAGAGATCAAGGCCGAGGCGCTTCGCGTCGCGCGTCAGTTCCGTCTTGGCGGCATCTACACGCCGTCATCGCTGCCGAAGGCGGCTGATGGAACGATGGGCACGTTGACGGCGCCTTCCGCAGTTGGTGGGGTCAATTGGCAGGGGGGTGCCGTCGATCCGGTCGAGGACGTGCTGTACGTCGCATCCCAAACTAGTTTGTTTCTCGCGCAGGTCGTGGAGGGATCACCGAAGACAGGAGTCCTCTATCACAACCCTCGCGGTCAAACGATCGGCCCGCCGACGACTGTTTTCGGCCTTCCGCTCATCAAGCCTCCGTATGGGCGTATCACTGCCGTCGACTTGAAGACGGGCGAGCGCCTGTGGATGGTGCCGCATGGCAACACGCCCGAGGCGATCAAGAAAAACCCGAAGCTGCAAGGCGTGGAGATTCCCAATACCGGCGCGCCGACGAAGGGCACGGGTCTGCTGGTCACGAGCACGCTCCTGTTCGGAGGTGAAGGTGGCGCGACACCGGTTTTCCGCGCGTGGGACAAGAAGAGCGGCGCCGTCGTCGCAGAGATCCAGTTGCCCGGTCCAACCACCGGATTCCCCGTCACCTATACAAAGGCCGGGCGGCAGTACATCGCTGTAGCGGCACGGGTTGGTGACGCGGTGGAAATCGTGGCTCTCGCGATTCCAGCTGCGACGGCACCCGCCGGTCGTGGACGGCAGTGACTCGAGAACCAGGACATTCGATGACGAAGACAGTGATGTTCGCCCTTGTAATTATTTGTAGCCTGAGCCTCTCGGTCGACGTCGCAACCGGTTCGCAGCAGGCCAACGGTTCCCAGAAGGGCGAAGAGGTGTTCCTGAACCGGTGCGGCACCTGTCACGGGACGGAGAGGGCTCTTGTCGCTCCTCGGACCAGAAAAGGCTGGGAGGCCGTGACCGCGGAGATGGTGAACAACGGCATGCAGCTGGAAACAGGCGAGCTCGAACCTATGCTGGCGTTTCTCACGGAGCGGCACGGCCTCGTGAATGTCAACGCGGCGAATGTCGAGGAGCTCGTCGCGCTCGGACTGTCCAAAAAAGACGCGGACACCATCGTCTCCTATCGAACCGATCATGGCCCGTTCGCTGACTTCGCGGCCCTGCACGGTGTGCCCGGACTCGACGTTGATCGGCTGAATGCCGTACGAGAGCGAGTGGCATTTCGCGACTGATGAAAAGCTCCTCGCCGTAGCCGGCGCGGCCGGCGGCTACGGCGAGTGCGCGTGGCGCTTCGATCCGAATTGGATCTCGATACGGTTTCCCGGGACAATCGGAACCTGAAGTAGTCCGATCGACGCCAACCCTCCTCGGACGCTTCTCGTCCAAGCGTCCGTGACGAGCTTTCTCTACGACTTTCGCCATGCCATCCGGACGCTCAAACGCTATCCAGGCTTCTGCGCCGTCGTTGTTCTGACGCTCGGGCTTGGCATCGGCATCAACACCGCAACTTTTACCGTCGTCAACGCGGCGCTCTTTCGACCGCTCGGATTTCCGGAGCCTGAACGTCTCGTCGCTCTCCACGAGGTCTTTCCACGGGCAGGATCGGAGAGCCGCCCGTTTTCTCCACCAGACTTCCTCGACGTCCAGCGCGATCAGCGATCGTTTACTGGAATCGCGGCCTATATGAACGTTCCGTTCGAGCTCGCTGGCTCGAGCGCGCCAATCCGCATCGATGCCGCCAAGGTCTCGGCAAACCTGTTCGCGATACTGGATGTCGCGCCAGTCCTCGGCCGCGGTTTCACTGCCGACGACGACCGGCCAGGCGTTGATGTCGCGGTCCTGAGTTGGCGTCTGTGGCAGACCGTCCTTCAGGGAGACCCGTCGATAGTCGGTCGAACGGTGACACTCGATCGCCGACCCTATACTGTCGTCGGCGTCATGCCGGCCACGTTCGAGTTCCCTCGCCGTGGGCCGCAGGCGAACAGCCGGCCCGCCAGTATCTGGGTCCCCATGGGGTTCACGCCCCAGCAGTTACAAGTGCGCGGCAACGAGCTCAATCACAGTGTCGTCGGCCGGCTGAAGGACGGCCGGTCGATCGAGGACGCACGAGCGGAGCTCCTCGTCCTGGCGCGCCGGATCCGCGACAGCTACCCGGCGGTGCGTAACGGGCCGTCGCTCGATTTGCGTGCGACTCCTCTGGAAGAGGAAATCGCCGGCCGGATGGAGCGGCCGCTGCTCTTGCTGTTAGCCGCCGTCGGTCTGGTGCTCCTCGTCACATGCGCCAACGTCGCGAACCTGGTGCTCAGCAGAGCGGCCGCACGTTCACGCGAAATCGCCGTCAGGACGGCCCTTGGCTCGAGCCGCGCGCGTCTGCTGCAGCTCTTGCTGGCGGAAGCCGCCATCCTCTCCGCCGCCGGCGCACTGCTCGGCGTCTTGCTCTCGCGCATGGCCGTCTCCGCTGTGCCGGCTGTCGTCACCGAGGCGCTGCCGATCGTCCGCGACGTGCCGATCGACATCCGCGTGCTGACGTTCACCACAGTCGTTGCCATCGCCACCTCCATCCTGTTCGCGCTCATTCCGCTCGTCGCCGTCGAGCGGCGCGCGCCGGCAACGGCTCTTCAGGAAGAAGCCTCACGTACGACTTCTGGAACTCGACGGCATCGCCTGCAGGCGGGCCTCGTCGTCTGCACTGTCATCCTCGCGTTCGTCCTTCTGGTGGGCGCCGGTCTGTTCACCAGAAGCTTTTCGGCCCTGATGGCGCAGGACGCCGGCTTCAGCGCCGATCGCGTGCTGACCGCATCGCTGATGCTCCCGCGAGCCGGCTACCAAAACGCCGCCAGCGTCCGCGCCTTCCACAATACGCTGTTGACCCAGACCTCCTCGCTCGCGGGTGTTCGATCTGCCGCGCTCGTGACAGATCTGCCGCTCGAACGGTACGAGCGCCGTGGAGTGTCGGCTGAGGGCGTGGACGAGGCCACGGTTTCTCCCAACACAAATCTCTCCTGGGTCTATGGTCCGTATTTCGAAACGCTCGGGATCCGAGTGACGAGCGGCCGCGCGTTTTCCGATGTCGAGAACGTCGAAGCCAGGAGTGTCGTGATCGTGAACGAGCGATTGGCCCGGATGTTCTGGCCGGGACAGGATGCCGTCGGCAAGCGGCTGCGCTGGGGCCGTGGCCCGCAAAACCAGAACGCGTGGCTCACCGTCGTCGGCGTCATCGCCGATGTCGTGGACGGCCCGCTGGATGCGGAGCCGTTCATTCATGCCTACGAACCCTTCAGCCAGTTCCCCGACTTCATCTTGAACAGCATTCCGACGACGTTCGGACGAACCGTCAAACTCGCGGTGCGCACGAATGGCGATCCGCTCGCATTGGCGTCAGCCGTCCGCAGCCAAATCGGCACAATCGACAGACAGCTCGCCATCGCATCGATCGCGACGATGGAGGATCGTGTGAGCGATGTCGTTGCACCGCGACGTTTCAGCGTCATGACGCTTGGTGCATTCGCCGGAGGGTCGCTGCTGTTGGCGGCGATTGGCTTGTACGGCCTGCTGGCGTTCACGATCCGGGAACGCCGCCGTGAGATCGCCATCCGTCTCGCGCTCGGCGCCGAGCCGCGGCGGATCCTTCACATGGTCGTCGCGCAGGGACTAACACTCGTGTCGGTCGGCCTGTTGATGGGAGTGGTGGTCTCGTACGCAGTCGCACGCGCCGTCGCGTCGCTGCTCTATCAGACCGAGAGCCACGATCTCATCACGTTCGCGACCGTTCCGATCGTGCTCGTGTTGATTACGCTTGTCGCCTGTGCGATGCCCGCGTATCGGGCATCACGCGTCGAGCCCCTTGCGGCATTACGCGCGGAGTAGCCTCTCATTGAGCTGTCATCGGTCCCGTCACACGGGAAAGTCAACCTTCAACGCCGCCGCCGTTTCCTGGCCAACTTCTCCGTCGGCAACAAGCCCCTTGGCGATCTGAAACGCACTCACCGCAGCAATGGTCTGCATTCCGTAGATGCCGTCGATGGCCCCCGGATGGAAGCCAGCTGCCTTCAGCTTGCGCTGTATGTCCTTCACAACTGCGCCTCGCGTCAGAGGAGTGGTCAGCTTGATGATGAGAACGGGAGGCGTGACGACCACGGGGGTGGCGCCACTCGAGTAGTCGATTCCGGGCACGAGTATGCCGACGTCCCATCGTCGTCCTGAGAGCGTCGAGCGAATCACTCCTGTTGCCGTCGAGTGCGCCTCGACGGTGCCGCCCTTGCCGTCCGAAAACACGACGTGGCCGATTAAGTTCGGTTGTGGAAACCGGAGAATCGCGGCACCGGGAGTCTGCGCGGCGAGCGGCACACTGATCGTCCGTCCGATCGTCGCCGCGTCACGCTGCCAGAAGCCGGTGAAGGCATCTGCGCGCACGGGATTGCCGTGATTGTTGTCGCAGCCATACAGACGTCCGGTGGCCTGAAACACGCACCACGAGGCAAACTCCGCACAATCCCAGGGGCCTCTCCAGTGCGGATTGTCTTTGGGTACGAGCACACCCAGGAGGTACGTATCGCCGACATGAGACGACCCTTTCTTCAGGAGATCACTACCGCTTGGCATAGATCCATCCCCCCTTAGACCAATTGAACGGTCATCGGTCCCGCCACCGTCGCGCCGGTCGGATCGAAACGACGGATGTCGGCGAGTCCCCCGGCGGGTCCGAGCTCGCCAATGGCGCGCACGTTCATGTTCGAACCGGCAATGTCAACGAGCAGGAAATGACAATCACTGCTCCACGACTGCGTGTGGGCTGCCGCAAATTGTTCCGGAATGTCCGTCCGCTGTTTGCCCGCGCCGCCCGACACGAAGTAGTTGATGCCGTTGACGGCAGAGTGCTGAAAGTTGTGCTCGTGTCCGCTGAACATCGCCTTGACACCTGCTCGCTGAAACAACGGAAGGAGCTTTTCCATGGACTTCGTGTTGTGGTGCGCCGGTCCCGCACTGAAGGGCGGGTGATGGCAAAACGGGATTCGCCATCGCGGAGCGCCGGCTCCCGCAGGGAATGACGTGTCTATGAATTCCCGATGATTGGGATGCTCGAACAGACGACTTCCAAAGAACTGTTCCTTGGAAGTATCGATACAGACGAATTCGACGTCCGATCCGTATCGGAATCGATAAAACAATCCTGGGCCGAGGGACGCGCGGCCCGCCGCTTCTTCACTGCGGATTCGCTCTCGAACGTAGAAGTTGTCCTCAACCTGGGCACGATCGTCGAATTCCTCGCTTTCGGCCGCGTCGTGGTTGCCGATGGAGGGATAGACACAGATGCGGTTCAGCACGTAGCGATACGGTTGAAAGAAGGTGAAGAACCAGTCGTCGTCTTCGTCGCCGGTATCGCCGGTCGGGATTCCCAGAAACTTCTTGCCCGCGTAGATGTTGTCGCCAGTCGTGAGGAGAAACCGGATACCGTGAGCCTCGACGGCGGTCTTGAGTGCTTGCGCAATCTGCTGCTGTCGTCGCGTTTCTGATTCCTTCTTGACCCCCACGCCGAAATCGCCAATCACCCCGAAGGTGACGGATGAGGAAGCACCGTCGGGAGTTGGGTTCGTTCGGAACCGGTTCTCATATCGACCGCCCATCTTTACGAGCGCCTTCTTCGCCGGCGACCAGTCCCATCGCTCGCCCTCGGCCCATTCCTCGTCCTTGACGAGCACGCGGTACGAATAGTCGGTATCCGGCTGCAGCCCCGTGACCCAGCAGTGGTTGGTGGTTTCTGTCCGGGCGACAGCTACCGTCCCGTGCCCATCGCGCACTTCGACTCGAGCCGGTCCGTAGGGCTCGGAGCTGGCGCCGATGGTGGTCTTGCGAGGAGGGTGCACGTGCTTCAACTCGTGGTCATCGACCAGCCTCAACTCGCCGCTGGACTTCACGCGGAAATAGAAGGCGCCCCATGCCACGAGCACGGCCTTATGGCTGATCGCCGGAAGGTAAATGTAGGGTTCCGAATGAAATTGGGGCATCGTGATTTCCTTGGTCGCTACAGCACGAGGTCGTAGCCCGGGTCGAGTTTCTGATGCTGGAGCAGCAGCTGGTGGATGTTGTACGGATGTGTCGGACTGCCGGTCAGCGCGTTCCGAATCACCTGAAACACATGGCCGAATCCACCCGCGTCATCGATGTCGACGTCTGCTCGCCACTCGTCGCCACGAACGCTAAACGTCAGTTGCAGGTTGCCGTAGCGATCTCGCGTCTTGAAGCTTCCTGCCTCCGTGAACCCGGCGGGAATGTGATGCAGGAGCCCCGACACCTCTTCAAAGAGCCCCTCATGCACGCTGTTCTTGGTTTCTTCCCGAAGTTCGTGGGAGACGGTCACAAAGAACCGGTCACCACGTAGCTCCAGCAATTTCTGAAGATGCGAGGCGACACTCCGACCATTCGCGAACACTGTCTCTACGGTCTTCGCGATGATGTTCAGAAAGCCAGCCTGTCGAATCGGATCGAGCGCGCCCAGCAACGCGGCACCAGTCTTCCCTTCAAACCCCAGCACTGTGTCGCTTGCCGTCAGGGTGCGTTTCGCATCCTCGCGAAGGTTGTCAAATGCCGGAACGTCGAGACTCGCAACCTTGTCGGGATCAACAGCACACACGACATCGAGCCGCGTCACAGGGTTGGAGCGGATTTCTATGAATTGGCTGAAGGGTTGGTAGGACGGCGGATCGATGGAGACCTGATAAATGCCATCCGGCCGTTCGTGGAGATCCGTGATGGTGGACGACGCCGGTCCGGGTTTGATTCGCGCTTTCCTGACCTCCGCGAATCGTGTGTGCCGGAGGATGACGTCGATCTCTTCCTTGATCTGACGGCCGCGAACGTCAGACAGAGCTACGCGCAGCTTTCCCGGGTTCGCCATTGACGATCTCCGAAATGAAGCGGTGAGCCGAAATCGCCAGTCAGTTGCTATAACGACGGAGAAGGCACATTAGAACACCAGGAAGCCGGCCAGAAAGGTGGCAAGTCCGGCACCGCCTCACCGCTCATAGATGAGACACCGCCGACCGTCGTTCGGCCTGATCGCACCCAAGTTCTTCGCCGTCGTTCTCGACGGAGATCCCGGTGCGGCGCCGCGAACGACTGATAGACTTTCTAGAAGACGTCTTATAGACCTTCTAGAGGAGATCTGGCTGTGGAATCGCGGACCGACTTGCTGCGCGGCACACTCGACTTGTTGATCCTTCGCAGTCTGACCACCGCGCCGCTGCATGGTCTCGGCATCGCCCGGCGCATCGCGCAGATGACGCAGGGATCGTTCGACGTCAAGGCTGGTTCTTTGTTCCCCGCTCTCTACCGGCTGGAGGAGCGCGGCCTGCTCGCTGCGGAATGGGGTGACTCGGACACGCAGCGTCGCGCAAAGTTCTACCGCCTGACGCGGCTCGGCAGGAAGCAACTGCAGGTGGAGGAAGCGAACTGGCGTCGTGTCGCCATCGCGATGGAGCACGCGCTCGGGTCGACGTCATGACGCCGCGTGGTTCGGCCGTCAGCTGGTTGGCGTCGCTGGTCCGCAACCTGTTCCGTGGCGGCCGCCGCGATGCGGAGCTTCGATCCGACATTGACACATACGTCGACATGCTCGTGGACGAGAAGATTGCCGCCGGTCTGGCGCCCGAGGCGGCGCGGCGGTCGACGCTGATGGAGATCGGAAGCGTGGATCACATCAAAGACAACGCTCGGAGTGTTCGTGCTGGTGCGCTCCTCGCCGAACTGGGAAGCGACGGGCGATATGCGCTGCGCATGATGCGCAGGGACTGGACCTTCAGCGCCGTCGCCATCGTGACACTCGCGCTCGGGATCGGAGCGAACACGGCGATCTTCAGCATCGTCAACGGCGTGCTGCTGAAGCCGTTGCCATATGCGCAGGCCGATCGACTCGTGCTGGTGTGGGAGCGCAATCTGGCGATCGGCAAGGAACGAGATCCCGTGGCGCCGCTCAACTATCAGGATTGGCGGAGCCAGAACACGGTCTTCGA
>Ga0075430_100001881_pt1 | contig 17188 bp, 16 predicted proteins | sample RhiMetdeltSRZDD4_FD_75294 | JGI IMG/M metagenome (GOLD analysis project Ga0075430, IMG submission 75294) | Populus rhizosphere microbial communities from Tennessee, USA - Rhizosphere MetaG P. deltoides SRZDD4 | ecosystem: Host-associated > Plants > Roots > Rhizosphere > Soil | place: USA... | reverse complement strand
TAATAGTCGTACATTTGTCGGGTCGGAACACGCCCGTGCCCGAGGCCCTTCTCGAAGTGCTGGCGGGAAGGGCCTCGGGCACGGGAGTGTCAGCGGTCACCGAGCATGTTGCTTGCGACCGGCCCGGCACTTGGCTTCCGGTGCCGGGCCGGTCCGTTCGGTTTTCGCCCTGCTCCTTAGCCTGCTCGGTCAACAGTTAATTACACGCCGTCGTCCCCCAGACAGACGATGTCCCGTGGTCTCACCCGCCTTCAAATGAACACAACCATTGGCGGCCGTCGCTAATGCCACTACGGTGAGTCATCGCAATGGTCCGCACACCCCCCATAACAGATGCCGCAGGGGCCGCCGGTGCTGCCTCCTTGGTTTGCCGCCGGGTTTTCGGTGGGGCCATGGGTGATCCATTTGTCTCCTAATAGTGCTTGGACCTGCTGAGACTGTTGGGAGAGTATGCCCATCCGGCCTTGCTCATCCTTTATCTCTTGCACATCGACCGGTGGCGACGACTGAATCTTTTGTAGCTGCTGCTGCACTGTGCTTCCGTTCGAGGGCTGGGCCGTGGCAACCGCTGTGCTCGCATTAGCGACGGCCGCCAATCCCAACGCACCGCCGATGATGCCAGCGGCGACCACGGGGCCCGCAACGAGGCTGGTGAGACCACGGGACATGGTTTTGTTCATTTGAGTTCTCCTGTGTGAGTGGGTGGTTGATTCGTTGTCCGCATCTGGGTCGATACGAACAGTTGGGTGGCTTGAACTTGCCACCACCGAAAGTTAGGGGTGGCGCCGTCGCCGTGGCTCGCTTGTGCGCACAACCCGCACAATGCGCGATCTACAGCTTTTGCGCGTTGTGCTCACCGACTGGCCGCTCGTAAGTCCCGAGGGATTCCGCCTGTTCTGGGCGGCGCCATCTGTGGACAGTGCACGTACCTGGGTTTCGCCGAAAGCATCAGAAACCAGCGTTAGCCTGCGCTTGACTTGGCGCGGGCCGTTGCGGTATGGCAGCGACGCAAGGGTGTAGGAGTCGTACATTCCTTGGCACGAAGCGGGCACGCCCACAGAGGATTTATCTGGCGGCTAAGGGGAATGTCGGGGCCCGGACGGGACGGGCTGTGGCGGAGTACTGCCCCCAATGGACACACCAACAGGCCCCGTCTTGCGAACAAGACTCGACTTGGTAGTTGATCCCGTCCGGGAAGAATCGAGCGACAGAAGCGCGCCGAGGCTCAGCCAGTCAGCTGCACAGACGCCGTAGCTTGTTCGACGCGGATGATGGCGCTGCCAGGGTGATGCTCGCGGTGCGTCTCTGCCGCGCCGGCAAAGCTGTCTGCGATCACGACGCGCAAGGTGTGAACCTCGCTGGCGCGGCTAACAACGGCGTAGTGATCGTGCAACGGATTCGTGTCTGTCATCGGATGCTCCCTTTCTATGTATGAGGTGGCGACAAATACGGTTATGAAGGTATTGGGAATCCGCGCTTGGTGATTCCGCTGATCGGCCCTTTCTGCGGGGGGCAAGAGTTCCACCGATTGGGGGAAAGACGTTACGATTCTGGACGGTTACGGCCTGGCTCGACGCGGTGCTGCGTACGGCAGACATGAGTTGCAAACTTCGAGGAAGTCGTAGAGTCCTGGCTCATCGGTTGGCCTGGCCAGGCAGTAGCACAGTCCAACTGGGCCCTATGACCTGGCGCTCGCGGCGGCGGTGCTCCAGCATCCTGGGCCGAAACTACAAAGCGTGTAACACCCTCGGCGGCCCGTTGGGTTCCGTCCGCAGTGCGTCCGCAGCAGGTTCACGGGTTGCCCTTTGCCGCCAACGCAGTCAACGCCCACCACCTGTGATTACTCTCCTGATCAATCGCAACCAACGTTGCCAAACATGCTGGAAGAAGTTCCACGGCAACTGGATCGCTGGCTGAGTATCGTGTCCGGCCATGGCGGTGAAATGGCTGGACGAACCTGAGGTTCACGACTACGACGCGGCTGCGGCCTACCTCAGCATGCTCGCGGAGAAGGACGCGGTCGACAAGACCGTGGCGGCGCTGAAGTCCGCGAAGCCGGTGTTTCAAAAAGCCAAGGACATCCTGCGCGCCGCCGGACTGCAGCTGCTGCCGGAGACCAACGCTCACGTCCGGTCGGACCTGGGCAAGATCAGCGACGGGAAGAAACTCTCACCGATCCTTCTGGTGCGCGGCAGCGCGGTCGGCGCTTATCCTCTGCAGATCGCCGACGGCTATCACCGAGTGTGCGCCAGCTACCTCACCGACGAAAACACCAACATCCCTTGTCATTTGGTGTCCTGGCAGTAGATGTCCGGGTTCGGCTTCGACACGCTGGCGCTGCTGGCCGTCATCGGCATGGCCGGACCGCTGCTGGCTTCGGTGCCGCGCTTTCGCGTCCCCGTGGTGATCGGAGAGTTGACAGCGGGGCTGGTCGTCGGCAGGACCGGCTTTGGGATCGTCGACCACACCGATCCGACGTTCACGCTGCTGGCGAACATCGGATTCGCATTGGTGATGTTCGTCGTCGGCACCCATGTCCCGGTGCGCGACAAGACATTGCGTTCCGAGATTCCGACGTCGTTGCTCAGGGCGGTCGCGGTCGGAGCTGTGGCGGCCGTCGTCGGCGTTGTGCTGGCCCAGGCATTCGGCACCGGACATGCGGCGGTGTACGCCGTGCTGATGGCGTCGTCGTCGGCGGCGCTAGCGCTCCCGGTGATCGACTCGTTGCGGTTGGAAGGTCGGCCAGTGCTGTCGGTAACAACGCAGATCGCGATCGCCGATGCGACCTCGATTGTGTTGTTGCCCTTGGTCATCAACCCCGCCCAGGCTCCTCGGGCGGCGCTCGGTGGGCTGGCGGTCGCGGGTGCCGCGGTGCTGTTGTACTTCCTGCTGCGCACCGCCACCCGACGTGGATGGCGCAGGCGGATGCATCACTACTCACGCACGCGCCGACTCGCGCTGGAACTGCGGCTGAGCCTGATCACCCTCTTCACGCTGTGCGCACTGGCTGTCAGCACGCACGTGTCGATCATGCTGGCCGGCTTCGCTCTCGGCCTGGTTGTTTCGGCGATCGGCGAACCGCGCCGCCTGGCACGTCAGCTGTTCGGCATCACCGAAGGGTTCTTCGCGCCGCTGTTCTTCGTCTGGCTGGGCGCGTCGCTGCAAGTGCGCGAGCTCGGCGAGCACCCCCTGCTGATCCTTCTTGGCGTGGGCCTCGGCGTGGGCGCGGTGCTGGCCCACAGCGTCGGCCGTTTGTTCGGTCAGCCGCTGACGCTGGCGGTGCTATCGGCCGCGCAACTGGGGGTTCCGGTGGCCGCCGCGACGTTGGGCACCGAGGAGCATTTGCTCGCACCCGGCGAATCGTCGGCATTGATGCTTGGCGCGCTGGTAACTGTCACAACCACATCGATCGTCGGAGTGCTCGCCGCGCGGCGTCAGAGCGGTGACGAGGCGAGCACCCCTTCGGAGTAGGGGTCGGCGATGAGAGGCAGACGCTTCGCTGCTGAACGCCGAGGCCAGGCCCCCTCATCGCCATTTGCAAAAGACATCCGACCCCCAGCCACGGTCTCCGCCCAATGCAAGCCTGATGTCTGCGCGTCCCGGTGGCAAGCGCGGAACCCCTCGCCCCGCGTGCGCCGCCGGCGGGTTGAAGCTGAGTTACGGGTGTGCAGCCAGTACATGGCCGTGCCGTTAGGCGAAAGTCATCAGAGTGGTCGGCACCAGCGGATGCTTCTGTGAGCCAGCGGCTTAGAGCGGCCGACTGCACCCCGACCGGGTTGCGGTTTCAACAAGTGCGACGTTAGCAAAGTCGGTGGTGGCGGCGCTAGACCCGAACGGACGCGTTGGACTCGCCGCCCTGCGTCAGAGCGCCGAGGAGTCCAAGGTGGCGTCCGCATAGGCGGCATTCGCGCGGTAGGTGTTCGGGCTGACACCGTAGGACCGTTTGAATGCACTGCTCAGGGCGAACGGCGTGCTGTAACCGACCTGCCGGGCCACTGCGGCGATCGTGGACTCACTGGAGCGCAGCAGGTCGGCGGCCAGCGCCAGCCGCCAGTTGGTCAGGAATGCGATGGGTGGTTCGCCGACCTGTTCGGTGAACCTGCTGGCGAACACGGCGCGCGAAGTTCCCACTGCCGCAGCCAGATTCGCGACGGTCCACGGGTGTGCCGGATTGTTGTAGATCAGCTTCAGTGCGGGACCGACGATCGGGTCGTGTTCGGCGTGCCACCACGTCGGGGCGTTCTCGTCGCGGTCGAACCAGGTGCGCAGCACAGCGATGAGCAACAGGTCGAGAAGCCGGTCGAGGTATGCCTCCTGGCCGGGACCTTCGTGACTTGCCTCGGCGGCGAGCAGATCCACCAGCGGGGTCTCCCAGTCGTCGGCCCGCAGCACGAGCACCATGGGCAACGCGTCGAGCAGACGCGTGCTCACCTCGCTGCGGCCCTCGTAGGCGCAGATCACCGAGCGCGTCGCGCCGGACGGGCTGTTGCCCCACGTCCGCACCCCGAGCGACATCTCGAACTTCAGGCTTTCGCCGCTCAGCGTGGTGCAGCGGTTGCCAGGATGGATGACGACCATCGGCGCGGTGGCCGGGTCGTCAGCGAAGACGTAGTGCTCGGTGCCACGGGTCAGCGCGACGTCGCCGGGCCCCAGCCATGTAGTGCCGCTGCTCTCACCGACGATTGCCGCGCGGCCGTGGGTCTGGCAGATCAGCGTCAGCGGGGCGTCGTCCTTGATGCTCATCGACCACGGCGGATCCATCATCATCCGCAATACGAATGCGCCTCGCGCTCGCACACCGTCGAGCAGGCCGACCACGGCGTCCACGCCCGGGAGCTTATCCCTTGCGTGCCTGATAAGCGGCGAGAAAGACCTGGACCCCCGCGCGGACGTCGCCGTCGACGTCGATACCCGCCAGCACCTGCGGCCCCCCGTAGAACAAGGCCTGATCGATCGATCGGCCGACGATCAGGAACGCGAAATGCTCTGCGGCGACCGCAGATTCGGTGACACGCAGCAGCCCCCGGTCATGCAGCACGGAAAAGCAGTCGGCGAACGCGGCCAGCGTGCGGGCCGGCGCGTGCTCGTAGTACAGCTGCGCCAACTCTGGAACCCGGTTGGCCTCGCCGACGACCAGTCGTCGCAACTGCACCACCGGCTCTTGCAGGACCGCGCGCAGGTAGTCGGCGGCCAGCGCGGTCAGATCGGCTTCGAGGTCGGCGGTGTCGGCGAGTGCCCTAATCCGCTCGAGAAACGGTGTCACAGTGCTCTCCAGCGCGGTGTTCACGATCGCCAGCAGCAGTTCGTGCTTGTCACCGAAATGCTTATAGACCGTCTGCTTGGACACCTCTGCGGACGCCGCGATCTGATCGACACTGGTGCCCTGGTAGCCGTTGCTCAGAAACAGATCGCGGCCCGCCGACAGAATGGTCAGGCGCTTACGCGCGGAACGGCCCAGCACAGCCTCGGTCATGCGGCCCTCCTCAATGCAGTACTAGACAGTCTAGTTCCAACACGGCTAGGGTACTGGACAGTCTAGTTTGATTCGAGCGAAAGGCCCGTGATGACCACGACCGATTGTCCGCCGCTTCCGGTGCGGATCACCAAGTCGTTGCTCGGCTACGGCGTCATCGCCGGCCCCACCTACGTGCTGGCGGTGGCGGCCCAGATGGCGACCCGCGACGGGTTCGACCCGACCCGGCACGCGGCCAGCCAGCTCGCGAACGGCGACTTCGGGTGGATGCAGGTCGCCACGTTCGTGGTCACCGGTGCGATGACGATCGCGGCGGCCGTCGGAATCCGGCGCGCGCTCGGGGCGGGACGCCTGTCGGCCTGGGCATCCGGACTGCTCGGGGGCTACGGCGCCGGTCTCGTCATCGCAGGCATGTTCCGGGCCGACCCGTCGGATGGATTCCCGCCGGGCACGCCGCCCGGTATGGGCGAGGTCAGCTGGCATGGTCTGGCCCATTTCGCGGTGGCGGGCATCGCATTCGCGTGCCTGGTAGCGGCATGCTTCGTGCTCGGCGCATGGTTCGCCCGTCGCGGATTGGGTTCGTGGGCATGGTTTTCCCGCATCACCGGCGTGGCGTTCGCCGCCAGCTTCATGGCGCTGTCATCCGGATCTGGTGGAGCGACAACGATTCTGGTGTTCACCGCAGCCGTCGCGCTGGTGTGGGCCTGGCTCAGCGCGGTGTCCGTGAAGCTATACCGGTCGGTGGCGTCAACGCCGATTTCGACGTCGACGACGACGCCGTAGCCTCCTGGAAGGACACGAGGTCGGGCGCGATCCGGTGACGTTGAGGGTGAGCACTCAAAGACGGCGCATGCCGGTTGGGTAGCCACCCGGACGGTCGCGTATGCGGTCGGGACGGTCAACGATGGATCGTCTTCGCGGTTCCCGATTGACTTCTGGTCATGAATACAAGCCCATTTGTGATCCTGACCTCCCTCGCCGCGCTGTTCTCGGCCGCTGCCGGCGGAATGATGTACACGTTCTCCACCTTCGTGATGCGCGGCCTGGACCGCACTGGACCTGTCGATGCGATTACCGCGATGCGTGGCATCAACGCTGAGGCGAACGCCAATCCGGCGTTTCTCCTGGGGTACTTCGGCGCGACGATCCTGGCCCTGATCGTCGGCGTTATGGCAGTGGTGAAGCTGAATCAGCCCGGCAGCTGGCTGGTGTTGGTCGGAGCGGTGTTCGCCCTCCTCGGCGCCGTCATCACGATGGTCTTCAACGTGCCACTCAACAACCACCTCGACACCGTGAACCCCGATGGCCTGTCGGTGGCCGACGCCGCCCGCGAGTGGCAGGCGTACTTCTCGACGTGGACGGCATGGAATCATGCCCGCACCGCCACCAGCTTCGTGGGCGCCTTGCTGATGCTGGTTGGGCTGCGGTACCGGTGATACTCCCCGCGCCACCAGGCCGGTCATTCCGACTGGCAGCGCCACAGGCCGAAGATTCGGTGAACCGTCATGCGCTCCGCCGCGTACCTACGGTATGACCGCCCGACAGGTTGGGGCGGAACTCAACGAGGATGCGAGTTGGTCGCCGCCACGTGAGCGCCGCCCAGTCCGCGGCTCTCCGGCCTGCTCGTGCCGCGGCCAGGCCGGTTTCTCGGACCCCGAGTAGGGGGTCGATCAGCTGCTCGCCGGACTAGCCTGACAAGAACGCGGGAGGTCGCGATGGCGAAACCGATGCGCGGCGGAGTCCAGTTACGCGGGGTCAGCAAGACCTACGGCGAGGGCGGGGCTGCCGTGCACGCCCTGCGGGAGGTCGATCTCGACATCCCCGCGGGCGCCTTGGTAGCGATACTGGGCCCGAGCGGATCGGGCAAGACCACACTGCTCAACATCATCGGTGGCATCGAATCGGCCGATTGCGGCACGATCGTGGTTGCGGGGCAGGATATATCGGGGCGCCCACCGCGCGATCTGGGCGCATTCCGTCGGGCACATGTCGGGTTTGTGTTCCAATTCTTCAATCTGATTTCCACTCTCACCGCATACGAGAACGTGCAAGTGGTGATGGAGCTGACGAGGCGGGGGGATCGTGGCCACGTGCCAGATCTGCTTGCCGCAGTGGGCTTGTCGGATCGTGCCGGTCATTTCCCGGCGCAGCTGTCGGGCGGCGAACAGCAGCGGGTCTCGATCGCCCGCTCGCTGGCCACCGACCCCGACCTGCTGCTGGCCGACGAACCGGCGGGCGCATTGGATGTAGCGACTGGGCGTCGGGTTCTGGAGTTGTTGCAGCAGACCGGCCGCGCCGGACGCGGCGTGATCATGGTGACTCACAACGAGGCCACGGCCGAGATCGCCGACCACGTCGTGCGGATGCGCGACGGCGCCATCGTGTCCACGGACCGCAACACCCTGCCCGCTGACGCCGCAACGATTCAGTGGTGACACACCGTGATGAGTAGTGCCTTGCAAAAGAAGGCCCTGCGCGATCTGCGGCGGCGGCTGCCGCAGATCGCGGCGATCGGCGTGACGGTGATGCTGGGAGTACTGCTATTTGTCGCGAGTTTCGACTCCTTTCGCAACGTGCAGGCGTCTTACGACCGTACCTACGCCAGAACACATTTCGCCGATTGGACCGTGACAGGCGGTGACCCGGATGCGATCGCGGCCGCGGTCCGGAACGCCGCCGGTGTTGAGGGCGTCGCGACCCGCACGCAAGCCGATCAACCGATGAGGATCGGCGATACCAAACTCGTCGGCCGGGTCGTCGGCGTGCCACCGGGTAACGAAATCAACCACATCGACCTCGTCGCCGGGCAACTGCCCGATCTCCCACACCCCGACCAGGTTGTCGTCGAACGCCACACCGCCGACACCTTCGGCCTCGCCCCGGGCCAACGCGTGCAGGTGTTCGACGGCACTGCGTGGCACGACATGACCATCTCGGGCGTCGCGGAATCGCCGGAATACCTCTGGCCCGCGCGGAACCGCCAAGACGTCCTCGGCGACCCTCATGCGTTCGCCGTGCTATTCGCGCCGGAATCAGTCGCCCAGACACTGTCACGGCGCACCAAACCCAACCTAACCTTGGTCGAGATGACCAGCACTGCAACACAATCCGAGCGCGACTGGGTTGCCCACCAGCTCCGTACGGCCGGCGCCGTGGACATCGAGGACCGTGGCGATCAGCCATCCAATGCCTCACTGCGGCAAAACTTCAACGGCTTCCGCGCAATGGCGATCGGGTTTCCGGCAATGTTTCTGTCGGCCGCGGCGATCGCCGAATACGTGTTGATCACCCGGCTCATCCACACCGAACGACCGGTCATCGGCACCCTCCTTGCCCTGGGCGCCCGGCGGGGCAGAGTCGTCCGGCACTATGTGTGGTACGGCGCGGTCGTCGCCGCCGTCGCTGCGCTGGCTGGTGTCCTGGTCGGGGGGGCGGCGACGACCGCCTACACCAACGCCTACGCGGCCATCCTGCGCCTCCCGGACACGGTGATCGAGCACCGAATCCCCACCGCCGTCATCGGTTTCGTGCTCGGGCTGGCCGCAGGCGTGGTCGGGGGGCTCGTACCCGCGATCGCCGCCGCACGAACCGCACCCGCCGAGGCGATGCGCGGCGACGTTGTCCACCCGATGCGGATGGGTCCGTTGGCCCGGCGCTCCGCCCGGTGGACGGTAGTGCCCGTCGCGGTGCGGATGGCGCTGCGTTCCCTGACCCGCAGCCGACGCCGAACCGCTGCGACCATGATCGGCGGCGTGCTGGCGCTGGTTCTGATCCTCGCCTCGGCTGGCATGCTCACCAGCGTGCGCGCGATGCTCGGCATCGAATTCGGGTGGGTCCAACGTCAGGATGCGAGCGTGCTGGTCGTGCGGGGAGCGAACGATGTTGCCGCACAGTTGCAATCGCTTCCCGGCGTGGCCGTCGTCGAGCCGGCAACCATCGCACGGGTTACCGTCGGCGGGAACGGGCGCACGTACGCGACGTCACTCACCGGCCTCGAACCCGCGACGGTCATGCACGGATTCCGCACCCCGGACGGCACCGCGCGGACGTTGCCAGCCGACGGCGTCCTCGCGGGCGTCGCGCTCGCCGACGAGCTGGGCGTGCGCGTCGGTGACAACGTGACCGTCATCCCCGCGACAGGATCCGTTCGGGAGGTTCGCCTGGCCGGGTTGGTGGACGAGCCGCTCGGCACCACCCTGTACGCCACAAACGCCACCGCCCAATCGATGACGAACGCCGGAGCTGACGGATACCTGATTCGCTTCGACAACGATGCCGACCGCGATCGAGTGCGCGCCGCTGCCACCGGCCTCACCGGCGTGGTCGCCTACACCGACGCCCACGCGGTCGAGAACCAGATCGAACGCTTCCTCGTCATTTTCTGGGCGTTCGCCGGCACCACACTGGTGCTGGGCACCCTGCTCGCCTTCACCGTCATCTACGTCACCATGACCGTCAACCTGGCCGAACGGGAAGGCGAACTCGCCACTCTGCGTGCAACCGGCGCACCTGTCGGCCGACTCACCGCCACGGTGGCTATCGAGAACCTCGCTGCGACCCTGCTCGCCGTCCCGGTCGGCCTGGCCGCTGGCGTCGGCGCTGGATGGCTGTTCCTGCGCTCGTTCAACAACGACCTGTTCAACCTTCACCTGTCCGTCGGCCCGGTAGTACTGATCCTCGCCACGATCGCCGTCGCGGCGGCCGCTGCTCTTTCGCAGCTACCGGCGGCCCGGCTGATCAAGCGGATCGACGTCGCCAGGGTTGTCAGGGACCGATCGCAATAGATTCGGTCGTGCCGGCACCTGCGGGTAGGCACGCACGATGTTCGCCCATTCAAGCTTGAACCACGGCGTGAAGGTTTCGGGCGCGCGTTCGATCTCGGCTTGCAGTGCCTGCGGCATGATGTAGCGCCAGGCCGCGACCTCGTTGATGTTCGAAAGCGGCCGCTCGGCGCTGCGCCCCGCGTAGACCCAGCACAGCTCGTGCTCGGCGCCCTGGGAGTCGTACTGCGTCTGGTAGTGGAACTTGAACAGGAACTCCAGGTCCGCGCTCATGCCGAGTTCCTCCCGCAGGCGGCGGCGAATGGCGGTGTCCATCTTCTCGCCGCGGCGTGGATGCGAGCAGCACGTGTTGGACCAACAGCCCGGCCACAGGCGTTTACCGTTCGCGCGCTGCTGCAGGAGCAGTTCGCCCGCCGGATTGAACACGAACAGCGAGAACGCGCGGTGCAGCGTTCCGCGGCCGAGGTGTGCATCGGCCTTCGCCAGGTAACCGATCTCGCGGTCGTGGCTGTCCACCAGTATCAGCTGTTCATCGTCGCTGGAGACGACTCGGTTATCTGGTTCCGGCTTCAAGTTGCACCTAGCCGGTCAGTGCCCGAGAAGCGTCGGCAGCGCGATCGACGAATCCACCGCGACCGCGCAGAACACCACGGTCAGGTAGGTGTTGGACCGCTTGAACAGCCCCATCGATTCGGCTGGCTCGCCGCGACGCACCCGGGCGTCGAGTCGATAAGCCATCACCAACAGCCACGCCGCGGCGAACAGCGCGAACGCGTCGTACAGCCAGCCGGTGGCAAGCACGAGCAGAAGAGTCGCGCATGCGGTCAACCAGGTGTAGACGATGATCTGTTTGGTGACGCTGCATTCGGTTGCCACGGCCGGCAGCATCGGCACGCGTGCGGCCTGGTAGTCCTCCTTGTTGCGCAACGCCAAGGCCCAGCTGTGCGGTGGTGTCCAGAAAAAGATGATCGCGAACATCACCAGGGCCTGCCACGCGATGGTGCCGGTGACCGCCGACCAGCCGATCAAGACCGGCATGGCGTTGGCGGCGCCGCCCCAGACCACGTTGTGCGAGCTGCGCCGCTTGATCCACAGCGTGTAGACGAACACGTAGAACGCGATCGTGGCCACTGCCAACAGGGCCGCCGTCAGGGTCGTGGTCCACAACAACCACACGAACGACCCGACAGTGAGAGCCAATCCGAACACGAGCGCAAGACGGGTCGAGATCGCACCGCGCGCCAGCGGCCGACCCGCGGTGCGCTTCATCTGCTTGTCGATATCGGCGTCAGCGATGCAGTTGAGCGTGTTGCCTCCCGCGGTCATGAGCGTCAAGCCGATCAGTGTGTTGAGGAGCAGCAGCCAAGGAACGACGCCGCGATCGGCAAGCAGGATCGCGGGAATCGCGCCCACCACGAGGTGGATGGTCCGCGGCTTGGTTAGGGCCAGGTAGTCCGACACCGTGGTGCGGACGCGACCACGCATCGACAGGCCAGACCGCTCGCAAACGCTCACTTCGGTACTCCACGCCTCCCCGACATTTGGGACACGAATGGCAAGCAACTTCCGTTCAACGAGTCGCTTAAGTCGCCGCCCTACGCACGTCGACGGACACGACTTGCCGCGGCCGACGAGCCACTGCACTCAGGACCGATCTGGGAGGAACCTAGCGCTAGTACACAGCCGTTGCCCTGCAAGGCTTCTGACGCAGACCAACACCTCCGCGGCGCTGCTTGACATCGAAACCAAGTCGCCTGACGTGAAGGTCAATTTCGAGCCTCAGCTGACGGGGAAGGGTAACAGTGCGGCGAGAAGAACGTGCATGATCCGTCCTCGGTGTCACCGCCACCGAAGTTTCTCTTCGCCCGGCTAACTCGGCGGCGTGAAACCGCCGTCGAGGTCGGGTGAGGGCGCTACCGGCGGCGCCGGCTGCTGATACGCGGGCTGCGCCGGCCACTGCGGCGGTGGAGCGACCGGTGGTGGCGGCCGCAGCCGAGCCAGTTCCCGGCGGTGCCGCTCCGCCAGCACCGCGGCTAGCACCAGTTGCGGCGGTACACCCGGTGGGGGCGGCGGCGAAATCCGAGCGACGACCTCGCCGGCGATCCGGTAGGCCATCTGATCTCGAACACCAGGATCCAATTGCGATGCGCGGGACAGGAACTGGCGGGCCAGCTCGGCCTGCTCGGGACCGAGGCCGGACAGCTGAAGCGACGACGCCCACCAAGCGAGCTGCGGCGGCATCGGCGGCGGTGGGGTCAGCCGCGGCGCCCGCTCACTGATCACCACGGTGCCTGCGAAAATATCGCCGATGCGTTTTCCCTTGGGCGACAACAAACTACAGATCACCGCCGGACCGCCGGAGAGGATCCAGATCTCGATCACGCCGGCCAGCGCACGAAAGAGCGCTTGGCGGAACCGTTCCGGGCCGCCGTCCTCCGAAACCACACGTAGCCCCAGCGCCATCTTGCCGAGTGATCGGCCCCTGGTCGCGGTCTCGAACGCAACCGGGTAGCCCACCAAGGACAGCACAGTGAAGATGATCAGCACCGCGGCCGAGAACGCGGTGTCGAACTGCGCGAGCGTGCTCGCCCACAACAGCACGCCAATGATGTAGGCGATGAACACCACGGTGATATCGATGAGCGCCGACAGCGCGCGCACCGGTAGTTGGGCGATCTGAACATCCAGGACCACCGCGTCCCCGGTCACCACTGGTTCTTGCGGTCGGACCATAGCAATCAACGCTACTAGGATTTGCCATGTGGATGTCGACGCCTTCGTGCTGGCGCATCGGCCGACGTGGGAGCGGCTCGAGGCGCTGGTGAAGCGGCGTCGGCGATTGACTGGCGCGGAGGTCGACGAGCTGGTCGATCTCTACCAGCGGGTGTCGACGCATCTGTCGATGGTCCGTAGCGCATCGACCGATTCAGTCCTCGTGGGCCGATTGTCGGGACTGGTGGCACAGGCGCGTTCGGTGGTGACCGGTGCGCACGCACCGCTGTGGAGTGAGTTCGTCCGGTTTTGGACGGTATCGTTCCCGGTGGTCGCCTACCGGTCCTGGCGGTGGTGGCTCGGCACGGCGGTGGCGTTCTTCTTCGTGGTCGTACTGGTCACGCTATGGGTGTCAGGCAACCACGAACTGCAGTCCAGCCTCAAAACCCCAAGCGAGATCGAGGAATTGGTCAATCGCGACTTCGCGTCCTACTACAGCGAGCACCCCGCAGGGTCGTTCGCGTTGCAGGTGTGGGTGAACAACTCCTGGGTTTCGGTCCAGTGCATCGCATTCGCGATCCTGCTGGGCATCCCGATCCCGTTCTTGCTTCTCCAGAACGCGCTCAATCTCGGCGTGATCGCGGCGTTCATGTTCGACGCGGGCAAGGCTGACGTCTTCCTAGGTCTGCTCACCCCGCACGGACTGCTCGAACTGACGGCGGTGTTCCTGGCCGGCTCTGCAGGCATGCGGCTGGGCTGGTCGGTCGTGTCGCCCGGGAACCGGCCGCGTGGGCAGGCACTCGCCGAAGAGGGCAGGGCAGTGGTGGCGGTGGCCGTGGGGCTGATCGGTGTGCTGCTGGTGGCGGGCTTGATCGAGGCATTGGTGACGCCGTCGCCGCTGCCGACGGTCGTGCGCATCGGCATCGGGGCAGCAGCCGAAATCGCCTTCCTCGCTTATGTTTTCCACTTCGGCCGCAAGGCCGCCAAGGCGGGCGAAACCGGCGACGTCGACGACGCCCCCGACGTCGTCCCCACAAGCTAAAGCCGGCCGCTGGCCTTCAGCGCCAGATAGTGGTCGGCGAGTTCGGGCGCCAGTTCTTCGGGCGGGGCATCCACCACGTCGACGCCCGACCGCCGCAGCCGTGACGCGATCGTGCGCCGGTCGTTGCGCGCCCGTTCGGCCGCGGCGGCGTCGTACACCTCGGCCGCATCGGCGCGACCCGCGGCAAGGCGGTCGACACGGGGATCGGCGACGGCCGCGACGAGCACCTGATGCTTGGCGGTCAGCTGCGGCAGCACCGCCATCAGCCCTTCGTCGAGCGCTGACGCGTTCAGATCGGTCAGCAAGACCACGAGGGCCGATCGCCGGATCCGCCGCCGCACTGCGGCCACCAACGCCCGCGCATCGGACTCCACCAGCGCGGGCTGCAGCGGCGCCATCGCGTCCACGAGCTGGGCAAGGAGCTCCGTGCGTGACGCGTTGTAAACACCGGCGCGGGTCAGCCGGTCATGCGCGATGAAGTCGACGTGGTCGCCCGCACGTGCGGCGAGCGCGGCCAACAGCAGTGCCGCGTCCATCGACCAATCCAGCCGCGGCCAGCCGCCGGGATCACTGGCAGTCGGGTCGACCCCGACGCGGCCTGCCGACGTGCGGCCGGTGTCGAGCACGATGACCACCCGACGGTCCCGCTCGGGCCGCCATGTCCGCACCGCGACGTCACCGCGCCGGGCGGTGGCGCGCCAGTCGATGGATCGGACGTCATCGCCGATGACGTATTCGCGCAGCGAATCGAATTCGGTGCCGTGGCCGCGAATCAATACCGGTGTCATGCCTTCGAGCTCCCGCAGCTTCGCCAGCCGCGACGGTAAGTGCTTGCGCGACAGGAACGGCGGCAGGATCCGGACTTGCCACGGCACCCGATGCGAGCTCTGCCTGCCTGCCAGACCCAACGGACCGACCGAGCGTGCAGTGACAAGCGCGGAACTCTGATCGCCGCGCCGAACCGGCCGCAACTGCGTGACGAGTCGAACTTGTTGGCCCGCAGCGAGATCGACTGCATGCGTGCGTGGCTCGGCCCGGGCGCTCGGCGGCCAGGCGTCACGGATCTGTCCGCGAAATCGGCTGCCGCTGGTGTTCTCGACCGCCAATACCGCGTCGACAGGCTGGCCCAGCCGCGCGGCAGTTTCCCCGAACCGGCTGCAGGTCAGCCTGCGTGTGTTGGCCGCCAGCGCCATGTCCGCGATGACAGCCGTGACCAGCGCCCCCAGCAGGACTGCGAAAGTGGTTGCCGGCCAGGGGGAAAACGCAATCGGCAGTACGCATATCAGCGCGATCAGGCCGACGCGGCCAGTAAGGATCATTAGCGCGGCACCGGCACCGCGGCGAGGATGCCATCGAGCACACCGTCAGGGTTGGCGCCTTCGAGTTCGGCTTCCGGCCGAAGCGAGATCCGGTGCCGCAGGGTCGGGCGTGCCATCGCCTTGACGTCGTCGGGTGTGACGTAATTGCGGCCCGACAGCCAGGCCCACGACCGGGCGGTGGCCAACAGTGCCGTCGCGCCGCGCGGCGACACGCCCAGCTGTAGCGACGGTGAGTGCCGCGTCGCCCCGACGATGTCGACGATGTAGCCGAGCACCTCGTCGGCCACCAGGACCTGACGCACCGCCTCCCGGCCAGCGGCCAACTCTGTAGTGCCCGCAACGGGTTTCACCGCCGAGAGGTCACGAGGATCGAACCCGCGGGCGTGGCGGTCCAGGATCGCGATCTCCTGATCCCGCGGCGGCAGCGGCACATTGAGCTTCAGCAAGAATCGGTCCAGCTGGGCCTCGGGTAGTTGATAGGTGCCCTCGTACTCGATCGGGTTCTGAGTGGCAGCGACGATGAACGGGTCAGGAAGGGGACGTGGCTCCCCTTCCACGCTGACCTGACGCTCCTCCATCGCCTCCAGCAGAGCCGCCTGCGTTTTTGGTGGCGTCCGGTTGATCTCGTCGGCCAGCATCAGATTGGTGAACACCGGACCGGAATGAAACTCGAATTCTGCTGTGCGGGCGTCGTATACCAGCGAGCCAGTGACGTCACCCGGCATCAGATCAGGAGTGAACTGCACCCGTTTGAACTCAAGCTGCAGCGCCGCCGCGAGCGTCCGAACCAGCAGCGTCTTGGCAACGCCCGGAACGCCCTCCAGCAGCACATGGCCGCGGCAGAGCAGGGCGATCACCAGACCGCTGACGACGGCGTCCTGCCCCACCACAGCCTTGGCGATCTCACCGCGCAAGGCCAGCAGGGCATTTCGCGCCGAGATTGAAGTCGGCGTCTCTTGTGCTGTTGGCTGAGTCACGAGTGAGCGACCTGCCTTTCGATGGTGTCGAGTTGGTGAGCGAGGTTGACCAAATCGGGGTCGCTGGCCGGCGGTGGGCCGAACAGTATGTGCGCCACCGCCTGCGGGGACATCCCGCATCGCTCGGCGACCGCCGTCACCACTGCCGGAGGTTCCGCGTCGTTTCCGAGACCGACGCGCGGCGTCATCCGCTGCAGTGCAGCCGTTCGCAGCGCCTCGGCCGCGCGGTCACGTGCCCGCCGTGACCGGTACAACCGTCCGCGGCCCTCGACGGTCTCGGAGGCCCGGACCACGACAGGCAACGGTTCGGCGACCAGCGGGCCGATACGTCGGCCCTTCCACACCGCCAACAGCGCGACGACGAGGCACAGCTGAAGCACGATCCATCCGACCTGGTTCGGAATGAAATCGGAAAGTCCTGCGCCGCCGCCGGTTTCACCCTCCGTTTCGCTGTGCTGCGGGGCGTACCAGATCACCCGTGGATGTGAGCCCGCGAGGTTCATCGCGAGCGCGGCGTTCCCTTGTTTGAGCAGACCGGAGTTGGTCATGAAGTCGGCGGTGCTGACGACCGTCACCTCACGGCCCTCGTGGGTGTAGCGGACCAGCGCGCCGCCGTAGCAGCGGGTGACCGGCACGTCGCTGGCGGCTTCGTAGGCGTCTGCTAGGCCGAACTGCACCTTGCCCGCATGATTCGCCTCCCGCAAGTCGCAGTCGGGCTCGGAGTCACCGAACGTGGTGCTGCCGTCGAGACGGAGCTCCGGTGCGAGCTCTTCCCGGGCCCGAGACACCGGCGCCACCAACAACCGGTCGCCGGGGAGTGCCTCGAGCCGACGCAACAGGTCGTCGTCGTACAGATAGAACGTCTGCGCGACAACGATCAGGGT
>Ga0075430_100001880_pt1 | contig 17193 bp, 11 predicted proteins | sample RhiMetdeltSRZDD4_FD_75294 | JGI IMG/M metagenome (GOLD analysis project Ga0075430, IMG submission 75294) | Populus rhizosphere microbial communities from Tennessee, USA - Rhizosphere MetaG P. deltoides SRZDD4 | ecosystem: Host-associated > Plants > Roots > Rhizosphere > Soil | place: USA... | reverse complement strand
AGCACCAGTCGGCCGACCCCCGGCAGCGTGAACACCTGCTCCGTCACCACCGCCCCGCCGAGCAGATACCCCACCTGGACGCCGATAACGGTGATGATCGGGATCAAGGCGTTCTTGAATGCATGGCGCCGGACCACCAGCCGCTCGGCCAGGCCCTTCGCCCGAGCCGTCCGGACGTAGTCGTGGCGGAGCACCTCCAGCAGCGACGACCGCGTCATCCGCATCACCTGGGCCGCCACCACCGTCCCGAGCACGATGGACGGGAAGATCATCTGCTTCAGGTTCGCGGCCGGGTCCCTGATCGGCGAGGCGAAATCGACCGGCGGCACCCAGTTGAACCAGAGCGAGAGCCCCAGGATCAGCATCGCCGCCTGCCAGAAGGTCGGCATCGAGAGGCTGAACAGGCTCACGATCCGCACGACGTGGTCGAGCGGCGTGTTCTCGCGGATGGCCGAGAGCGTCCCGAGCGGGATCCCGACCAGCAATGAGATGACCAGTGCCAGCAGCCCGAGCTCCACCGTGACGGCCAGGCGGTCGAAGATCATCTTGCTGACCGGCAGGCCGGAGCGCCAGCTCTGGCCGAGGTCGCCCTGGAGCAGCCCACCCATCCAGGTCCCATACTGCACGTAGAGCGGCTGGTCGAGCCCGAAGAACGCTCGCATCGCGGCCTTCGTCGACTCGTCGACCCTGGCTTCGGTCCCGATGAGCTGGTCCACGACGGTGCCGGGGATCATGCGGATCATCAAGAACACCAGGATCGTCACGCCGATCCACGTTGGGACGAGCGACAGGATCCGCTTGAGGGCGTACGTCCGCATGCGGCGATGGTACACCGGCAGTCCTCCGCCTGGGAAACGGCCGACTGTCCGAAGATCGAGACGTCACACTTAGCATCCTGCGACTTCATGGCCGGTTGACAGCGAGCAGGGCGACGGCGATAGTAGGGCGCCCAGATCAGCAGAAGGGATCGTACGGTGGCAGGCCGACTCCTGGCGGGCGCCGCCCGCGCCTCGATCAACCCCCCGCTCGGCATCCGGACGATGGGCTTCAGCTCGCGGGTCGGCTTCGTCGAGTCGATCGCGGAGGACCTGACGGCAACCAGCCTGGTGCTCGGCAACGACCAGACGACGCTGGCGATCGTGGCGCTGGACATCTGCCTGCTGCCGATTGCCGGCGCGGACGATCTGCGGAAGCGGATCGGCGAGGCGGTCGGCGCCCCGGCCGCGAACGTGCTGCTCAACTTCAGCCACACCCACAGCGCGCCGGCCTTCCCGGACTGGCAGCCGGAGCCGGCGGATCAGGCCCGGCTCCAGGAGCAGTACTGGGAGCTGCTGGTGGAACGAACCGTCCGATCGGCGGCCGATGCGCGCGAGCGACTCCAGCCGGCGCGTGTCGCGGCCGGCTGGGGCGAGTGCCGGATCGGCGTCAACCGCCGCGAGGTGGGGCCGGACGGGCTGATCTTCCTCGGCGAAGTACCCGACGGCGGGACCGATCCGGCCGTCGGCGTGATCCGCGTGGACGACCTGCACGGGCGGCCGATCGCGGTTATGTGCAGCCTGGGCTGCCACACCGTGGTGGTCGGCCCACGCGATCAGGCCGCCTCGCCGGACTTCCCCGGCCCGGCCCGCCGGGTGGTCGAGTCCACGCTCGGCGGGCTGACGCTCTTCCTCCAGGCGTGCGGCGGCGACGTCATGCCGGTCGGTGGGATGGGGTACGAGACGGATTGCTCGGACGCCAACGAGCGGGTCGGGACGATGCTCGGCGGCGAGGTGTTGAAGGTGGCGGCCGGTCTGCGGACCCACCTCCATCGTGGCGAGCGCACAGCCCTCGGATCCGTGTCGGCGATCTCGCTCTGGCCCTGGGTGCCGGTCGAGGACGAGGGTGTCCACGCTCGGCTCGACGCACGCTCGGAGCGAATCTGGCTCGATTTCATCGACCTGCCACCCCTGGAGGATGCTCAGGCGATCCTCGACGAGAAACGCAGCCTGCTCGAAGCCGCCAGAGCGACCGGCGACGAGCGCCAGATCGCCCCCACCCAGCGTTTCGTCACCTGGGCCGAGGTACTGGTCGACGCCGTCGAGACCAACCGGCGGACGATCGACTTCGAGGTCCAGGCACTCAAAATTGACGAGCTTGCCTTGATCGGCCTGAGCGCCGAAGTGTTCTCCGGGACCGGCCTCGAGATCAAGCGGCGCTCGCCAATCGCCTTCACCAACGTGCTCGGCTACTCCAACGGCTGCGTGATGTACCTGCCGCGCCCACAGGACTACCCGCCGGGAGGCTGGGACGTCCACGTCCGCTACAAGATCCCGGACATGCTGTTCCAGAACTACCTGGTGCCGGTCGCGTTCCGCCCGGACTCGGAGCGGCGGGTTGTCGAGACCGCGCTCAGGCTGCTGCGTGATCTCGTGTCCGAAGGGGAGGTGCCGTGATGAGCCATCGAACATCGGCGACGATAGCGGCCTCTGGGCTCGTGATGGACGAGATGATGGTCCCGGCCATCGACCCGGGCATCGAGATCTACGTCCGCAACAAGCGCCCGGCCGGCCTGGACACGTTCAGCCCGGAGCGGACCGTCCTGTTCGTCCATGGCCGCACGTACCCCGCCTCGACCTGCTTCGACCTCCAGCTCGACGGCCTGTCCTGGATGGAGTACATCGCGGCGCGCGACTTCGACGTCTACCTGCTGGACCTGCGTGGGTACGGTCGGTCGACGCGTCCGCCCGAGATGGCCGATGCGCCGGAGGCGAACGCGCCGATCGTCCGGAGCGAGACCGCGGTCAAGGACATCGGCGCGGTCGTCGATTTCATCCTCGCCCGCCGAGGCATCCCGCGAGTGAACCTGATCGGCTGGTCCTGGGGCACCGCGCTGATGTCGCTCTACACCACCCGAAACGCCGACAAGGTCGAGCGGTTGACGCTGTTCGCGCCCGGATGGCTGCGGACGTCTCCGTCGCGAGCACTCGGCGGCCCGGGGCCGCTCGGTGCGTACCGTACGGTGACTCGCGAGCAGGCTCGCGAGCGCTGGCTGACCGGCGTGCCGGACGAGCATCGAGAGTCGCTGATCCCGCCGGGCTGGTTCGACGCCTGGGCCGATGCGACCTGGGCGACCGATCCGGTCGGCGCGACGATGAGTCCGCCGGTGATTCGGGCGCCGAACGGCGTGCGCCAGGACAGCGACGAGTACTGGGGCGCCGGCCGGCCGCTCTACGATCCGGCGCAGATCACCGTGCCGACCTTGCTGGTCGTGGGCGAGTGGGACCACGACACGCCGCCGCACCTGGCGCAGACACTCTTCCCCCTCCTCGTCAACGCCCCGGGCAAGCGGTACGCCGAGCTGGCCGAGGGCACCCACACCATCGTCATGGAGCGGAACCGCCTCGCGCTGTTCGAGACGGTCCAGGACTTCCTGGAGGCAGATCGTGTCGTGGGCTGAGACGTATAAGGACCAGCGCCCCAAGGCCGTCGAGCTGTACGGCCAGGCCAGGGGGCTGATCGCCGGCGGCGTCGGGCACGACGTCCGCCACAACCCGCTGGCCCCGATCTACGTCGAGTACGCCCGCGGCTCACGCAAGTGGGACGTCGACGGCAACGAGTACATCGACTATGGGATGGGCAACGGCGCGCTGATCCTCGGCCACGCCCACCCGGCCGCGATCCAGGCCGTTCAGAGCGTGGTCGAGAACGGCCTCCATTTCGGCAACGACCACCCACGGATGCTGGAGTGGGCCGGCCTGATCCGCGACCTGGTCCCCTGCGCCGAGCGGGTCAGATTCGACAACTCGGGCACCGAGGGGACGATGCTGGCGCTACGGCTGGCGCGGGCCTTCACGGGTAGGACGAAGGTGCTGCGCTTCGAGGGCCACTTCAGCGGCTGGCACGACTACGTCGGCCGGGGCGCCTATCCGCCGTTCGACCGGTCCGTTTCGCTGGGCATTCCGCAATCCACGCTGGATACCATCGTCGTGATCCCGGCGGACCTGGACTGCGTCGAGCGCGTCCTCCGCGAGGACCAGGACATCGCCGCTGTCATGCTCGAGCCATCTGGGGCATCCTGGGGGACCGTCCCGCTGACCCACGACTTCAATCGCGGCCTGCGTGAGTTGACCAGCCGCTTCGACGTGCCGCTGATCTACGACGAGGTAATCACGGGCTTCCGCTACAGCCCCGGGGGCTACCAGGGCTTGATCGGCGTCACCCCAGACCTGGCGGTGCTCGGCAAGATCGTCACCGGCGGCCTGCCTGGCGGTGCGGTGGTTGGACGGGCCGAGATCATGAAGCTGTTCGACTACACCGGCGATGCCCAGCACGATCGATTCGGGCGCGTCTCGCACCTCGGAACGTTCAACGCCAACCCGCTCTCGACGGCGTCCGGTATCGCCAGCTTGCAGCTTGTGGCGGACGGCTCGGCCCAGGCTCACGCCGATCGGGTCGCGGAGCAGCTACGACGGGGAATGAACGAGATCCTCGAGGAGGAGCAGGCGGCTGCTTACACCTACGGCGATTCGTCCGTCTTCCACGTCTTCATGGAGGCGTATCCCGGGACCGGTGCCGCGAGCCGCGCCGCGCTCCACACGACGGACGCCACCGTTCTCAAGACGATCCCGGGCGCTGTTATCACGGCGTTCCAGCGCAACCTGAACATCCGCGGCGTCGACCTGATGTCGTACAACGGTGGCGTGACCTCGGCGGCGCACACCGAGGAGGACGTCCGCCAGACCCTCGTCGCGTTCCGCGAGACGATTCGGGTGATGCTGGCCGAGCAGATCCTGGCCCCGCTGGGCGGAGCGTGACAGCGGAGTTGGCAGGGCGGACGGCGCTGGTCACCGGCGGGAGCAGCGACATCGGCGCGGCGATCTCTCTGGCGCTCGCGAAGCGCGGCGCGGACGTTGCGATCCACTACCATCGCAACGCCGACAAGGCCGCCGCCATCGCCGAGGAGGTTCAGGCGCTCGGCCGGCGGGCCTGGATCGTCCAGGCCGACCTGAGCGTCGCCGACGAGGCGCGAAGGCTCGCGGTCGAAGCGAGCGCCCTGGCGCCGATCGACATCCTGGTCAACAACGCCGGGGCGCCCGTCCGACGAGTCCACTGGACGGAACTGGACGAGCCGTTCCTGGACACAGTCTTCGGTCTGAACTACCGAGCGCCGCTCTATCTTGCCCAGCGGCTCACGCCCGGCATGGTCGAGCGGGGGCGGGGCGTCGTGATCAACATCCTGTCGACCGCCGCCTGGGTCGGTGGGACCGATACCGTCTACGCCTACGCCTCGGCGAAGGGTGCCCTGCTCACGCTGACGCGCGGCCTGGCGCGATCGCTGGCGCCGAAAGGCGTTCGGGCCCTTGCCATCGCGCCAGGCACCATCGACACTGAGTTCCAACGCACGGGCACCTCGCCCGAGATGCTCGCCGAGCTGGTCAGGAGCAACTTGCTTGGCCGGATGGGCCGCCCGGAGGAGATCGGCGAGATCGTCGCGTTCATGGCGACCGATGCCGCCAGTTTCGTGGTTGGCGAGACGATCCACGTCAATGGCGGCTTCTACATGAGCTAGCGCGCCGAGCCCGAATGGGGGCGCTACCGCAGCCGTGGGTCGAGGGCGTCTCGCAGGCCGTCGCCGAGCAGGTTGAACCCGAGCACCGTCAGAGCGATCGCCAGGCCCGGGAAGATCGAGTTCCAGGGCGCCAGCAGCAGCACCTGCTTGCCGGCGTTCAGCATCGTCCCCCACGACGGCGTCGGCGGCTGCGTGCCCAGGCCAAGGTAGCTCAGCGTCGCCTCAGTCAGGATCGCCGTGGAGAAGGCGACCGTCGCCTGGACGACGATCGGCGCGGTCATGTTCGGCAGGATGTGACGGCGAACCAGCCAGAGATCGCCCGCGCCGACGGCCCGCGCCGCCGTGACGAAGTCGCGCTCGCGCAGTGAGAGGGTCGGCGCCCTTGCGACGCGACTGAACTGCGGCGCATAGACGATCCCAATCGCGATCAGTACGCTGTTCAGGCTCGGCCCGAGCACGCTGGTGATCGCGATCGCCAGCACGATCGCCGGCAGCCCGAACAGGACGTCCATCAACCGCATGATGATCGAGTCGACCCAGCCGCCGTAGTACCCGGCCAGCAACCCAAGGATCGAGCCGCTGATCAGCGCGATCCCGACCGAGATGATCCCGACCCAGAGCGAGACGCGAGCGCCGTGGATCACCCGGCTCAGCACGTCGCGGCCGAAATCGTCGGTGCCGAGCGCGTACGCACCACCCGGCGCCTGGAGCGGCTGCGCGAGCTGCGACGTCGGGTCGAACGGGGCCAGAACGCCCGCCAGCGCCGCCAGCACGATGACGATCGCCACAATGACGCCGCCCAATGCGCCGATCGGGTTCTTGAGGATCAGGCGCCAGACCGGCCGGGAGCGCGGGGGCCGGTGGGGCGCCTCCGCGGCGGCTGCCGTGATACTGGCGGACCGCGCAGCGGAGCTCGTGACCTCGGCGCTCACGGTTGCCGCCTTGACCGGCCCAACCACTCAGCCATACTTGATCCTCGGGTCGAGCTGCGCATACGTCAGGTCCACCAGCAGGTTGGTCAGCGCGAACACCAGCGCGAAGAACAGCACCGTCCCCTGCACGACGGGATAATCACGCTGGTAGATGCCGTTCAGCAGCATCCAGCCCAGGCCGGGCAGCCCGAAGAGCTGCTCGATCACCACCACACCTCCGAGCAGCGCGCCGGCCTGCAACCCGATGATCGTGACGACCGGGATCAGGGCGTTCCGCAGGACGTGCCGGATCAGGACCGCCTTCTCGTGCAGCCCCTTGGCGTACGCGGTTCTGACGTAATCCTCGCCGAGCACCTCCAGCACCGTCGAGCGGGTCATCCGCATGACGATCGCCGTCAGAAAGACGGCCAGCGAGATCGTCGGAAGCAGCATCTGCTGAAGGTTGGTAAGCGGGTCTTGCGTGGGCGGGACGTAAATCAGGGCCGGCGACCAGCGGAACCAGAACGACGCGGCCAGGATCAGGATCGTCGCCAGCCAGAAGTTCGGCACAGACAGGCCGATCAGCCCCAGCAGCCTGGCGACGAAGTCGGTCCAGCCATTGCGCGACAGGGCCGAGATCACGCCGAGGGGGATCGCGATGACCGAGGAGACGACGATCGACAGCACCGCCAGCTCGATCGTCGTCGGCAGACGCGCGGCAATCAGCGGCAGCACCTCCTGCTGGGTCCGGAACGATTTGCCCAGGTTGCCCTGGAGGATGCCGCCCATCCAGCGCACATACTGCACCGGCCAGGCGTCGTTGAGCCCGAACTGCTCGCGTACGGTGTGCTGCTGGCTGGCGGACATCGAGCCCTCGGTCCCGATCATCATGTCGATCACGTCGCCCGGCAGCAGACGGACCATCGTGAAGATCAGGATCGAGACGCCGAACAACACCAACACGGACAGGGCGAGACGGCGGGCAAGATACTGCATCGTAGGGGATAGGGGATAGGAGATAGGGGATAGGGAGCAGGGAGAAGATCCCTATTCCCTATCCCCTACCACCTATCACCCCACCGTCGTGTCCTTCAGGAAGATCCGACGCTGGGTGAACGACTGCTTGTAGCCGCCCACCTTGTCGGTCACGGCCTCGATGTTGTTCTTGACGTACCAGTACATCCAGAGGGCTTCGTCCTCGGCCATCTTCTGGATCTCGAGGTACAGTTGCTTGCGCTTCGCCTGGTCGGTGGTGACGCGCGCCTGCTCCAACAGGTCGTCCATCTTCGGGTCGCTGTAGCCGGTGTTGCTGTCGCCGCCGGTCTTGTAATAGAGGTAGAGGTAGCCGTCAGGGTCCGGCCGGAAGGTGAAGGCGGTCGCGCCGATGTCGTAGTCGAAACCGGCGGCCTTCGAGGCGCGCTTCACGTAAGTGCCCCACTCGACCTGCTCGACCTTCGCGTCAACGCCAAGCTTCTTCCAGGCCTCCTGGCAGACCAGCGAGGTGGCGACGAACTCCGGGTACTGGGGCGAGCAGAGGATCGTCGTGGCGAAGCCGTTGGGGTGGCCGGCCTCGGCCAGCAGCTTCTTGGCCCCCTCGACGTCGGGCTTGGTGTACTTCAGCTCACTCTCCGGCAGTGCCCAATCGCCGAACCCCGTCGCGATGGCGCCGGAGGGAACGCCGGCGCCGAAGACCGCCTTCTGGATCACTTCCTTGGTATCGACGGCCATCCGCAGCGCCTGACGAACGCGCTTGTCGTCGAACGGTTTGCGCGAGACGTTGAACGGGTGGGTCGTGAGCCAGGCTGACGGGCTCGACAGCACCTGGAGGCCCGCCTGACCCTTGAGCTGCTCGGCGCCCTGGGCGTCCAGGGTGGCCATCTGGATCTGGCCGCTCCGCAGCGCCGCGATCCGCGCGTTCTGGTCGAGCATGATCTTGAAGGTCATGCCTTCGAGCTGCGGGCGCCCCTTGTCCCAATAGTCGGTGTGTCGCTGATAGGTCACGTGGTCGGTCGGCACGAACTCGGCGAGCTTGAACGGCCCGGTCCCCATGGCCTGGAGCTTGGGATTGTTGTTCTTGTACCAGTCTTTCGGGATGATGGCCGACGCGCGCAGGACCGAGAAGGCGCCGAGCAGGCCGGGGTATGGCGAGGTGAGGTTGACCTGGACCGTGTAAGGGTCTTTGACCTCGACGCTCTTGATCGGGGTGAGCAACGAGCGCCAGGGCGAGCCGGTCTTCTCGTCGACGGCCGTCTCGAGGCTGTACGCCACGTCGGCGCCGGTCATCTCCTGCCCGTTGTGAAACTTGACGCCCTTGCGCAGGTGGAAAACGTACGTCGTGTCGTTGGGCGTCTCCCAGCGCTCGGCAAGTGCCGGAACGATCTGGGTCTTCTCGTCGTAGCCGGTCAGGCTCTCGTAGATGAACTCGTACGCCTGGAGGGCCGAGAAATTCGAGCTGGCGTACGGGTCGAGCTGGACCGGGTCGACCTCCTGAGCGGCGATCAGCGTGCCACCGGTCTTCGCGGCGGGGGCAGGCGTCGGGGCCGCGGCAGCGGGCTTCGCTTCGGCGGGCTTTGCCTCGGCCGGCTTCGAGGCAGGAGCAGCCTGCGTCGGCGCGGCAGCGGCGGCCGGCGCCGCGGGTGCAGCAGTCGCCGCGCCCGAGATGTCCTTCGGCACCACTGCCGTAGCCACGGACTGAGCCGGGGCCTGCTGGCCCGAAGACGCGGGCGCGCTCGGGGCCTGCGGGGCACACGCCGCCAGCAGTCCGGCGGCGCTCGCGCCCATCGCGACGCTGGTGACGCCGCGCAGGAAATGTCGTCGTGACAGTCGAGCAGCGCGCCTTCCCGATCGGTCGCTGCCAGAGTCGGCGGTCCGGACCATGCTTCCCTCCTGTTCGCTCGCCGAACGCTCGACGGCGGGGCTCAGCAGTCTCGTCCGTGAAGTGCCCCAAGAGTACGGCGCGTCCCGGGGGCTGTCAAGCGACACGTCGCCCAACCGAGATACCCATTATGCGGTCAGGATTGACAAATGTCGACAAAGGGCATCGCCGTCTTCTGACGCGTCGGTGCCGCCGTCCGGGGCACAATCTCCCACGGATCGACACCTGGGCGGAGGACCGACGTGGTTGAGGTGCGGCAGCTCGGTGGTGTCCGAAACTTCGGCTGGCTCCAGGCTGGACGGATCGCGCGCGGCGAGCAGCCGCCGATGGAGGACGACACCCTCGAAGCGCTGGCCGCCGAGGGCATCCGGAGCGTGATCTCGCTGCGCCAGGAAGCCGAGCGCGAGGGGACGCTGGACGGACGGCTTGTCCCCGCCTACTCCGCGGAGGGGCAGCGGCTCGCCTGCGAGCGAGTGGGACTCCGGTTCCACCACGTCGGCTGCACGGACTACCAGGCCCCGTGCCCGGACGAGGTCGCCGACACGCTGCGCGCCATCGACGCTGAGGTCTCGGCCGACCGCCCGGTCTTCGTCCACTGTCGGGCCGGCGTCGGGAGGACCTCGATCATGACCTGCGCCTGGCTGATGAGCCAGGGCGTGCCAGGCAATGAGGCCGCTGCGATCCACGTCCAGTTCCTGGACGAGCTCGACGCTCGGCTCAAGATCCCGTCGGCGTACTGGGACGCCTACCTGAAGCGAGTCGGCCGGGCGCAGTCGTGGTGGGGCCTCTGCCAGATCGCCGAAGCGCTCGGCACGCCGATCACCGGCAGCTTCACGATTCTGGCGCCCGAGCGCCCGACCGAGGCCGAAGGCTGGGAGGCGTGGTACCGGCAGGTGCTGAAGCCGTGGCGCGAGGCGCTCGGGCGGTGATTCCCTGAAAGGCTATTCGCCGACGATCACCTCGCCGGCATCCCCGTTGACCTCCAGCAGGTCCCCGTCCTGGATCAAGGTGAGTGCGTCGCGCACGTTCACCACGGCCGGCAGCCCGTACTCACGCGCCACGATCGCGCCGTGCGAGAGGTAGCCGCCCACCTCCATCACCACCGCCGAGGCCCGTAGGAAGAGCGGCGTCCAGCCCGGATCGGTCGAGGGAGCCACCAACACGTCGCCGGGCTGGAGTCGCGCGCTCTCACCTGGGTGGCGGATCAGGCAGGCCGGTCCCCTCGCCCGCCCGGACGAGACGCCAGCGCCGACCAGCCGTCTTGCGTCGCGCCGGCCCCCCGGGTCACGCTGGCTGTCGGCGGGGTTCGGCGGCCAGGCGACGGCCGCCCCCTGCGCGACCTCGGCCAGCCGTCCTTCGGCGTCGAGGACGATCACGTCCGGCGGCTCCAGGGCCAGCCAGGCTGCCCGCTGGGCGGCCCGGTCCGCCACCAGCGCGCGGGCGCCGGCGCCGTCCCAGTCGCCCTCCGCCCAGGCCGCGATGTCCCACCACGCGAGGTGGAAGATGTCGTCCGTCCGATCGAGCAGGCCGGCGGCGAACATCCGCTTGCCAAGCTCGTTCGTCATCATCCGGGTCACCTGGAGCGTGCTGACCAGCGCCGACTTGCCGGCCTCCCGCAGGGCTGCTGCACGCCGGGCGCGGGCCGCCAGCCAGCTCACGAGCGGTCGCATCCAGAGCGGGAGCGACCGGGCCTCACGCTCGGCGGCCTGGCGGCGTGCGGCGGCCTGCGCCCGACTGCCGATCCCGGTGTGCAGGTCGAGGAAGGTCCGAACCTGCTCCAGCAGGAAGGTCGGATCTTCGTTCCAGCGCGGGTTCGCGATCTCGACCTCGTAGACACCGCGATGGCCGAACTCCTCCAGCAGCATCTCGACGCCGCGCCGGAACGGCGACGCCACGGGCAGTGACTTCCAGTCCCACGGATCGAGCGGGGATGCCTCCAGGTAGGCACCGGCGGCCGGCTCACGCTCGGCGAGCCGCGCCAGCTCGATTAGTCGGTAGCCGTGCTCGGCCGTCACGACGCTGTTCGTGCCGGCCAGCAACGCCGATGCGATCCGCAACCCCTCGCCCGGCCGCACCTTCTCGATCAGGTCAGTCAGCACCTTGTCCCAGAGCGAGCCGGCGTTGTTGAGCTGAAACAGCCGCGAGAACGCCGTTGCGACGTCGTTGGTCCGGTTCCGCCAGGCGATGACCTCGGCGTTCGAGAGGCCCGAGATGTCGTCACGGGTCCGTACCTCGACGATGCCGCGCACCCGTGCAATCTCGCGCTCGTAAACGCGCGCGGAGTGCCAGAGCTGCCTGAGCAAGCGGAGCCGGGCCAGCTTGCGCCGTCTCCCCTCCTTGCCAGCCCACGGATCGCCGACGATCGGCGTCTCCGGCTGCATGCCGCCCATGCTGACGTTGACCTCGGCCGGCGTAAACCCGAGGCTGTCGAACATCAACCAGTGCATCGCCGTCAGGTCGAAGTAGGCCCGGCCCTCCAGCCGGCGCACCGTCTCCATTCCCTCTGGAATCTGGTAGCCGGTCGTCTGAAGGTGGGTGTAGATGATCCCGCGTAGGATCCGCTGGATGATGCTCCACCCCAGGGTGCTCGGCACGCCGGCCACCGCGTCCTTCAGGTTGGCGTTCGACCAGACGACCGGCAGATGCCTGACCTGGTCCGGGGTCACGTACGGCAGGCGGGTGATCGGCCGAGCCTGGACCAGCCAGAACCGTTCGCCGTCGTACGCCCACTCGACGTCGTACGTGTCCTGGCCGTCGCCCAGCGCCCAGAGCACCCGCAGGACGATCCGCGTGAGCGCGAGCGCCCGGTCGTCCGTGAGCAGGCGAGTCGTTGCACCCCGGCGGGCGGATACCTCCAGGCTCCGCTCGTCGATTCGCAGTTCGATCTCCTCCGGCTCGACCTGCCCGTCGACCAGCGCCTCGCCGAGGCCCGGCGCGGCGTTGACCACGATCAGGTCGCGCCGTCCGGTCCGTGGGTCGGCCGAGAACGCGACGCCAGCCGCGCCCGGCGCAGCGTCCGGCTCTCCAGCCCGACCGACCATCGCGCAGAGCACCACGGCGCAGGCGACGGCATCGTCTGACAGTCCCAGGCGACGGCGGTAGGCGAAAGCGCGCGGCATCCAGAGCGAGGCGTAGCACTGCCGGATCGCGTCGAGGGCGGCGTCCAGGCCCACGACGTTCAGGACGCTCTCGTGGATGCCGGCGAACGACGCCTCGACGCTGTCCTCGGCGGTGGCGCTGGAGCGGACGGCGACCGGCCGGTCGCCGAGGCCGTGCTGGTCCAGGAAGTCGCGAACGGCCTCGACCACGGACGTCGAGAGCGGCGTCCCCATGATCGCCGCGCGGATCGCGTCGAGGTGCGCGATCGTCTCGGGTGCGTCGGCGGCCGTCGCCGGCACCTCGGCCACCGCTGCGAGGTGCGCCTCAATGCCGGCGCCGGTCAGGTGCTCGCGGTACGCCTCGGCGGCCAGCACGGCGCCTTCGGGCACGGTGAAGCCGTAGCGCGCCAGCCGCCCGAGGTTCCACCCCTTGCCGCCGACGATCGTCGGCCCGGCCGTGACGGCCTCGGCGTACGAGAGCAGCGGCGCCGGGGGATCGGGGGGCGATGCTGGCGTGGATGCGTTCGTGAGCCTCATCGACGGCGCGACCTTCAGGAAGGATAGCCAATGCCGCGTCAACTCGGTCGGCTTCCCGATCCGGGCTGGCCGTGCTCGACCCGGGTTGAGGGCGACCGTGTCGACTTCCCGCGGCAGACCGACACGAGCGGCGCATCTTCGTCACAGACGTGCAAGAAGCCTGTCGGAGCATCGAGAAGGGATCGGTGCGGACGAGCCTCTCGACCACGACCAGGAGGCGCCACGCACCTTCCTCGGCGAGCTCTCGGTGACCACCGGCGCGAACTGCATCGCCAGCTTCACCACCAGTTTCCCGGTCCTCATCAATCCGAGTCATGTCGTCACCGCCACCGCGACGGACGGCGCAGTGGGAACGTCGGAGCTGAGCCCGGCCCGGGGCCTCACCCCGACGAGATGCGCACCACGGCCACCCGTCCAGGTCACCACGGCCCGTGATGGCCCGGGCCGACTTCGGGCACGGATCGCGGCAGTCGAGTCCCCGGTGACCCCAGGCAACCGTCTTCGCGAGCTCCAGGTGTCCGCAACGACCAACGCTCGCCTCGACGTCGTCGGTAGGCCAGGGGATCTGACCGGCGGCGCCATCGTTCCCTTGCCCGGCCGTCCCGGTGCGATCGAGCTGGTGGTCCGCCGCCTGACGCCCGGTCAGCCCGCGACGGCGCAGCTGGTCGCGGTCGACGACTGCGGCCCCTGGCGGACGCTCGTCGGAGGCGGCCCGAACGCGTTCTGACGGTGTGGCCGTTCGATACAATGGGGTCGATCGGCCGCCCCAGATTTTGATCGCAGGAGCCACGGTAGCATGCCGCTCAGCTATGCTGGCAAGGCCCCCCGGGGTGTGCACGCCCTGAAGCGTCGGATCTCCCGGGGCACCAGCCGACGGTGGATCGTTCAACGATTCTGGGAGGAGATGCAGCCGACGCCTGAAATGCGGGCCGCCGACTTCGGGGTGTCTGGTCGTCGTTCCCTCGCCGCCACCTTCTTCGAGCGAGCCTACCCGTGGAAGCACCAGTTGACGGCGATCGGTCGGGCAGTGGAAGGTGCCGATTGGCTCGCGGAGGCGTTCCCGGGGCTGACGTTCCTCGAGGCTGACTTACGGTCGATTCCCCTGCCGGACGACTACTTTGACATCGGCATCTGCAATGCCGTCGTCGAGCACGGCGGCACCCACGAGCAGCAACGGGCGCTGGTCCACGAGGTCTGCCGGGTCGCTCGGAAGGTGATGTTCACCATGCCGAACAAGCGCTTTCCGATCGAGCACCACACGCTGCTACCGCTCGTTCACTGGCTGCCGGATCACCAGTTCAGGGCGATCCTCCGCTTTCTCGGAAACGACTTCCTGGCTAGCGTCGAAAATCTGAACCTGCTGGACGCGGACACCTTGCTGAGCCTGTTCCCGCCCGACCGCGAGACGCGGCTCGTGCGAGGAGCGGGCTGGATGCGGTTCACCAGCGTCCTCTGCGTCTCGACGGCGCGGGACTGACCCGACGACGCACCGCGCCCGCCGACGCACCGGATCCGCACCGCGAGCCGGACCCGATCTACCGAAGGGGTCCGGCTCGCGGAGTGTATCCCGACGAAGCAGGGACTCGCGGTGCGGATGGGACGTGTAGGAGTCAGCGGCTACGCTGTGGCGGCGAAACGGCGCGGCCGATACCGCAGCGTCGACTCCGGCAGCGGCACGCCCTGCGCAGTCAACCACTGCCGGCGGACCAGCGCCGCCGCGCCGTGCATCAGGTTCTCCGCTACCTGCACGACGCTTCGATTCTCAACCGCCTCCAGGAAGCTGCCGCGCGCCCAGGTGTTGAAGGCACCCATCGCCGGGCCGCACCAGACCTGAAAGTCGACGCGCCGATCGTCCAGCCCCTGCTGCGCCCAGCCCGACGAGAGCCCGAGGTACCAGCGCATCACCAGCGCCATCTTGTGATGCTCGTCACGCGCCGCCCGTTCGAGCTGGCGCGGATCGACGCGCTCGAAGAACGCCTGGGTGGATCGCCAGATCTCGTCCACCGACATCCGGAAGACGTTCGATTCGAGCTGCTGGCGCTCCCGATCGGGGATTTCCGCAAGCGAGCCGTACCGCCGGTACAGCTCGAGCAGCCGCTGGCTCCGCGAGGCGAACAGCGTCCCGCGCCGCAGCACCTGGACCTGCGACCCCATCTCGAACGAGCCGGCGTCGGCGGCCATCGCCACGTCACTCGACGTCGCCTCCGCCAGCATCTGCCGCACCAGCGGCGAGGTCCCCGATTCGACGCACCCCTGGTTGATCGAGCCGGTCAGGACGTAGTCGGCGCCCAGCATGAACGCCGCCGCGACGGATTCCGGCGTCCCGAGCCCGCCGGCTGCGCCCACCCTGATCGGCCGGGTGTACCGCTGCTGAGCCACGATCTCATCGCGGAGCGCCCGCATCGTCGGCAGCAACGCGCTCAGCACCTGCCGATCGGTGTGTCCGCCGGAGTCGCCCTCGGCCGTGATGTCGTCGGCCATCGGGATCAGGCGCGCCAGTTCGGCCTCGCGCTCGGTGATCCGGCCCTCGCGCAGAAGCTGATCGAGGAACTGAGGCGGTGGCGGCTCCATGAAGCGTCGGGCGACCTCCGCCCGCGAGATCTTCGCGAACAGCCGGTTCGGGACGACGATCTCACCGTCCGACCGCTGGTGGATGCCGGAGACGCGGTACTGAACCAGCGGCGCCGTCAACATGATGAACGCCGAGGCGTTAACGCAGCGGATCCCCTGTTCCAGGTACAGGTCCACGACCTTCTGCGAGCCGAGCAGATCGTGCACGTCGTGGAGCAGGCTGAAGCCGAGCGGCGCGTCCGGCTCGACCGTCTGTTTGATCCTGTGGACGGCCTCGGCGACGCGGCCGGGCTCCAGGCCCCCTGCCCCGAAGAATGCCAGCAGCTTCGCCTGCGCGGCGGCCGCGACCAGCTCCTCCGAGGCGATCCCGTTCGCCATCTCGCCGATCACGTAGGCGTAGCGGGCACCGTGCACTCGTCTGAACTCCGGGCTCCCCAGCCTCTCCGGCAACAGGGCGGGCGCCCAGGCGACTACCTCGCCATCGGACGCCCCATTCTCGGACGGCCCATCAGGCAGGATCCGCAACCCCGCTGGTCCGCTGCGCACGACCACGGCCGTCGAGATGTCTTCGAGCACGTCCTGAAGGTTGACCTCACCCCCCAGCCCCCTCTCCGCGCCGGAGAGGGGGGTTGGGGGGGTGAGGTCGCCGCCGATGCTCCGCACCACGTCCCGCACGGCGATGCGGACGGAGAGCAGTTCGAAGCTCAGGCAGACACGGCCTTCGGCATCGGCGACCGTGATCGACGACAGGTCGCGCGTCGGGTGCTGCTCCAGCAGCCGAACGTAGCTGTAGGCGTGCTCGGGCAGGCTCCGGTGCACGACCAGCTTCGAGACTCGGTACGGCACCATCGTCCACTGCGGCGCCGCGCCGTCCGTACGCAGCTCGGCCAGCATCCGGGGCAGCACCACGCCGTACGTCGCCTGGAAGCAGCCATCCAGCATGGCAGGATTGAACGCGTGGTCCGGCAGCGCCGCGCGCGCCGCCTCGCCGAAGCGGAGCTCGGCAATCGTCTCGTACTGGGAGATCAGCCAGGCACGCTGGATGACCTGGAACGCCTTGCCGAGCGCGATGCCGGTCAGCGCGTAGACCTGGTAGATCTCATCCTGCACCGCGACACTGGTGGCGCGAGCTGTGATCCCCGCCAGGTCGAGCGTCTCAGGCGGCACCGCGGACACCGGGACGGCCACGCCGCTGGCGTGCTCTACCCAGCCGTCCTCCGTGCCGACCGGATGGCTCCGGACCCGAACGGACAGGGCGCCGTCCGCCCGCCTCTCGACGGACGCCGAGACCTCGGACTCCTGATCCTCCGGGACCGGCAGCGGGCGCAGCAGCCGTAGCGACTGCAGCTGATAGCCGCCCCCCGCGTGTCCCGTCGACGCCTCGATCGCCATCGCAACGAAGCCGGCGCCCGGCAGGATCTGCACGTCGAGGATCCGATGGTGCTGGAGCAGGTCGCTCCGCCCGGAAAGGATCGTCCTCCGCTCGGAGGTCTCCGTCGAAGCCGTCATCATCGCCGTCATGGCGCACCACCCGCGTCCTGCCCAAGGCTGGACTGAATACTCGTGAGCGCCTCAGCCTTCGAGAGGTGCCCCTGGCGCAGCTTCGCCAGCGTGCTGCTGACGTGCGCGTGGTCGATCTGCGCGTTGAACAGC
>Ga0075430_100001879_pt1 | contig 17195 bp, 15 predicted proteins | sample RhiMetdeltSRZDD4_FD_75294 | JGI IMG/M metagenome (GOLD analysis project Ga0075430, IMG submission 75294) | Populus rhizosphere microbial communities from Tennessee, USA - Rhizosphere MetaG P. deltoides SRZDD4 | ecosystem: Host-associated > Plants > Roots > Rhizosphere > Soil | place: USA... | reverse complement strand
GGCGCCCACAGCAGCGCCGCCACGGCGCCCAGCCTCAAGGTTCTGCGCAGCACCGGCACCGGTCCTACTTGTCGCCTTCCATGTACCAGTAGATGCGCGAGCGCCGTTGCGTGATGGTGGGCGTCACGCGGCTGGCGCCGATCGGCGTGCTGACCCCGCCGCCGCGCTGCACGCCGCCGATCATCACGGTGACCGGCGTGCCGTTGGGACCGACCGGCACCGTCCCCGTGACCGGCGACGGCGGCAGCCCGCCGCCCGCGAACTCCGCGGAGCGCGCCCCGCCGCACAGCGACGTCGTGTTCGCCGCGCCGGAGGCGTTCAGCAGGTTCAGCGCGTAGCCGCGGGCGGTGCCGAGGTTGCTGACGCACACCCCTTTGTCGGCCGTATCCGGATGGTTGGTGCTGAAGAACACCAGCCCGCCGAAAATGGTGGAGGAGGTCACCGTCTGCTCGCCCTGTGCCGCGGTCAGGTCCATGAACCAGCCGTTCGAGCCCGCGCTCATCTTCGTCTTGCAGTCGGTGGCGGTGGTGAAGTCGTCCATCAGCGTCGCGTCGTCGATGTTCACCGGCAGCCCGGTGGTGGCGAAGGTGTCGAGGAACATGTAGAAGCGGTTCTGCACCTTTTCGCGGAACGGGTAATTGACGCTCAGCGGGCGTTCGCGGTCGCCCGAGCCGACGGTGAGGAACACCCTGCCGGCGTTGAACACCGCGGCGGGCGCGAAGAGGAATTTCCTGAAGGTCTTCGGGTCGGCCTGCGCGATGTGCGTCAGCACCCAGTCGCCGGCCTTGAGCGGCGCCTGCGTCGCCGGGTCGACGAAGTCGATGCGGTACAGGCCGCCGCCGGTATCGGCGAAGTAGCCGTGGTCGGCGAAGCCCTCGGCGGTGCGGGCGACGAGCGTCACGTCGCCCACCACGCTGCGCTTGACGCCGGTGAAGGTCTGCAGCAGGTTGCCCGTGTCCGCGTCGATGACGAAGGCCGTGGCGCCCTTCTGGTCCTTGCACACCGGATCCAGGCTGGTGTTGCTGGCGTCCGTGGGATCCGAGAAGTCGTTGTCCTCGCAGCGGTCATAGCCGCCGCCGGTGATGATCACCGGACTGGTGTCGCTGTAACCCTTCACCAGGGCGACGCTCGGCACCGACCAGGTCTGGCCCATCGCCTCGAAACCCGAGGTGCAGTCGGTGTCGTCGAGCAGGTTCGGGCAGCCGACGCGCCACTTCATCGTCGGCAGCTCCGGATTGGTCACGTCGAAGCCGTAGATCATGCGCCCGCCGCGCCGCATCGAGGGGAAGACCCAGACCTTGCTGTTGTCCAAATTCTGGAACAGGCCGGCCGAGCCGTCGAAGAAATAGTCCTTGCGCGTCGGCGTCGGCGTGGGCAGCGGCTCCTCCATGTTCGGGTAGAGCACCAGGGGCTCCTGCGGATCCTTCATGCGCTTCAGCTTGGCATGGTGCTCGGGCGCGATGAAGCTCCAGAGCTCCTTGCCGTCGCGGCCGCGCACCGCGCGGAAGTGGCCGTCGTTCGCGCCGTAGTACATCACCACCCCGGTGTCGCCGCCGTCGCTGGCCGGCAGTTTGCCGTAGTTGACCGGCAGCGGCCGCGAATGCGCGACGTCGCCGTGCACCGAGGGCCGCACGTCCTTGAAGTCGTCGTTCTTGTTTTCGTCGTCCACGTCGACGCCGCGGATCCAGTCGACGAGCGTGGCGTGGGCGGCCGCGTCCGCGGCGCCCAACGCCCCTTCGCTGACGTTGGTCGCGTTGAACTCGTCCATCGTCTCGCCGAACTTGCAGGCGCTAGTCTTGCTGCAGGTGTAGATGATGCGATTGACGGTGTTGGTCGGCGTGGTATCGGTGGTGGGTGGATTGTTGCCCTTTCTCACCACTTCGGCGGTCGCCCCCTTCTCCACGTTCGAGCCGTCGGGCAGGTCGGAGAACACGCTGGTGGACGCGGAGACGCACAAGCCCGCGCTGTCCTGCGAGAACGCCCAGTACTTGCCGCTGTCCGAGGTCCAGAAGCTTTCGACGCAGGGCCGGATGAAGCCGGTCTCGGTCGACACCGCGTCCGCGCCCTTCGCGTCCGCGAGCTTGGCTTCTTCGCCGAACAGGGCGATCTGGTAGCGCTTCAGGTTGCCGTACCAGCGCGGCTTGGCGTCCGCGTCCGGCCGGAACATGCCGATGAACACCTGGTTCTCGTTCTGCGAGCGGTTGGTGGCGTTGATCGGCAGGCTCGCGGAAGCGAACACGCTGTTGAGGGCCTGGATGTCGATCAGGATCTGGCGGATGGCGTTGATGATGTCCTGCTCGTTGGTCGCCTGGAAGTAGCCGCCGCCCCCGACCCGCGCCATGTTGAACAGCAGCGAGGTCTGGCGCGCGTCCTGCGCGTTCTTGAAGACGTCGATGGTGTAGATCTTCGCGTTCTGCTGGCCCTCGGCGGCGTTGACGTCGGTGGTGTACAGGAACTGCGCCCACTCGTCGGCGTTGCGCGCCACGTTCGCGGCCGGCACCGCGCTCTCGCCGGTTTGCGACACGACGTTGGGCCGCGTGGCCTGGACGTTGTACTGTCGGGTACTGCCGCCCGGGCACGCAAGGCTGATGGTTCCACCGGCGATCGGCGTGGTCTCCACGCAGGAGAAGTTGGTGTGGTGCGCGAACGTGTCCTTCAGTGTCTGGGGGATACTCGCAGTGCAGTTGCTCAGGCGGTTGGTGACGTTGCCGCCGGTGCCGCAGGAAGTGATCACGTTTCCGAGGTCATCCTTGAGCGTTTCCGTCACGTTGATGGTCGACAGCACCGGCATGCTCAGCTGCGTGGCGCTGCCGCCGACACCGGTGAGCACGCTGCCCGCCAGGTCCTGGGTGGGGAAGCCGTTGCCGATGAAGATGATGTAGTTCTTGCCGCAGCTGGTGTCGTCGGTGATCGGCGACCCGTAGGTGGTGAACGGATCGCTGAACGCGGCCTTGTCGGTCTTGACGTCCGGATCGCCCGAATAGCGCACCGGCCCGAAGTGCGTCGCCAAGGGGCCCGCCACCGTGTCCACCGGGGTGCTGCCGTTCGGGTTCGGCAGATGCGCGCGCGCCGGGCTGGTGTGGCCGCCGAGGTACTTGAACGCCTCGAACAGGGTGGAGCTGTAGTTGGTCTTCGAGGTGCCCGTCTTCTCCGAAGGAGAGTCGAAATTCTTGTAGATGCAGTTCGGCGTGCCGTTGAGCGAATTGGCCTTGTCCACGCAGCCGGTGTCCGGCCCGATCATTTCCTGGAACGCGGTCTTGTTCACGTCGGTCATCGGCCGGATGTGGTAGCGCACGTAGCCGCCGGCCGCGTTGCTGCCGCTGCCCTCGGTGAACATCATCAGGCCGAAATTGACCTTGTCGGTCAGCTCGCCGGCCACGGTGCGCAGCGCGCGCAGCTCGGATTGCCCCTGCTTGAAGCCGCCGTCCCACTGCTGGCTGGCGGAAGACCAGTTGGCGCTGTTGTCGATGATCACCAGGACGTTCGGGTTCTGCGCGGTGGCCGCGGCGCCGACGAACAGGTCGAGGTCCTCGGCCTGCGCGCGATGGGTTGCGGCGAAACCCAGCGCCAGTGCGAGCGCTGCGCCGAGGATCGGTCTGTAGGAGTTCATGGCTGGTCCCTGTTCTCTGTCTAGCACGACGTGCCGGCGGTATCGGCGCTGACGCGCACGCCGACGCCCTGTTTCACGGTGACGCTGGTTCCCGAAAAGGTGCTGGTGGTGCGCGCCGAGATCTCCCAGATCGTGTTCGCGCACAGCGAGTCGCCGGTGACCGCGCCGGCCACGCCGAACTGCTGCTGCTGGCCGGCGGAGCAGCCCAGGTCTTCCGCGTCGCTCAGGTTGAGGGCGTCGTTCTTGATCGGCTTGACGGTGACGCAGGCGGGTTGCGGCGTGAGCGTGGTGGTGTACTCCGGATTGCCGTCGCCGGTCACGTCGTTGCACATGGTGTTCTGCGCGCCGCAGGGGTTGAGCACAGCGTTCGCCGGGTTGGCGAGGAACAGCGGCGTGCTGATCACGGTTTCGAGCGTCTCCTGCGCCGCGTACAGCGCCTCGTTCCTGGACTGCATGTTGCCGACCACGCGCAGATTGGTGTTGGCGGTGTTCATCGAGCTCACCGCGAACAGGGTGAGCAGCACCAGCATGATCAGCGCGATCACCAGCGTGGCGCCGCGTTGCCGGATTGCAGAGCGCATCATGGCTTGTCCCTCCTGCCCGCGGCGTTGGCGACGCGCACCAGGCTGCTGTAGACGTGCCGGCGGTAGGCGCCGCCGGGGGTCACCGTGACCGGGGCGCCGTCGATATCGTTGCCGAGCGCGTAGGTCTTGGCGTCGGTGAAGCCGGGAGAGGTTTCCAGATTGCGCGCCAGCAGGTGGACGCGCGCGGTGACCACGTTCATCCAGTTGTTGAGCGGGCAGGCGCCCGCGCAGGCCCCCTTGGGGAAATTGCTCGGATTGGCGACATAGGAGTCCGGCACCCCGTCGCCGTCGGTGTCCAGGCCGTATTCGACCTGGAACTCTTCGATGCCCTCGACCAGCGGCGTGCTCACGAATTCGCCCAGCTTCAGCTCGAAGCGCTTGAGCGTCGGCACGTTGACGCCCGCGCCGTTGTTCGTGCTGACATAGTAGACGTGCACCAGGTACTGGCGCAGGTCCGCGGCCGTCGCGCAATCCTTCTTTTCCAGGTCGAAGGCCTGGACGCCGCGCACGCCGAGCCTGTGCGTGGTGGTCACCGTCCCGCACAGACCCGCCTGCACGTACGCCTCGTCGTTGATCGCCGCATCGCATCCGGCGACGCCGGCGGCGCAGGCGCGCGCGCGGCGCACCACCAGCACGTCGGTGCCGGCCTTGAGACCGTCGAACGGGCAGTCCGCCGACACGAATCCGGCGTTGTCGAAGCCCTGCAGGTGGACCGGGATCCAGGCATTCCAGTCCGCGGCGGCCAGCGAACAGGGGTTGGCGGGCACGGCGGCGGGGGGCGTCACCGAGCCGACGTCCAGTTCCCCGTAGAACCCGGCGAGGCGCAGGTCGGTGGAGACGAGCTCCACGGCGAAGCGGCCGTTCTCGATCTGGCGGCTGGTGCGCTCGACCTCGTTGCGCGAGGCGCTGGTATTGACGAACACCATCAGCACGCCCGAGAGCACCAGCAGCCCGAGGGTGAGCGAAATCATCAGCTCGATGAGCGACAGGCCTGTCTGGCGGCGCGCGGTCATGGGGTCACGCAGTTGCCCGTCGCCGGGTCGTTCTGCAGGCAGCCGATCACCACGCTCGCCACCATGGCGCGCCGGAACTTGTCGTCGGCGCCGAACTCGCCCTGGCCGCAATTGGTCCCTCCGGGCGCGGCGGTCGGCGAGTTGCCCTGCCAGGCCACGGCGACGATCACCTGGCGCGGCATGACGGCCACCGGGTTGCTGATGCAGCCGCGCGCCCCGTTCATCGCGCCGAGCTGTGCGCCGCCGGCGGTTTCCGCGGCGCCGCGCAGCGACGCGTCCCAGGCGCACTGGTCCCTTTCCGCCACGGTCGCCGGCGCGCTGCAGTCGATGTCGCTTGCGGTGCCGAGCGGGGTGCCGGTGACGTAGTTCGCCGCGTTCCTGCGGTTCGCGTTGATGCGGTCGACCATGTCCTGCAGCAGCACGATCGCCTGGGCCCGCTGGTAGGCCTCGACCTCGGCGTTCTGCATCTGCGCCTGCATGCCGGCCACGCCGAGCAGGCCGATGGTGAGGATCACGATGGCAATCAGCACCTCCAGCATGGTCACGCCGCGGCTGCGCCGCAGGCTGCCGCGGCTCAGCATGCGGCCGCCTTCGACACGGGCCGTCCGCTCAGGTCGATGGAGATGCAACGGTTGACCACGTTGCTGCCGGACGCCGTCAGCGAGAACTGCGCCACGGCGCCGCTCAGCCTGCCGCTGCCGCTGTAGACCAGGTTGTCCGGGCCGGCGATGGTGATGTCGGGGATGGCTTCCTGCGAGCGGATCACCGTGCCGCCGGCCGCGGTGACGGTCCAGCCGCCGCCCCAGTTGCCGGCCACCACCGGAGCCAGCGTGACGCTCGCGTTGCGGTTGATCGCCTCGCTGCGCGCCACCACCAGGGTGGAAAACAGGTCGAAGCTGGCGGTCTTGAGGCGCTGGTTGCGCACGAACTCGCCGAAGCTCGGCAGGCCGGCCGCGACCAGGATCGCGAGCACCGTCATCACGATCAGCAGCTCGGGCAGCGTGAATCCCGCCGCGGTGCGCATCCTTACCATCCGGTCTTGCCGTCGCGCGTTTTCGCGCCGGTGTGGTTCAGCGTGAGGACCCCGTCGGCGACCTGCCGCTTGCCCGCGATCGGCGTGGCAGTGATAGTGAAGGTAGGGGGGTTGGTCCCGGCCGTGGCGCCGTCTTTGTCCGTCACGGTCACCGTGTAGAACGAGGTGACCTCCACCGGCAGCGTGACGTTCAGCGCGGCCAATGCGCCCGCGCCAAGGGCATAATTGCGCGCGTCGAGCAGGATCTGCGCCTGCTTGTTCGCGATGTTGACCATCGCCGCCTGCGCCGCCGCGCGCGTGCCCTTGCGCTGCTGGCCCTCGTAGGCCGGAAAGGCGACCGCGGCAAGGATGCCGACGATCGTCATCACGACGAGCAGCTCGACGATGGTCATGCCTCGTTGATTGGATTGCATGTGCATTTCCCTCCCCCGGAAGAATATTCTCGGACCGGCGCCTGCCGCCAGCCGGCGCGACGAGTGGTCGGCGACCGCGGACCGGCGGCAATTCGCCCCCGGTGCATGCTAGCCGGGGCGCGCGTTCCTGCCAAAAGCGTCACACTCGGCGGCCCGGCGTATAATTGCGCCCTTTTGCAGCACCAATTCCCCGCTGGTGTAGCTCAGCTGGTAGAGCAACTGATTCGTAATCAGTAGGTCGCCCGTTCGAGTCGGGCCACCAGCACCGAGACGACACTCGCCGATGGCTGCACGCATCCTGATCGTGGACGACGACGAGAGCCTGCGCGAGCTGCTGCGCCTGCACCTGGCTGCCGCCGGCTACGAGGTGCAGGTGGCCCCCGACGCCATCGCCGCCGGCTACCTGGTGCTGCAAGGCGCCCCCGATCTCATCATCACCGACGTCAACATGCCGCACATGGACGGCTTCGAGTTCGTCGCGGCGCTGCGCGCCGATCCGGCCCTGGCGGCAATCCCGGTCATTTTCCTCAGCTCGGTCGAGGACGGCGAAGCGCGCGGCCGCGAGCTGGGCGCCGCCGGCTACGTCACCAAGCCGGTGCGCGCCGACCGGCTGCTGGCGCTCGTGGCCGAGCACGTGCCGGGCGGCACGTTTCCCATCGGCTAGCCTTCAGCCGCGCTGCACGCAGGCCTGCAGCGCGGCGCCCTCGAATTCGCGCGCCAGCTCCTGCAGGCGCTGCTGCAGGGCCGGCTCGACGGCGCGCACCTGGAACCAGACCTTCGGCACGCGGGTCTCGCGCTGGCCGATCACCGCGCTCCTGACGCCCTTGGCGCGCAGCGCTTCCAGGTGGGACTTGGCCGCGTCTTCGGCGCGGAACACGCCGAGCGACAGCGCCCAGCGCCAGCGGCCTTCCTCCTGCACCACGAAATAATCCGGCACCCCCAGCTTCTTCAGCTCGGCCGCCTTGCGCAGCGCCCCGGCCCGGTTGCCTTGCGGCGGGATATGGACCCACCAGCCGGCGATCTCCTCGCCGCGCACCTGCGCCAGCCGGGCGCCGAGGGAGAGCGGCTCGAGGCGCTGGGCGGCACGCGACGCGTCGGCCGGGCTGAAGCTGCCCCACTCGAGGCAGGCGATCGGCGGCGGGGGCGGCGGGGCCGGCTTCGGTTTGGCCGGGGCGGCGGCGGGGGGCGGCGTCCTGGCGAGTTCGCTGGCCGGCACGATGCGCAGCTTGCCCGGGTCGAGCTGCTGCGACTGGGGCTGGCGGTCGACCGCCGGGTCGGGCAGGGCGAGGAAGCGCATCCAGGCGAAAAACGCGAGGTTGGCGGCCAGCAGCAGCAGGAACAGCAGCCTCATGACCAGGCGATCCGCGCCAGTCCTTCCAGCACCAGGTTTTCCACGTAGCGGCAGGGAATGTCCAGCTGCTCGATGAGCGCCTTGCCGGCGCCGCCCGACACCAGGCACTGCGCGCCCGGCCCCGCGACGCGGAACATGCGTTCGACCGCGCCCGCCTGCGCGTGGCGGCAGCCGGTCTCGATGGCGTCCACCGTGTTGCGCGGCGTCGGCGCGAAGCGGCCTTCCTGCAGCGGCAGGCGCCCGGTGTGCTCATGCAGGACGAAGCGCATCAGGTCCACCCCGGGCAGGATCAGGCCGCCGAGAAACTCGCCGCCGGACGACAGCACGTCGGCGGTGGTCGCGGTGCCCGCATTGACGACCAGGCAGGGTCCCGGATGCAGGGCCCGCGCGGCCACCAGCGCCGCCCAGCGATCCGGCCCCAGCTGTTCGGGACGCTGGTACAGGCTGCGCACGCCGCAGCGCTCGGCTTCCCCCTTGAGCCACAGCGGCTCGGCGTCAAAGATGCTCGTCCAGTTGATCAGCAGCTGGTGCGCGCCCTCGCCGGCGACGTTGGAGATGACGATGCGCTGCGGGTTCTCGTGCGTCGCGGCGAAGGGGTTGATGTCGTGGTTGGCCGCGGCGAACTCGATGAGCGACACGGTGGCGAGGTTGTGCCAGTCGCGGCGGTCGTGCCAGCCCCATTTGACGCGGGAATTGCCGGCGTCGATGGCGAGGATCATGCCGCCGACACCACGCGGCCGTTGCGCACCGTGCGCAGCCCGCGCTGCGTGCGCAGCTGCAGGGCGCCGTCGGCGGCCAGTCCCGCGGCCATGCCGGCCACCACGCGCCCGTCGGCCAGGCGCACGCGCAGGCGCTGCCCGGCGTGGGCGTGCGCGCCCTCCCAAGCGGCGCGGAAGGGCTCGAAGCCGGTGGCGTCGAAGGCGCGCAGCGCGGCGAACAGCTCGCGTCCCAGCGCGCCGATGACGGCGTTGCGCGCCGGCAGCGGGCGCAGCAGCCCGGCGAGCGCGGCGACGCTGCGCCGCAGGCGGGCCGCAATCCCGGACGCCGGCAGGTGGTTGATGCCGATGCCGACCACCGCCAGGCTGCCGGCGTCGCGCGCGCGCGTCTCCACCAGGATGCCGCCGAGCTTGGCCCCGCGCACCAGCAGGTCGTTGGGCCACTTCAGCGCCGCCTCGGCGGCGCCGAGCGCGCGCAGCGCGCGCACCGCGGCGAGGCCGGCGACGATCGACAGCCCGCCGAGCTCGCGCACCGGCCGGCGCATCGGCAGGGCGAGAGAGAACAGCACGCCGCTGCCCGCCGGGCTGTGCCAGCGCCTGCCGCGCCTGCCGCGGCCGGCGCTCTGCTCGTCGGCGGCGAGCAGCACCGGCTGCCCGGCGCCGAGCGCCAGCAGCAGCGTGTTGGTCGAGGTGCAGCGCCGCACCACGCGCACCTCGGCGCCCGGGACGCGGATCGCGCTGCTGTCGAGCTGGTCCATCGGCCGTAGTTTACGGTTTACGCGGCGCCGAACGCGAAATCGCGCCCCGGCGCCGCGTCGAACAGCGCGCGCGTGTAGGCGTGCCGCGGGGCGCCGAACACCTGCGCCGCCGGGCCGTACTCGACCACGCGCCCCTGCGACATCACCGCCACGTGGTCGCAGATCTGCGCCGCGACGCGCAGGTCGTGGGTGATGAACAGCATGGCCAGCTTCAGGCGCTCGCGGATTTCCTCCAGCAGCGAAAGCACCTGCGCCTGCACCGAGACGTCGAGCGCGGACACCGCCTCGTCGGCGATCAGCAGCTCGGGCTCCATGGCGAGCGCGCGCGCGATGCAGATGCGCTGGCGCTGGCCGCCGGAGAACTGGTGCGGGTAGCGGGCGAGGGACTCCGGGTCCATGCGCACCAGCTCCATGAGCCGCCGCGCGCGCTCCACCGCGTCGGCGCGCGGCACGCCGTAGTTGCGCGGGCCCTCGATGATCGCCTCCAGCACGCTGCGGCGCGGGTTCAGCGAGCGGTAGGGATCCTGGAATACGATCTGGATCTTGCGCCGCAGCGGCCGCAGCGCGCCGGCGCGCAGGCCCGCGATGTCGGTGCCGTGCAGCAGCACCGCGCCGCCGCTCGGGTCGATCAGGCGCACGATGCAGCGCGCGACCGTCGACTTTCCCGAGCCCGACTCGCCGACGATGCCCAGCGTCTGGCCCTTGCGCACCTCGAAGCTCACGTCCGCGGCGGCCGGCACGTCGCGGCGCTTGGCGAACCAGCTGCGGTCGCGGTAGGTCTTCGACAGGCTGCGCGCGGCGAGCACCACCGGCGCGGCCTCGCCGGCGGCGGCGCGCGCCTGCGGCTTGAGCGCGGGCACCGAGCCGATCAGCATGCGCGTGTAACCGTGCCGGGGGCGCTTGAGCACCTCGTCCTTGGCGCCGAATTCGACCAGTTCGCCCAGGCGCAGCACCGCCACGCGATGCGCCACTTCGGCCACCACGCCGAAGTCGTGCGTGATGAACAGCACCCCCATGCCGTGGCGCGCCTGCAGGTCGAGAATCAGCCGCAGGATCTGCGCCTGCGTGGTGACGTCCAGCGCGGTGGTCGGTTCGTCGGCGATGAGCAGCGCCGGCTCGAGCACCAGCGCCATGGCGATCATGATGCGCTGGCGCTGGCCGCCGGAGAGCTGGTGCGGGTACGACGCGATCATGCGGTCCGGATCGGGCAGGCGCACCTCGCGCACGATGTCGAGGATCTTGCCGCGCCGCGCCGCCGGCGCGAGCGCCGTGTGCTCGCGCAGCACTTCGTCGAGCTGGTCGCCGCAGCTCATCACCGGATTGAGCGCGGTCATCGGCTCCTGGAACACCATCGACATGCGCGTGCAGCGCAGCTCGCGCAGGCGGTGCTGCGGCGCGCGCGTGATGTCCTCGCCCTGCAGCAGGATCGCGCCGCCGGTGACCGGCAGGCCGCGGGGCAGGAGCCCCATCACGCCCTGCGCGATCACCGATTTGCCGGAGCCCGATTCGCCCACCAGGCACACGATCTCGCCGCGCTCGACGCTGAAATTCACCCGCGACGCGGCCTCGCGCCGGTCGCCGCCGGGCGGCAGGGCGATGGTGAGGTCGCGGACCTCGAGGACACTCATACGCGCTTCGCCATCTTCGGGTCCAGCGTGTCGCGCAGGCCGTCGCCCAGGATGTTGACCGCCAGCACCGTCAGCGCGAGGAACACGCCCGGAAAGAACAGGTTGTGGGGGTAGGCCATGAACTGCACGCGGCCCTCGGCCATGATGTTGCCCCAGGTCGGGATGTCGGGCGGCAGGCCCACGCCGAGGAAGGACAGGATCGCCTCCACCAGGATCGCCGCCGCGCAGATGTAGGTGCCCTGCACCAGCAGGGGCGCGACGCAATTGGGCAGGATGTGGCCGAACATGATCCGCCAGGTCGGCGTGCCGAGCGAGATCGCCGCCTCGACGTAGGGCTCCTCGCGGATCGACAGCACGAGGGACCTCACCAGGCGCGTGACGCGCGGGATCTCGGTGATGGCGATGGCCAGCACCACGGTGAGCACGCTGGCGCGCCACATCGCCACCAGCACGATGGCGAGCAAGATGGCGGGGATCGCCATCAGGCCGTCCATCACGCGCATCAGCGGCCCGTCGAGCCAGCGCAGGTAGCCCGAGGAGAGGCCGAGCACGATGCCGAAGGCGAGCGCCAGCAGCGCGGTGGCGATCCCCACCAGCAGCGAGACGCGCGTGCCGTACATCACCCGGCTGTGGATGTCGCGGCCGAAGGAATCCGAGCCCATGAGGAACTCGTGCTTGAGCAGCTCGCCGTCGAGCGTCATGATCTCGCCGGACTGCCCCGGGCGCAGGTCGCGGCTCGCCGCGTCGAACAGCGTCGGGTCGACCGTGCCCAGCCAGGGCGCGGCGAGCGCCACCAGCAGCAGCAGGGCGATCGCGGCGCCGCCGATGCGCACCGACCAGTTGCGCCGCACGCGCTGCCAGGCGCTCTCGCGGCGCGCGATGTTGGCGGACTCGACCGACAGGGCCTGCAGGTCCATCAGTAGCGGATGCGCGGGTCGAACACCACGTAGGACAGGTCGACGAGCAGGTTGACCAGCACGTAGGCGAAGGAAAACAGCAGGATCACCGCCTGCACGGTGGGGAAGTCGCGCGCCAGCACCGCGTCCACGGTGAGCCGGCCCAGTCCGGGGATGGCGTACACCGATTCGGTGACCACCACGCCGCCGATGAGCAGCGCGATGCCGATGCCGATCACGGTGGCGATCGGCACCGCGGCATTGGCGAGCGCGTGGCGCACCAGCACGCGCGCCTCGGGCAGGCCCTTGGCGCGCGCGGTGCGGATGTAGTCCTCCCCCAGCGCCTCGAGCACGGCGGCGCGCGTGACCCGCGCGATGAGCGCGATGTAGATCACCGACAGCGTGATCGCCGGCAGGATCAGGTGGTGCAGGAACGGCCAGAAGCCGTCGGCCAGGCGCCGGTAGCCCTGCACCGGGAACCAGCCGAGCTGCAGCGACACGATCCAGATCAGCAGGTAGGCCAGCACGAACACCGGCACCGAGAAGCCCAGCACCGAGAAGCCCATCAGCGCGCGGTCGAACCAGCCGCCGAAGCGCCAGGCGGCGATCACGCCGAGCGGGATCGACACGATCACCGCGATCAGGATGGTGAGCGTGGCGAGCGCGAGCGTCGGCTCGATGCGCTGCGCGATGAGCTGCGCCACCTGCGTCTTGTAGAAGTACGAGCTGCCGAAATCTCCCTGCAGCAGGTTGCCGGCCCAGATGGCGAACTGCACCGGCAGCGGCCGGTCCAGGCCCAGGGAGGCGCGGATCGCCGCGATCTGCTCGCCGCTGGCGGCGTCGCCGGCGAGGATCGCCGCCGGGTCGCCGGGGGTGAGGCGCAGCATGAGGAACACCAGCACCGCCACCACCAGCAGCACCGGGATTGTGGCGAGCAGCCTGCGCGCGATGAAGGTATACATAACAAAAGGGCCCCTCGCGGGGCCCCGGTTCAGGTCTCCGTCAGCTCAGTTCTTCTTCACGTTCCAGTAGGTGTCGCCGCTGCCGATCACCAGGCCGCTGATGTTCTTGCGCACCGCATAGGGGTTGACGTACTCGCCCAGGGGAGCATGCGTGCCGACTTCGAAGGCGCGCACCTGGATCGCCTCGGCGAGCGCCTTCTTCTTGGCTGCGTCGGTTTCGCGCGCGAACTGGTCGCGCAGCTTCTCGATCTGCTCGTCGGTGGGCCAGCCGAACCAGGACTTCTCGCCGGCCGCGCCGAGCGCGGCGTTGGTGAGCGGGTTCCAGACGTCGGGCGCCAGCCAGGCGGTGAGGAAGATGTTCCACCCGCCCTGCGCCGGCGGCTCCTTCTTGGAGCGGCGCGACACGACCGTGTTCCAATCCATCGCCTGCAGGTCCACCTTGAAGCCCGCCTGGCGCAGCAATTGCGCCGCCACGTCGGGCAGCTTCTGGATCGCGGCGAGGTCGGTCGGCTTGAGGATCACCACCGGCGTGCCGTCGTATCCGGAGGCCTTGAGCAGCTCCTGCGCCTTCCTCATGCTGGACTTCGACTGGATATCGCTGCCCTTGGCGCTGCCGTAGGGCGTGCCGCAGGTGTACATCGACGCGCAGGGCTTGTAGAACTCCTTGATGCCGACCTGGGCGCGCAGGAACGGCTCCTGCTGCATGGCGGCGATCGCCGCCTGGCGGATCTTCGGGTTGTTGAACGGCGGGTGCAGGTGGTTGAAGCGGCCCATGTACTGGAAGCCGAGCGGGTCCTTGGTCACCAGCACGACGCCCGGGGCCTTGCGCAGCTGCTCGTAGCTCTCGAAGGCCGGGCGCTCGAGCACGTCGATCTCGCCCTTGGCGAGGGCGTTCACCTGCGCCTGGCCGTCGCGCAGCGCCAGGTTCCACTCGACGCGGTCGACATAGACGTGCTTGCCGCCGGCCGTGCCGGAGGGCGCTTCCTTGCGCGGCTTGTACTTCGCGTTCTTCACGTACACGGCCTTGTCGCCCGGCTTGAACTGGTCGCGCACGAAGATGTACGGGCCCGAACCGATGTGCTCCTCGATCTGCTTGTCGGCCGGCGTGTCCGCGACGCGCTTGGTCATGATGAACGGTACGTTCGACGACGGCTTGCCCAGCGCCTCGAGCATGATGCCGCAGGCCTCGCGCAGGAAGATGCGGAAGGTCTTCGCATCGGGCGAGTCCATGCGCTCGACGAAGGTCATCAGCTTCTGGCCCATGGCGTCGCGCTTGCCCCAGCGGGCGATCGAGGCGGCCACGTCCTCGCCGGTGACCGGCTTGCCGTCGTGGAACTCCAGCCCGTCGCGCAGCTTGAAGGTCCACAGGCGCTGGTCCGGGCTCACGGTCCAGGTGTCGACCATCTGCGGCTGCACGCGGTTCTTCTCGTCGGTGCCGAACAGCGTGTCGTAGATCATGTAGCCGTGGTTGCGCGCCATGAACTGCGTGGTCCAGATCGGGTCGAGGATCGACAGGTTCGAGTGCGGCACCACGCGCAGCACCTTCTCCTGGGCGAGGGCGCCGCCGGCGAGGGCGGCGAGCAAAACAGCGGCAGCGATCTTGCGGTGCATGCGGGTATCCTTTGGGATCGGACGGGCGCAAAGAGGGTAGCAGGCCATGGCACGCATCGCAATCGGCGGATTCCAGCACGAGACCAACACCTTCGCGCCTTCGCCGGCGGACTACGCGGCGTTCGAAGCGGGGGGCGGCTGGCCGGGGGTGAAGTACGGGGAGCCCATCTTCGGCGCGCTGGAGGGCGCCAACATCCCGGCGCAGGGCGCGGTGCAGGCCCTGCGTGCCGCGGGCCACGCGCTGGTGGGAACGGCCTGGGGCGCGGCGAGCCCTTCCGCCAGGGTGACGCGCGACGCGTTCGAGCGGATTCTGGGCGAGATGGTGTCGCGCCTGAAGGCCGCGCTGCCGGTGGACGGGGTCTATCTCGACCTGCACGGGGCGATGGTGGCGGAGGCCTTCGACGACGGCGAAGGCGAGATCCTGCGGCGCGTGCGCGAGGCCATCGGCCCGCGCGTCCCGCTGGTGGCGAGCCTGGACCTGCACGGCAACGTCACGCGTGCCATGGTGGCGCACGCGGATGCCCTGGTCGGCTACCGGACCTACCCGCACATCGACATGGCCGAGACCGGCGCGCGTGCCGCGCGGGTGCTCGACGCCATCCTGAAAACGGGACAGCGGCCGGCGAAGGCCTTTGCCACGCTCGACTTCCTCACCGGCCTGTCGTCGCAGTGCACCTTCATCGAGCCCGCCAAGGGACTCTACGCCTTGCTGGCCACGCTGGAGAGCTCCAGCGCGGCGGTGCTCAGCTTCATGCCCGGCTTCCCGATGGCCGATTTCGAGGAGTGCGGCATGACCGTGTTCGGCTATGGGACCGATCAGAACGCCACCGCGTCCGCCGTCGCGGAACTGCGCGGCGCAGTCGCCGACGCGGAGCGGGACTTCGCGATGGAGCTGTTGCCGCCGGACGATGCCGTGGCGCGCGCCCGCTCGCGCGGCGAGCCCGGCAAGCCGGTGATCATCGCCGATACCCAGGACAACCCCGGCGCCGGGGGCAACGGCGACACCACGGGGATGCTCGCGGCGCTGGTGCGGCAACGGGCGACGGAGGCGACGCTGGGATTGCTGATCGATCCGGATTCCGCCAGGCGGGCGCACGAGGCCGGGCAGGGTGCGGCGCTGGGTTTCTCGCTGGGCGGCAAGTCGCGGGTCGCGGGCGATGCCCCGTTCGACGGCGAATTCACGGTGGAGCGCCTGGGCGACGGCAAGTTCACCTGTACCGGCCCGATGTTCAAGGGATTCCGCATGACCCTCGGCAACATGGCGCTCCTGCGCAGCAAGGCCGCGCCGGGCGTACGGGTGGTGCTCGCCTCGCGGAAGTGCCAGGCGGCGGACAAGGAGATGTTCCGGCACGTCGGCGTGGAGCCGGTGCGCGAGCGCCTGATGGTGCTGAAGAGCTCGGTGCACTTCCGCGCGGACTTCGAGCCCATCGCGCGGGAAGTATTGGTGGCGAAATCGCCCGGACCGGCGCTGGCGGACCCGGCCGAGTTTCCCTGGACGAAGCTGAGGAAGGGGCTGCGGCTGCGGCCGATGGGGCCTGCCTACGGCGGCTAGAGTTTCGGCCAGGGCCTCTGCGCCGGCCGCAGCTCCTCGATGGCGCGCGCGAGCCGCAGCACGCCCGCATCGTCGAAACGGCGGCCGACGAGTTGCACCCCGATCGGCAGCCCGTCCGCGCTGAAGCCCCAGTTGACCGAGGCCGCCGGCTGTTCCGACATGTTGAAGGGCACCGTGAAGGCGATGTGCGGCAGCGCATCGTGCGGGTCGTTGCCGGGGCAGGGCAGCTCCGCCGCGTAGGGCAGGATCGGCGAGGTGGGGGAAAGGACGAAGTCGTAGGGCTCGCAGGCGGCCACCGCCGCCTCGCGCATCGCCATCACCTGGGCGTAGGCCTGCATCACCTCGCGGCCGCTGAAGTCCTTGGCGCGCCAGGTGCACCACTCGGCGATGAACGGCAGCACCTTCTGTTGCCGCTCGGGCGGCAGCTGCACGAAGTCGTTGTGCGAGCGCGCCTCGAAGAAGCGCGCCATGCCGTCCAGCATCGCGGGGGTGAGGAAGCTCTTCAGTTCCTCGACCGCCGCGCCGGCGCCGGCCAGCGCCTGCGCGGCGGCCTGCGCCGCGGCGCGCACTTCCGCGTGCACCGGCAGCCCGGCGCGCATGTCGGGCAGGAATCCGATGCGCAGTTTCTTCAGGTCGAGCTCCGCGAGCCCCGCCGTGTAGTCCACGCCCCGGTAGGGCAGGCTCATGAAATCGCGCGCATCGGGCAGCGACAGCCAGTTCATCATCAGCGCCGCGGCTTCGACGTCGCGCGTCATCGGGCCGGTGACGCGCCCCAGGTAGGGCGGATACACCGGCACGCGGCCGAGGCTGGGCTTCAGCGCGAAGATGCCGCAGTGCGTGGCGGGCAGGCGCACCGAGCCGCCGATGTCGGTGCCCAGGTGCAGGGGCGCATAGCCGGCGGCGGCGGCGGCCCCGGCCCCCGCACTGGAGCCCGAGGTGTTCTTCGCCGTGTTCCAGGGATTGCGCGTCACGCCGTGCACGCTCGACACGCCGGCCGACAGCATGCCGTAGTCGGGCATGGTGGTCTTGCCGAGGATCACGCAGCCGGCCTCGCGCAGCCGCGCCGCG
>Ga0075430_100001878_pt1 | contig 17198 bp, 13 predicted proteins | sample RhiMetdeltSRZDD4_FD_75294 | JGI IMG/M metagenome (GOLD analysis project Ga0075430, IMG submission 75294) | Populus rhizosphere microbial communities from Tennessee, USA - Rhizosphere MetaG P. deltoides SRZDD4 | ecosystem: Host-associated > Plants > Roots > Rhizosphere > Soil | place: USA... | reverse complement strand
AGATCTGGGGGATCTGGGGCTCGTCGCCGACGAACCTGTACGCGGTGGGCCAGAACGGCGCCGTGCTGCGTTCGGACGGCAATTCGTGGTCGGCCATGGCGAGCCCCGTCACAGCCGCCCTGTTCGGGGTGTGGGGGAGCGGACCTAACGATGTGTATGCGGTCGGTGTCCAGGGCTCGCTGCTGCACTACGACGGTACGTCCTGGCAGGTCGGCGCGAGCCCGACCCGGAAGCACCTGTTCGCGATCTGGGGAAGCGCGCCTAACGCCATGTACGCCGTCGGCAACACCGGCGAGATCCTTCGGTTCGACGGCACGACCTGGTCCGTCGTCCTGAACGGCTCGTCGCGTCAGAACCTGCGCGCCGTGTGGGGGGTCTCGGGCCAACTGTTCGTCGCCGGCTGGTCCGGCACCGTTGCGCGCGAGACGGGTGGCGTCTGGAGCACGCTCGTCACCGCGCCGACGCTGTTCTCGGTGTGGGTCGGTGCCGGCGAGCCGTACGCCGTCGGACTCGGCGGGCTCGTGCTGCGCCGCCAGTCACAGGCGTGGACGATCGAGAATACCCCACCGACGAACGATCTCTACGGCATCAGCGGCAGCGGACCGACCAACGTCTACGCCGTCGGAGACACCGGGTCGATTCTGCGATTCGACGGTGTCCGGTGGACGACGGTCAAGAGCCCGAAGCAGGTGCTCCTGCGATCGGTGTGGACGGCGGATCGGGATCTCAGCTTCGTCGTTGGTGAGGGCGGAACCATCCTCGCGCTGACGGGCGAGTCGGCGAGCACGATGACGAGCCCCACTTCGCGCTTCCTGCGACACGTGTGGGGCTCCAGTCCAACGGACGTCTACGCAGTCGGCGACACGGGCACGGTCCTGCACTTCGACGGATCGCGCTGGATGCCGATGCAGGGCGGAACGTCGTTCCAGCTGCGCAGCATCTGGGGCACGGGTCCCGACAACGTGTACGCCGTCGGTGAGGGAGGGACGGCGATCCGCTACGATGGCGTTCGGTGGTACGCCCTTCCCAACCCGACCTCCAAAGCGCTGCGTGCGGTGTGGGGTACGGGCCCGACCGACATCTACGCCGCCGGTGAGGAGGGCGTGCTGTTTCGCTTCAACGGCGCGGCGTGGACGACGCTCGACTCGAAGACCACACAGATTCTCCTCGGCATTACCGGCCACGAGGGTGGCGGCGAGGTATTCGCCGTCGGAGCGACGGCGACCGTCGTCAAGGCATCACACTAGGAAACACGAAGGGGTCAGCGTCGCATTCCGCATGGATCGCGATCACTCACCAATCGCGAACGGAATGCGACCCTGACCCCGTGCCGCCGGCTCACACTTCGGCCAGCTCTCCTTCCTTGATCTTCGCCGACTCCTCGATCACTCGCTGTGCGGCTTCACCCGGCATCTGCTCGTAACCGTAGAAGCGACGCACGAACGTACCGCGGCCGTGCGTCATCGAGTGCAGATCGGTCGCGTACAGATGCATCTCCGCTTGCGGCACGATCGCCTTCACTCGCGTCCCGCCGCCATCACCCACCGAGTCCGTGCCGAGGATGCTGCCGCGTCGGCTCGAGACATCGCCCATCACGTCGCCGAGGTATTGGTCGGGCGTCGTGATCTCGATCTCGTCGAGCGGCTCGAGCAGCACAGGGCGGCACTTCGGTGCAACGGTCTTGAATCCCTGGATGCCAGCCATCTTGAACGACATTTCGTTCGAGTCGACGGAGTGATACGACCCGTCGAATAGCTCGACCGCGAAGTCGACCATCGGATATCCGGCGAGCACGCCGCGAGCGGAGGCTTCCTGGATGCCCTTGTCGACGGCGGGAATGAACTTGCTCGGGATCGACCCGCCGACGATCTCATCGATGAAGTCGTAGCCCTTCCCGCGCGGCGTCGGCTTCATGCGAATCCAGCAGTCGCCGAACTGGCCGCGTCCGCCGGACTGCTTCTTGTGGCGCCCCTGCCCTTCGGCCTTCGCGGTGATCGTCTCGCGATAGGCGATCTTGGGACGCAGCAGCTCGGCCCCGACGCCGTATTTCCGCCTCAGCTTCGACATGGCGACCTCGAGATGCCGCTCGCCCATGCCGCTGATCACGGTCTCGTGTGTTTCCGGCACATAACGAGTCTCGAACGTCGGATCCTCGTCGTGCAGCCGGTGAATGCCCTGCTGCAGCTTTTCCTCGTCGTGCCGCGCGGCAGCCTTGACCGCGAATGTGACGATCGGCTCGGGAAACTGGATCTGGGGCAGCCGAACCGGATGGTCCTTCGTCGAGAGCGTGTCGTTCGTGTGCGTGTTCCGCATCTTGGCCACGCATCCGATGTCGCCGGGATGCAGGAGCGGCACCTCGATGCGCTCTTTCCCCTGCGCGACGCTCAGGTGGCCCATCTTCTCGACGCCGTCGCGTGTGGCGTTGTACACCTCCTGCCCGTTCGTGACGACGCCGGAGAAGGTGCGGAAATACGTGACCTCGCCGATGTGCGGCTCCGACGTCGTCTTGAACACGTGCGCCGTGAACGATGCCGTATCGACGGCGTGAATCTCGACGACCTTGTCGCCTTCGGCGCCCTTGAAGGCGTGGATCTCCTCCATCTCGTACGCCGACGGCATGAGCTGGACGATCTCGGTGAGGAGCGCCGAGATGCCGTACGTCTTCTCGGACGAGACGACGAAGAGCGGGAAGAGATCGCCGCGCTTCATCGCTTCCTTCATCCCGTTGATCGCTTCATCGCGCCCGATCTCCACGCCCTCGAGATAGCGCTCGAGCAGCGAGTCGTCGGTCGCGGAGATCGCTTCGATGAGCTCCTGGTGATAGCGATCGTACGTGTCCTGCCCATCCGCCGGAATGTCGACCTCTTCGTACTCGCCCGACTTCGTGCCCGGCTTGTAGACGTAGGCGCACCTGGCGAAGAGGTTCATGATGCCGCGGAACTCCGGGCCGTCGCCGATCGGCACCTCGACAGGGATCACCTTCGACGTGAGCCGCGTTTTGATCTGCTGATAGATCTGATCGAAGTTCGCGTTTTCCTTGTCCATCATCGACACGACGAAGAGCACCGGGTCCGCGCGCTTCACCGCTTCCCGGAACATCTTCTCCGTTCCGACTTCGACGCCGGCGGTCGCGCTCACCACCACGAGCGCACCGTCCGCCGCCGCGAGGCCAGCGAGCGCGTCGCCCTGGAAGTCGAGATACCCCGGCGTGTCGATGAGATTGATCTTCGTGTCCATCCACTCGGCAAACGCGCACCCGAGGTTGATCGAGAAACCGCGATCGATCTCTTCGGCGGTGTGATCGGTGAGCGCGGTTCCGTCCTTGACGGAGCCGTGGCGCTTGCTCGAGCCCGAAACGAATGCGAGCGCGTCGACCAGAGTGGTCTTCCCGCTCGCTCCGTGACCGACGACGGCCACGTTCCGGATGTCTGCGCTGCGATACTCCCGCATTGCTCGTATCCTCGACTGCTCGGGTGATTCCTAGGTGGCACTCAAGTCAGGAGCCCCATCCGCGGCGCCTCGCGGAGCCAGGTGCGGAGCACATCATCGGCCGCGTCGGTCATCGCGAAGCTCACCGGCACCGCGATCGCGCGCGCGGTTTGTCGCGAGTCGCTGATGCACGTGAACACGACGGCCGCATCGACCGTTCCTGTTGCGTGAGAGGCATTCCACAATCGTCCTGCGTCGTCCGCGAAGACGCGAGCGCCGCCCGGTGTTGGGCGGCGTGATTGCTGGGTGGAGCGCCCTTGCATGGAATAGGGGGTTCGTTGCCAGTCAGGATTTGGCGTCGGGGTTCACGTTCGTCAAGAGGCCTGCTGGATGCTGGGTGCGGTTGCACCCAGCACCCAGCAATTCGTTGACGACTGCAAACGAAACGGCCACCTGAGCTTGCTCAGGTGGCCGTTCACTATCTCTGACAAAGATCAGTTCGTTCGGTCAGTCTCCGTCGTTGTCGAAGGTGATTCCGTCGGCTTCGCGGAAGCTCTCGAGCATCGCGTCCATCTGGACCGCGACACCGGGAAGCGACAGCGCGACCATCGGTGAGAACGAGAAGCTGATTGCTCGGCGGGCGCCTTCCGGCCAGTCGGGCATCGTCAGGCCGGCGACCAGTCGCCGAATGGTTTGTCCGCACTCGCCGAGCAGCTGACGGGCTGTGTCGACGAGCGTCTCGAGCGGGATGTCGAGATCGCGGGTTAGCAGTTGGCCTGTGCTCATGTCCCGCCAGGCCGCATCTCCGACTGCGCCACGCTCCGGCCAGACGCCGAGATGGCGAATCGTGTCCGAACGCTCGTCGGGCAACCGCCGTGACTCAACGGCGGCCGCGAGCGCCAATGCGAGCGACTCCGGACTCGGCACCCCGTACAGGGTTACAACATCGCGTGGCGGCCGCTCGGAGTTCAGCGGCGCCGGCACCGAGTTCACGTGCGCGAGCATTGTCGAGTGTTCGGGGTTGTCCTCGAGCATCACGAGGATGTCCATCACCCCTCCCTGTGAATGAAACTCCGCGGGGACCAACGCGTGACACGTTCAACGTGCGTTTCGAACCCGTCACCCGCCGACGAGCGCTGACCACCCCGTATTTGAGGTAGACCCCGCGCGCGCTCCTCACGACACATACTGAGCGTACGCCTCTGAGGTTCCCGCGGATTCCGTCTTTCTTACTCGACTCGCATGGTTGGGCGGGCAAGTCGCATACCTGCCACCAACCCGACGGCAAGGAGCGCGAAGACGAATACCTGCTGGGCGGGGCCGAGCACGGCACCGGCGCTCGGCGCGAGAATGGAGGGAACAACGTACGTCGACACGGCCCAGCCAAGCGCGCCGAACACGAATGCGACGCCGAGGAGGCGCAGCCCGCGTAGCGGCGCAGCGACAACTGTGAAGCACACGCCCAACACGATGATCGCTGCGGCGACGAGCGACAGGCCGAGAATCACGGGAAGCGCACCTCGAGTGGCGCCGACGCCGAGCCTTTCCAGAAGCGCCGCGCCCGTCGACGTGAACGGCCGAAGCGCGAGCCCGTGTCGGAGCCCGAGGCCAATCATCGCGCCGATGGTCGCGGCAGCCGCCACGGTTCCGACGCGGATTCCAAGCGCCGTTCGGGATTCAGTCATCGCGCGAAAACAAACCGGGGCTCACAGCGCGCTCAAGGGGATGAAGGCGGCCAGCGGGGTCACCAGGAGCCCATTCTCGGAAGAACCTGGCCGCGGTTAGGCACGCGCGACTTGCTGGCGAGGCCACTAACCATAATGTTCCCCGCATGGCAACGACCGAACGACCAACATCGACAGTGCTGGTGGTGGAGGACCGTCGAGAAGTGCTCGAGGTGCTCCAGCGCACATTGTCGGACAACGGGTATTCGGTGCTCACCGCGGACGACGGGGACAGCGGGCTTCAGATGGCACTCGACCATCGCCCGGACCTCGTCATACTGGACATTGGCCTGCCGAAGCGCAGCGGACTGCACGTGGCGCGCGAGCTCCGCAACCGGGCATTCACGGCGCCGGTGCTGATGCTGACGGCGCGCGATACGGTGTCCGACAAGGTGACGGGCTTCGACGCCGGTGCCGACGACTATCTCGCGAAGCCGTTCGACTACGACGAGCTGCTGGCGCGAGTGAAGGCACTGCTCCGCCGCGCCTCGATTCGCGCCGGCGAGACGATGATGCGCGTCGGCGATCTCTCGATCGATCCGATCACACGAGACGTCTCACGCGCCGGCAGAAAGCTCGCGCTGACACAGAAGGAATACGCGCTGCTGGAGTACCTCATGCGGCACGCGGGTATCCCCGTGACGCGCGAGCAGATCTCGGAGCAGGTGTGGAAGCAGCCGTTCGACCCGACGACGAACATCGTCGACGTCTATATCAATTACCTGCGGAAGAAGCTCGAGGTCGACGGCGCGGCGCCTCTGGTGCATACGGTTCGAGGCGTCGGATACGTATTGAGGGACTCGCCCGGCAGCGAATAGCTCGGGTGCCGGGTGCACGACCACCCGGCACCCGACGTCGAGTCAGCGAGACGTGCTGTCCTTCGCCACGAGCCATTGAGGCATGTCTCTCCACGCGACGGGATCGACGTCCTTGCCGTGGAGATAGACGCCATAGTGCAGATGCGGGCCCGTGGCGAGCCCGGTTGCGCCGACCCGTCCGATGCGCTGGCCGACGCGAACGAGGTCGCCCTTCGAGACGAGCGTGGTGTCGAGGTGGAAGTACGCTGACACTGCGCCCTGCCCGTGGTCGATCAAGAGCGTGCGCCCGGACAGGATGTAGTCTCCGACGTCGACGACGAGCCCCGCGGCTGGTGCCGTCACGGGCGCGCGGCGTGTCGCCGCAATGTCGATGCCCGCGTGACGCCATGACGGAGCGCCCGGGAACGCAGTGTCGGTCGTGTCTGCCGCGAACGTTCCCCGGGTGCGCGCCTGTGAATCGAGCGCGATCGATCGCGTCGAGTCGGTCGCGCGATAGTAATAGCGCTCCACGCCGTAGCCGGCGCTTCGAGCGCCAGGCACGGGCTCGCGCCAGCGCCCTGACCAGCGTCGCTCGCCCGACTCCACCGACGCCACCCCGCGAACCGCGCGCGCATCACGCGCGATCTCCCGCGTATTCGTCGCCCGGGCATACAGGCTGTCAGTCAGGAAGATGAGCTCGCGCCCGAGCTCGCGGTCGGCGACGGTGATGCGTCGTCCAATCCGACCCGACGGTCGCTCGATCGTGAGAGTGAACGTGCCGGCCTCCTCGTCCGCGGAGAGCGGGATCGTGACAGCGGTGCCTTCGTTGACGTGATAACAGGGGATGGGCGCGTTCTTCCACGTGCATCGAGGCGTCGGCGTCTTCACGCCCTCCGCGAAAGCGAACACGACGCCGCCACGCCGCGGCTCTGGTGGATAGATGCGCACCGCGAGCGTATCGTCGGTGACCGCAGTCCCGGCGCTGTCGCCGGGCAACGTCGGCGTCGGCGCCACCGCGGGCGAAGTGGCCGAGTCGGCGGTGGCAACGGTGCCGCGCGCACTGTCGGCGACGACGCCAGGAGCCGTCGTGCTGTCGCCAGTCGTCGCGGCCGACTTGCGGTCGACGACCTCGCACGCCGCGACCGTTAACGCGAGCAGCGCGGCCAGAGTCCAGCGTGGTCGGGCCGAGTCAGCGAGCGCCGTTGCGCCGCGCGTCGATCGGTCGAGATTGGTGGGTGTCGAGCCAGGCGAATTCATGTGATGGCCTCCGTCATCGTGCGGTCGGCGCGGCGGTCTCGAGTGCGCAACATGCGAAAGGGCAAAGAGAAGGCCAACATCCTCGGATGCGCGGGGGCCGCAGGCTTAACGAGCACCTCGCGAGGGCCGTCTACTCAGTCGACTCCCGAGCCATGCTCATCATGCAAAGACGTCACGTAACTCTTTCGCTCCTCTCGGCGTGCGTGCTCGGCACGTACGTCGTTGCCAGCGCCGCTGCGGCCCCGGCTGCCTCGCCTTCCATCGGCGGGCCTCGTGCGAGCACTCGCGAGCAGGATGCCACGCAGCAGGTCGCGCACGTGATCAGTCGCTTGACGTACGGCGCGCGACCCGGCGATGCAGCGCGAGTGCGCGCGATGGGGGTCGACAAGTGGATCGCGCTTCAGCTGGAGCCGTCGCGAATTCCCGACGCGGCGACGGACCAGTTCCTCTCTCGCTACGAAACGCTCGCGATGAGCTCCGCGGAGATCTATCGCGAGTTTCCGCCGGCGGCGGTCGTACGGGCGGCCGCACGACGCGACTCGCTGCAGCGGTCGGGACAGATGTCGCGCGGCGACACCATGGCCCTGCTGCAGCAGGCACGCCGCTCGAATCAGTTCGTCGCCGAACTCAACTCGTCTCGCGTGGCGCGCGCCGTGATGTCGGAGCGACAGCTGCAGGAGGTCATGGTCGACTTCTGGGAGAACCACTTCACCGTGTTTGCCGGGAAGGGGCAGACGCGCTACTACCTGACGGCCTACGATCGCGATGTCATCCGACCCAACGCGTTAGGCTCGTTCCGAACGTTGCTCGGGGCGGTGGCGAAGAGCCCGGCGATGCTGTTCTACCTCGACAACGCTCAGAGCGTGGCGGACAGCGGAAGACGTACGCTGCGCAGCGTCGGGAATCGGGAATCGGGAATCGGGAATCGCGCGCGGGTGGGCGGGAATCGGCCCGGCAGGCCGGGGATTCGCCTCGGCGGCCGGCCGAATGTGCGGGGGCGAGACAGCGTTCCCGGGTCCGGGGGTCCCGCTCCAGCAGGCGTCGCTCAGGCCGCTCAGCGGAGAGGGCGCGGGCTCAACGAGAACTATGCGCGCGAGCTCATGGAGCTGCATACGCTCGGCGTGGATGGCGGTTACACGCAGCAGGACGTCATCGAGGTGGCGCGTGCGCTGACTGGTTGGGGGATCCGTCCGCCGCGTCAGGTATTGGAGCTCGCTCCCGACGAGCGCGTTCGGCGGCTGGGCCGCCGGATGCCGGACAATGCCGGCGCCGCGGACTTCGTGTTCCGCCCGGAGGTCCACGATGCGGATGCGAAGGTGGTCCTCGGGCAGAAGCTGAAAGCTGGCCGCGGCATCGAGGACGGCGAGCAGGTGCTGGACATCCTGGCGAAGCATCCCGCCACGGCGAAGTACATCGCGCGCAAGCTCGCGGTACGGTTCATCAGCGACACCCCACCGCAGTCGATCGTGGACCGCGCCGCGGCGACGTTCTCGCGAACGAACGGCGACATTCGCGAGGTGGTGCGCACGATCGTCACGTCCGACGAGTTCTTCTCGCGTGCGGCGTTCCGCGCGAAGGTGAAGTCGCCGTTCGAAGTGGTCGTGAGCACGCTGCGCGCGCTCGATGCTGCGCCCGATGCCACGCCGCGCACGGCGCAGCTCGTCGCGCGCCTCGGCCAGCCGATCTTCGGCCATCAGGCGCCTAACGGGTGGCCCGAGACGGCGGAGCCGTGGATGAACACCGGCGCGATCCTGAATCGCATCAACTTCGGGATGGCCGCCGCGGCCAACCGGATTCCCGGCGCCACGCTGGCGCGCTGGCCGGAGTTCGCGACGCTGCGCGAAGCCTCGCGCGCTCAGCAGGTCGACGGCGTCGTCGCGACGCTGCTTGGCGGACACGTGTCGCCGCAAACGCGGCAGATCCTGGCGACGGGCGTCCACCCGATGGTGACGAAATCAGCGATCGATTCCGGCGCGTCGATGATCGCGGTGCCGGACCCCACGGCCGATCCCGACCCGACCATGGCGCCGGACGAAGCACCCGCGCGCCGGCGGCAGCGTCTGGCCGCGCAGGGATTCGGCAATCTCCCCGAGCTCACGGGGCTCGCTCAGGTCGTGGGTCTCGCGTTAGGCTCGCCGGAATTCCAGCGCCGATAGCGCAGCGCACCGCGCCTCACTCATACTCGCAGGCCGCATCATGCAACGTCGTGCATTCGTGAAATCGGGCGCGCTCGCGCTCGTGACGATGGGGCTGAGCCCCCGATTTCTGCGCCGGACCGCGCTCGGCATGGAGCTCCCGGGCGGGGCGAAAGGCCGCACGCTCATCTGCCTGTTCCAGCGCGGCGCCGCCGATGCGCTGAACGTGGTGGTCCCGCATGGCGAGCCGGCGTACTACGCGATGCGGCCACGCATCGCGATCCCCCGCCCCACCGCGCGGCTCGGCACCGCCCAATCTGCGGTGGACCTGGACGGCTTCTTCGGGCTGCATCCATCGCTCGAGCCTCTCCAGCCCCTCTGGACCCGCGGGATGCTCGCGCCCATTCATGCCGTCGGCAGCCCGAGCGCCACGCGCTCGCACTTCGATGCGCAGGACTACATGGAGTCCGGGACGCCCGACGTGAAGTCGACGCCGGACGGTTGGCTCAACCGGTACCTGGCGGCGAAGGGGACGTGCCAGGAGTGCGCGCCCGGCGTTAGGCAGTCACCGTTCCAGGCGGTCGCGATGACCGATCAGACGCCACGCATCCTCGAGGGGCCCGCGCCGGCGGTGGCCATGACGAGCCTCGACGCGTTCACGGTGCGTACGGGCGGAACGTCGGCCGAACAGATCGAGGCGCTGTATCGCACGGGCTCCAGCGATGTCGTCCACGCGTCCGGCTCGGAGATGTTCGACGCCGTGAAGATGCTTCGGTCGGCGAACCCGCAGCGCTACCAGCCCGAGCACGGCGCCGCGTACCCGCGCTCGCAGTTCGGCCAGCGGCTCAAGGAGATCGCACAGCTGATCAAGGCCAACGTCGGTCTCGAGATCGCGTTCGCCGATGTCGGGGGCTGGGACACGCACGTCAACCAGGGGGGCGCGACGGGTCAGCTCGCAAACCGCCTCGGCGACTTCGCGCAGTCGATCGCCGCGCTCGTGACGGACCTCGGCGATCGGATGGAGAACGTCGTGATCCTCACGATGAGCGAGTTCGGCCGCATGGCGCGGGAGAACGGGACAGGCGGCACGGATCACGGTCACGCCGGGGCGATGTTCGTGATCGGCGGGTCGGTGAAGGGCGGCAAGGTGCACGGCCGTTGGCCGGGGCTCGAGCGCGAGCAGCTCTACGAGGGACGCGATCTGGCCCTGACGACGGACTTCCGCTCCGTGTTCGGCGAGATCGCGCGCATGCATTTGGGCGCGGCCAAGCTCGACGCGGTATTTCCTGGCTACTCGTCGTTCGCTCCTGTTGGCTTGCTCTGACCAAGGGGCGGGCGGCGGCGGTCGAGCTGCTGGGAGTCGTTATTTCGGCTCCGGTGTCCGGTCGGCGGGGTATCGCGCTCCGGCGGCCCACGTTCGCACCGCCGGAGCCCGCGGGCACCGCGGCCCGTGTTGGGACGGTCTCGTTGCCCCGCGGTCTCCGCGCGGGCTCACTGAGGCCGCCTATGCGCGACACCCCGCCTCCTTCCCCACTGGCGTCGTGTTTCACACCTCACCGCCGCCGCTGGCCACCGGCCGCCAGCGACAGGCCAACCCCGCCTTCAGCGACTTTTCACGGTCGTGCGCCGCTTCGCGGCGCGCGCTGCCGCGTCCCGATGCCTGCACGCGACCCGAGCAGTCAGCCCGCGAGCGGCGCGATGATCTCGACGAGACTCGTTGCGCGATCGAACGCGCGCCACCAGCGTTAGGCAGCGACGACGCTAGAAGCGGAAGATCTTCTTCAGCGCCTTCCCGATCTTGCCCCCGAGCCCGATGATGAACGGCTCGGCCTCGGGGAGCTCGTAGTGCTCGTCGCACACCTCGGTGGGCTCCGTGCCGGGCTTGAACCACTCGCGCGTCGTGAACGGACACCAGTCGCCCGCGAGCAATCCCGTCTCCGCGTCGATCAGACGCGGTACCATTCCCGCCGGCGGAATCCATTCCGTATCCGCGGCGCGGTCGCGCCATCCCTCGCGGTAGAACTCCGCCCAGGCCGGCGCAGCGAGACGGCCGCCGCTCGCGTCGCCCGTGATGCTGTGCGGCGTGTCGTATCCGAACCAGAAGCCGGCAACGAGCGACTTCGTGTAGCCGACGAACCAGACATCGGCGCCGTTGTTCGTCGTTCCCGTCTTCCCCGCGACGGACTGCGTCACCCCATAGGCGCGAATCGCCGTGCCCGTGCCGCGGTCCACCACCGCGCGCATCATCGACGTCATCTGGAACGCATCGCGCGGGTCCATCACCGCGACCGGCGTGACCGTCTCGTTCGCCCACAGCACGCTGCCGTCGGCGCGCTCGATGCGCCTAACGAGCCGCGGCCGCACGCGCAACCCGCCGTTCGCGAACGGAGCGTAGGCCGTCACCAGCTCGACCGGCGTCACCTCGAGCGCACCGAGCGCGATCGCCGGCACCGGCGACAGCGGGCTCGTGATCCCGTTCCGATGCGCCGCCTGAATGACGCGCTGCTCGCCCACGGCACGGCTCACGCGAACCGCGGCCGCGTTCGACGACTTCATCAGCGCCCGCCGCATCGTCACGCGTCCGAGATACTCGCCGCCGTAGTTTGCCGGGGTCCAGATCCGACCATCCTGCTCGACCTCCACCGGTTCATCGTCGACCATCGACGCCGGCGTGAACCCCGCGGCGAGCGCCGCCGCATAGACGAACGGCTTGAACGCGCTGCCCGGTTGTCGGTGCGCCGACAGGGCACGATTGAAGCTGCCCCGCTCGTACTGACGCCCGCCAACGATCGCACGGACATCACCGTTGCGCGGATCGATCGCGACCATCGCGCCTTCGACCGTGCCACCGTTGCGGCCGCTCCAGTATCGGGCTTCCTGCTGAATCGCCGCCGCGCGACGCCGAACGGCCTTGTCGGCCGCCCGCTGCGCGAACAGGTCGAGCGTCGTGTACACGACATAATCCGTCGCCGCCTCGGGCTCGTTGAGCGCGCGCACCGTGGAGTCGACGAACGCACGCACGGCATCCAGCGCATACGAGTCGTCCGCCTGCGGCGGTCGCCATTCCTTCGCGGCGATGCGCAGCGGCTCCGCACGCGCCGCGACGACGCCAATGTCGTCGAGATACCCTTCGCGACGCATCAGCCCGAGCACGAGATCGCGACGCGCCAGCGCACGCTTCCGGTTGTTGCGTGGCGTGTACGCCGACGGCCCCTTGGGCAACGCGGCGAGCATCGCACCTTCGGCGATCGTGACGTTCTCGACGCTCTTGCCGAAGAGGTCACGGCTCGCGGCCTCGACGCCGTACACGCCGTTGCCGAGGTAGATCACGTTCAGATAGAGCGCGAGGATCTGGTCCTTCGTCAGACTCGTCTCGATGAGTCGCGACAGGCGCAGCTCCATCAGCTTGCGCCGCAGCGTGCGCGACCCGACGAAGTGCTCGGCGATGAACGTGTTCCGCGCGACCTGCATGGTGATCGTGCTGAACCCTTCACGGACGCCGAGCGCGCCGACATTGCGGAGTCCGGCACGAATGAACCCGCGCCAGTCGAGCCCGTTGTGGTCGTAGAAGCGCCGATCCTCCGTGGCGAGGAACGCCTCACGCACGTGCCGCGGCACCTTCTCGATCGGCACGTTGACGCGGCGGATTACCGTGAGGCGCCCCATCGGCCTGCCCTGACGGTCGAAGATTCGGCCGCCTTCAGGGGGCCGGAACGCGCGGATCTCGCCTCGCGTCGGGCAGCCGTTGAATCCGCACGTGGCCAGCCACGCGTTCAGCGCCCCAACGCCCACGATCGCGAGAAACAGCGCCGTGAGCCATGGCCACTGCGAACGAAGCCAACGGCGGGCTGGTAGCGCAGGATCGCGTCGCGCACGAGCCACGAGCACGCGCCAGCGATCCCGCATGAATGTCGAAAGAGACAAGGGCCTGATCAGTGAGACGTCAGTCATATGACACCCCGGGCCTTCTGCAAAGTTTCGACCGAATCGGCGTCCCGGATGTCATGTCGTGGCGAGCATTTCGGTGTACGATGCACCAGCACCGGCAGGCGGCGCCAACGGCAGTGCCTTCTGCTGTTGCGCCCCATTAGTGTTGTCGTCCTCCGATCGACTGCCTCCTCGAACGATCTCCACGAGCAAAACCACAGGTATTCGATGTCCGCGCGGTTCGTCGTGTTCGGGTACGTCTTCGCATCGGTGGCTGCCGCTGCCGCTGCGTGTTCTCCGTCCGACTCTCGTACCATCAAGGCCGTTGCGGGTGATGTCGTGGCGAAGCCACCGGCACCCGCGGCAACGGCAGGCGGAGGCTTGCCGACCACCGATCCCGCGAGCAACGGCTCGAGCCCGTCCACGACCGCGCTCGCGGCGAACGAGCTCGGGCGCATTCCGGTGTTCGAGTACCACCTGATCGGCGCGAAGAACGGCGTCTACGAGCGAACCATCGACGGGCTCCGTCGCGACCTCGAAGTGTTGTATCAGCGCGGCTATCGGCCGGTCTCGATGGCGGAGGTCCTCGACAAGAAGATCGATCTGCCAGCCGGTCAGTCGCCTGCCGTGCTCGTGTTCGATGATGCGTCGCCCTCGCAGTTCCGATACATCGAAAAGAACGGACAGCTCGAGATCGACCCGACGTCGGCGGTCGGAGTTCTGACCGCGTTCAACAAGGCGCACCCCGATTGGCGGAACCGCGCGGTGTTCTGCATGCTGCCCGCGGCGCAGGCCGGACGCTCGTTCTTCGGCGACAAGAACATCGAAGGCCAGAAGACCGAGTGGCGCTACAAGAAAGTGAAATTCCTCGCCGACCAGGGCTTCGAGCTCTGCAACCACACGCTGTATCACGCGCGGCTCGATCGCGCGGGCGCGAAAGTCGAGGAGTACATCGCGCGTGGCGACATGGCGATCGACTCCGTGATCCCGGGCTACAAGGTGCGGACCTTCGCGCTCCCGCTCGGCATGTGGCCGCAGAACCGCGCGCTCGCGAAGAAGGGTTCGTGGCGTGACGCGAAGGGCCGCGTCGTGAGCTACGACTACGACGCGATCCTCGAAGTCGCCGGCGGGCCGGCGCGCAGCCCGTTCGATCCGCAGTTCAACCCGCTGTCGATTCCGCGCGTGCAGGTCATCGGAGACTCCGCGGTGACACGGACGCTGAACGGCCTCGAGAAGCACGGTCAGCGCTATGTCTCCGACGGCGACGCGAAGACGGTCGCCCGACCGACCGCCACGACAGCGGCGAAGAACTAGCGCGCGCTAGAGCTTCCAGCCGCGGAGGGCGCCGAGCGCACCTTGCAGTGCGCTGCGCTGTGCGTCGCTCTGGGCAGTCGTGAGCAGCTGCTCGTACGTCTCGATCGCCAGGTCGAGCGCTTCCATGTCGTGCTCGGCGCCAGCGAGTGAGGCGGCGTTGTCGGCGAGCGCGGCACGTGCGAGGTCGTCTCCGGGAAATCGAGCGACGACCTGCTGCCATCGCGCCAGGCGCTGGCGGGGATCCGACTCCGACAGTGCCCACAGATGCCAGGCACCGCGATTGGTCGCGTCCGCGGCGATTGCGCGGTTCGCCAGATCGCCGACAACATCAGGGCCGCGCCCCGAGAGCCAGTACGCGTTTCCGAGAATCACCAGTGCGCGCGCGTTCGTCGGCTGATCCGCGACGATGCGCTCGTAGACGGGCGCAGCGACTTCGGGAATGCTGCGGAAGGGTTCGACCGCTGCAATGAGGGCGTCGGGCGTGGCCGATCCGGCGATGTCGTGCAGGCGGGCGCGCAGGTGTGCCGGATTCCCCGAGGCTTGGTATTCGTCGACGGCCGCAGCAACTTCGGCGCGGAGGTCGGAGGTGGGCGAACGCATGGCGGAAAAACTAGCGCACCCCGACACGACTCGGGGCGCGTGGAACGAGAGTGATCGCGAATGACGCAACGAGACGAACGGGAGTTGACGCTGGCCTGCGTCGGCGACCAGTCGGCGGCGGCCGCCACGCTCCACGAATCGCTGGCGGTGCTGTTCCCGTCTGCCACCATCGTGCGCGTGGATACGGCAGTCGAGCGCGTCATCCCCCAGCCCGTGGACTGTGCCGTCATCGACGCTACGGTGAATGGGGCCGACGGGATCGACGTCCTTCGGATCCTTCGCGCCGGCGGCTACGGGGGCGCTGCCGTCCTGGTTCTCGACCCGGCCCGCCCATCGGCTCCGGTGGACGTAGCGAGCGCGGAGCGCCTGGGAGCGCGGCGATGCGCGCTCGGAGCCGCCGTTCTCACGCCGCTGGCTGAGGCGATAGTGGACGCGCTTCGGGCGCACGACGGCGGCGACGGGGCTGCGTCCATGGCGGCGTCCCGCGCCCTGCGTCAGACTCAGCGTCTGATTGCGGCGGGCGAGCTCGCCATGCGGCTTCAGCACTCGCTCAACAACCCCCTGGCTGCGCTCCTCGCGGAAGCTCAGCTGCTCGAGCTCGAGACCCTCCCGCCGGACCACCGCGAATCGGTCGAACGGATCATCGAGCTGCTGCGGAGGGTAATAGACGTCGTGCGCGGACTGGACGGCGTCGGCCGGGCGTAGAATCCCTGGCAACGTAATCCACATCACACTCCCGCTGCGGCCGACCTTCTTGCGCGAATCGCTTCAAGCTGCGATACTCGTAGCCGAAGCCGGCGCACTACTTACGTGGCGCGGCCGGTGAGCGGCGGTTGCTGGCGGGGTCTTGCAGGGCTTGGGACTTGCGTTGGTAAATCCGCGCGCAGAGGAGGAAGGGTCGCCTGGCCGCGTGTGTAGTCCGCGCTCGTCGGCGACAGCAGCGTTCGTGCGACGCTCGCACGACCGGATCCCGTCTCTCAGGCAGCCGTCCGAACCGCACCCCACGTGCATCATTCGTGGCCCTCAAGGGCTCGCGTGCCGTTACGTGCGACCGATTACCACAGGAGCACCGCGAGGCAGCACCGGCATTGAGCTGGTGTGCCATCGTGAGCACACACCCCCCATAACGAACATCGTTGCATGACCGAACGTCGACGCCCTCATCGTCGCGGCCGCGGGCCGCGCTCGTACGGCCGTACGCCCGCTGACAACGCAGGCGAGCCGAACCCGTACCTCGACGGGACTCCAGAGGCGCCACCCGAGGGTGGCGATGTGACCGAATCACCGCCTCGCAGCTCCGCCCCTGTCGCGACTGAGGACGCACCAACAGCCCCGCCGCCCGCCCCATCCGACGCTCCGGCCGCCGAGTCGTCCTCCGAGCCACGGGAGCAGGAGCAGCGACCACCGCGTGAGCTCCGCGAGCAGGACCAGCGACCGCGTGAGCAGCGCGAGCACCGCCATCACCATCGGGACAACCGCGGGGATCGCGGAGACCGGAACGATCGCGGCGACCGCGGCGATCGTGGGGACCGTGGTGGAGAGAACGGAGGTCGTCCGCACGGCCAGCAGTTCAACGGCAACGGACGCCGGAATCGTCGCAATCGCGGACGGGGACGTCAGCGCGAGCACCAGCAGCAGCAGCCGCCGACGCCGGTCGTCGCAGACAGCGAGACGCTCGGGTGGTTCGACGCGTCGCGCGACGGCGGGTTCATTCGGCGCGCGGCCAACAGCTACCTCGCTGAAGCAGGCGATGCATACGTGTCTCCCAATCTCGTGCGCCAGTATGGCCTGCGCCGAGGCGACGTGATCGCCGCAACCACGGGACGCGATCATCGCGGCCGCAGCGCCGTCGTCGAGATCCTCAAGATCAACGACCAGGACCCGGCATCGCTTACTCGCCGCCCCGACTTCGGCTCGCTCACCGCGACGTACCCCGAGCGCAAGCTGTTCCTCGAGACGGGACGTCCCGCCAAGGGCGGTCCGGAGCTGACCCGCCGCGCCATCGACCTGATCGC
>Ga0075430_100001877_pt1 | contig 17200 bp, 9 predicted proteins | sample RhiMetdeltSRZDD4_FD_75294 | JGI IMG/M metagenome (GOLD analysis project Ga0075430, IMG submission 75294) | Populus rhizosphere microbial communities from Tennessee, USA - Rhizosphere MetaG P. deltoides SRZDD4 | ecosystem: Host-associated > Plants > Roots > Rhizosphere > Soil | place: USA... | reverse complement strand
AGGGCGGCCTGAATCTCTCGACCGGCGCGAATGCCGCCTTCACCGCGATGAATAGCGGTAACCTGGTCATCAATCAGGACCCTGGCGTCGTCAATACGCTGACCACAACGACCGGAATAGCACTGCAGATCGCGAACACCACGATCGGATCCGAGGGTGTGACGTTCCGCAGCATCTCGTCGAACGGTGCGGCTAACGGCATCGTGCTGACGAATACTGGCGCTCTTGGCGGCCTGACTGTCACGGGTAATACGACTGCCGGTTCCGGCGGCACTATCGAGAGCTCGACGAACGCAGGCATTGCCCTAACCAGCACGGGGTCGGTCGCGATCAGCCTTATGAACGTCCAGAACGGTCTGGACGATGGTATTCGCGGCGCCAACGTGGCTGGATTCAGCTTGACGGGCGTGAATGTCACCTCGAATGGCAATGCTCTTGGCCACTCCGGCATCGAACTCACGGAGCTCACCGGCACCGCAAGCATGACCAACACGGTCGTGACTGGCTCGGCCAACCACAACGTCCATGTTGCCAACACGTCCGGCACCCTGACGTCGTTCAACGTGACCGGCAGCACGTTCGGGACGACCAACGCCATCATCGGAGGCGATGGATTCCTGGTCGAGAACAACGGTACCGGCGCGATGACCGTCAGTATTTCCGGCAGCACGTTCGTCGATAACAGGGGAAACCATTTCCACGCCACAACCGACGCGACGGCTACCGGTTCGCTCAACGTCACGCTCAACAACAACACCCTGAGCACAACAGCCGCGAACGATCCGAACGTGATTGGCGGCGGCATCAGGATCGCCCCGAGTGGCTCGGCCGACGTGACGTTCACGATCACCAACAACAACATTCAGCAGGCGTTCGACCATGCCATCAACGTAAATCAGGGTGCCGCGTCCACCGCAGCAGCGTCGCTCGCTGGCACGATCTCGACAAACGTTATCGGTGCGCCGGCCGACGTCGACTCCGGCTCCGAGAGCGGTACGGGCATCAACGCAACCAGCGGCGGCGCAGGAGCAACGACGATCGCGATTACGAACAATCAGGTCTACCAGTATGGAAACCCGTATGGGATCCATGTCGATAACCAAGGCAGCTCCACGATGAACGCGACCGTGACTGGCAACACAGTCGCAAACCCGGGCACGTTCGCCATCAACGGGATCCACGTCAACGCGGGAGCAGTGGCGGGCGACAGCGGGTTCTTGTGCGTTGCCGTGAGCGGGAACACAGCTGCCGGCTCCGGACCCGACGTGAACACGGACATTCGGCTGCGGCAGCGGTTCAATACAACTATCCAGCTGCCAGGCTACGCGGGAGCCAACTCAGACACCACGGCAGTCAACGTCTTCGTGGCCGGCAACAACGCCGGGACCGACGTCAACTCGGTGCACAACGTGGGCGGAGGCGGCGGCGGGTTTGTCGGCGGCGCGGGCTGTATAACGCCGTAAGCGTGCGAGTCCGACGTCGACCTAGCGATGCACGATGCACGGGCGGTGGCATGAGCCACCGCCCGTCTTTTGTGCCGTTTTATGTATGGCCCGGCTTCGGTTCTGCTAAACTCTACTGTAGGTCCTACCCCAGCCTCGGTTCCCGCCAGCGGCTTCGAAATCTCTTCACACTTCTTCACTCGCTATGACACGTGTCATTCTCCGACGCTTCTGCGCGATCGTCGCGCTCGGCCTTCTGCCAACCACCGTTAGCGCGCAGCTGGTCACTGGGCCGGGCGCGGGATTCGCGCCTGAGGTTCGCGTGATCGACCCAAGTGGGTCGGAGCGGACGTTCACAGCCTACGACCCGATGTTCCTCGGCGGAGTCCGCGTGGCCCTGGGCGATGTCAACGGTGACGGCGTCCGCGACATCATTACGGCCCCCGGCCCCGGCGGTGGTCCGCACGTGCGTGTCTGGGACGGTGTGACGCTCACCGAGATATTCGGGTTCCTTGCGTACGATCCCAACTTCGCCGGCGGCGTGTGGGTCGCGGCGGGCGACATCGACGGCGACGGCCACGCCGACATCGTCACCGGTGCCGGCGAGGGCGGCGGGCCGCACGTGCGCATCTGGAGCGGGGCGACCTTCGCGGAGATCGGCGGCTTCATGGCCTACACTCCCGCGTTCGGCGGAGGTGTCAGAGTTGCCACCGGCGACGTCGACGGTGATGGACACGAAGACATCATCACCGCAGCAGGTCCTGGCGGAGGCCCGCACGTCCGCGTGTGGAGCGGCGCCGACTTGAGCGAGCTGGCAGGCTTCTTTGCCTACGACCCGGCGTTTGGGGGCGGCGTCTACGTCGCAGCCGGCGACGTGAACGGCGACGGACTTGCCGATATCGTCACGGGGCCGGGCCCCGGCGGCGGCCCGCACGTCCGCATCTGGAACGGCGCGACGCTCGCGGAAATCGGCGGCTTCTTTGCCTTCGATATCACGTTCGGCGGCGGCGTGACGGTCGGCCTGGTCGACCTCACGACCGACGGGCGTGTCGATGTCGTCGCCGGCACCGGCCCGGGAGGCGCACCAGTCGTGGCGGTGTGGAATGGCACCGACTTGTCGTTCATCGGCGCGATGCTCGTGTATCCCTCGACCTTCACCGGCGGCGTCTTCGTCGGCTCGGTCGGCAGCGCGGATGCGTTGCAATTCACGAGCGCGACGGCGACCTCGTTCACGACTGGAGCTGCCAGCACGTTCTCGATCACAACAGTCGGTGGAGGGTCAGTCCCCGCGTTAACCGTCACGGGTTCGTTACCTTCAGGAGTCACGTTCACCGACAACGGCGACCGGACGGCGACGCTCGCAGGCACGCCAGGCGCAAGCGCGGGCGGCACGTACAACTTGACGTTCAGCGCCGACAACGGAACGACACCGGCCGTCACGCAGGACTTTACGCTGACAGTGAATCAGGCGCCGGCCATCACGAGCGCGGCCTCGACGACGTTCAATGTGGGAGCGGCGGGCACCTTCACCGTTACCACGACCGGATTCCCGACGCCGACGATCAGTTCAACAGTGGGCCTGCCTTCGGGTGTAACGCTAACCGACAACGGCGATGGCACGGCGACGCTGGCGGGAACGCCGGCCGCGGGCACGGCCGGTACCTATCCGATCACGATCACGGCGATGAACGGGACCGGCGCGGTGGCGGTGCAAAGCTTCACGTTTACGGTGCATCAAAGCATCGCGTTCACCAGCGCAACGTCGACGACGTTCCAGGCAGGGACCGCCGGAACGTTCAGCATCACCGCCGTTGCGTCGCCAGCAGTCAATGCGATCGTGCTCGGCGGCACGTTGCCGGCGGGCGTGACGTTTGTCGACCACGGCAATGGCACGGCAACGGTTTCCGGCACACCGGCGGCTGGTACGGGCGGTTCGTTCGCGCTGACGTTTACCGCCACGAACGGCGTCCACACGCCCGTGGTGCAGAGCTTCACGCTGGACGTCACCGAAGTCCCAGTCATCACGAGCGCATCGAGCGCGACGTTCACGATCGGCACGCCCGGCTCATTTGCGGTGACGGCGTCCGGCGTCCCGGCGCCGACCCTGTCGATCGGTGGCACGCTACCTGCCGGCGTGACGTTCGTCGACAACGGCAGCGGCACCGGCACGCTGAGTGGAGCGCCGACGGCTGGCACCGGCGGTGCCTATGCGCTGACGCTCACGGCCAGCAACGGGACTCCGCCGGATGCTCTGCAGAACTTCACGCTCAACGTGGTGTGTCCCGCGATTACGGTCACGCCGGGGACACTGTCGGAAGGGCTGTATCAGATCGCGTACTCTGCGGTCGACTTCAACCAGACGGGAAGTACCGGCTCGAGTTTCACGTGGAGCGCGACGGGCTTGCCCTCGGGCCTCGTCATCGACGTGGCCACCGGCATCGTGTCGGGGACGCCGACCAACACAGTGCTCAACGCCGCTGTTGTCGTGACGGTGACCGACAACTTCGGGTGCCAGGGAAGCGTCAACACGACACTGACCGTCCGTCCAACGACTGATAACGAAAGCTACACCGGCGGCGTCGGCAACACGCAGTTCATCGTCGGCGTCACAGGCATCGCCACGCCGCACGTCTTCGTGAACGACAACGTCAAGACCGGCGACAACGGTCCGGGCACGCTGTCGGTGGCGTTCGACGCGCCGGCGAGCGGCGCTGTGCTCGAGGGCGCCACTGACGGCACGTTCATCTACACGCCGAACGTCGCGTTCGAAGGGCCGACCGATACGTTCACGTATACGCTGACCGACGGCAACGGCGTCACCAATGCCGGCACGGTCACGATCAACCTGAGCGGGATGGTCTGGTACGTGGACAACAGCGGCGCGAACGGCAACGGTCAGTCGCATGCGCCGTTCAACGCGCTCAACAACGCGGAGGCACCGTCCGGTCCGGGATCGTTCATCTACGTGCACACGGGCACAGGAACGACGCCCGGCAATCTGACGATGAATACGAACCAGACGCTGCACGGGCAAGGCACCACTTTCATCTTGAACGGCCTGACGATCCCGAGCGGCGTGCGGCCGACGCTCAACGGCACGGTAACGCTCGCGGACAGCGACGCAGTGAGGGCGGTCAACTTCGCGCCCGCTGGCATCCCGGCGATGACGGCATCGGGGGTGACGCAGCCGATCTCGATCGATCGCGTGGGTGTGACCGGTGGCACGAACGCGTTGAGCCTGAGCAACGTGAGCGGCACGGTGACCGTGAGCAACGCGACATTCACCGACACGACCGGAGCTGAAGTACTGATCAACGGGGGCAGCGGCAACGTCGACGTCGGCGCGACGATCAGCAGCAACGCGGGCCGGTCGATCGACATCCAGAACCTGACCGGCGGCACCCTCACCTTCCACGGGTCGATCACTGACACCGGCACCGGCATCTTCCTGAATGCGAACACCGGGTCGACGATCACCTTCTTAGGCGGGCTGACGCTCACGACCGGCGCCAATCCGGCCTTCACCGCCACCGGCGGCGGTACGGTGCAGGTCTGCGATGAGGCACCGTGCAGTCCCGCTCTGACTGGCGCACTGATCAACACGATCACGACGACGACCGGCACGGCACTGAACGTCGCCAATACGACCATCGGCGCGAACGGGCTGACGTTCCGGAGCATCTCGAGCAACGGTGCGACCACCGGGATCGTGCTGAACAATACGGGCACATTCGGCCTGACCGTCACCGGCACAGGCACCGCCGGAACGGGGGGGACGATCCAGAACGCAACCTCCAGGGGCGCGGAGTTTACGTCGGCGGACAACATCTCGCTGAGTTTCATGAACTTCACGAACAACGGCACGGCGGGACTCGGTGCGCTCAACTCACTCTGTGCCGATGCGCTGAACCAGTCCACAACCTCAATCGCGACGGTGCAGAGCCTGAATTGTCAGGCAAACATCTACCTGCAATCGGCGACGACGGTGACGCTGAATACGGTGAACGCGACGCTCTCGAACTCGTTCGGTATCTTCGGCAACAACGTCAGCGGTCTCACGCTAACCAATGTGCAGGCGACATCGAACGGCGACGAGGTGCTCGAGGACGGCGTGCAGCTCGTGAATCAGGTAGGGACCGTGACGGTCACGGGAGGCATTTACAGGGACAACGCCTCGCGATCATTCGAGATCCAGAACAACAGCGGCGCCGCCGCCACGCTGAACATTACCGGCGCGACGTTCGGCAATACGACCAGCCCGACCGGAGCGACCACGCCGTCCACGGCAACAGCCAGCGACACGATTCTGGTTGCGACGAACGGCACCAACAGTGCCTCGTTGACGACGATCATCACCGGGTCGACGTTTGCCAACATTTTCGGACGCGCTTTCAATTCGAACACCGAAGGCAACACCTCGCAGAACGTAACGTTCGGCCAGGCCGGCGCGGGCAATGGAAACACCGTCTCGAACGTCAGTTACGCCACCGACATCAACGGCACGACGAGCGGCACGGTGACCTACAACATCGTCAACAACATCGTCACCAATACCCCGGGCGTGGTGACGAGCGGCGCGCGAACGCCAATCATCGCCCGCAAGGGTTTGGGAGCCACCGGGACGTGGACGGGCTTGATCAGCGGCAACACGATCGGAACGGCCGGCGTGGCGCAATCGGGCTGCGACACGATTACGTGCGGTGGGATCTCGGCCGACAATGCAGCGACGGCCGGCACGCACGACATCACGATCACGAACAACGTGATCCGTCGTGTCAACGGGCACGGGATCTTCGTCGGCAACAACCCGGGCACGACGACGACAGGGATCGTGCGGGCGCGAATCGAAGGCAACGTGCTCGCGCAGCCCGATGACGGAACAAACGGCGCGGCTGGCAACCAGGGGTCCGGGGTCTTCGTAACCTCGACGGGCGCCGGCGCAGTCCTGAACGTCAAAGCCGGCGGATCGATCGCGGCTCAGCAGAACAATGTGACCGGCAACTGGGGCACGCAGAGCGGCGGGACGATTCGCGGCGTCCGCTTCTCGCGAGGGGCAAACACGACGTTCTGTGTCTCGGGCCATTCCGGCCCGTTCAACGCGAACTCTGTTGGGAATTTCATCACGTCGCAAAATGCTGGCAATGCGGGCTCAGCCATGCAGTCGACAGCCGATGCGCCGGCCACGTTCACCGGGCCGACCTGTCAGGTGCCGTAGGAGGAACACCCCCCGTGAGTACCCGCGTCCGTGGCTTGACGATGTAGCTGCATGTAGCTACATTGCTAATATGAAGTCCATCGGCGTTCGGGAACTGAAGAATCGTTTGAGTGAAATCGTCCGCGCGGTCAGGGCAGGCGAGCACGTGCTCGTGACCGACCGCGGCACCGTGGTCGCCGAACTGGTGCCGCCGGGGCGGTCACGGATCGACCCGAACCTTCCCCCCGGCTTGGCCCGCCTGGCCGACCGCGGGGTGGCGAGGCTTGGTGCACCCAACGATCCCGCGCTCTATAAGGGTCTGCCGCCGCTTCGCCGCAAGCCGGCCTCGGTTGCTCGGCTGCTGGACGAGGAGCGCGGATCGCGGTGAAGCTGTACGCCGAATCGAGTGCGCCTCTCGCGTGGCTCCTGGAACACGAGCACGGAAACCTCGTCCGCGACGCGCTCGCCCGGGCCGAACTGGTCATCGCCTCGGATCTGACGCTCATCGAGTGCGACCGAGTGCTGATTCGAGCCGTCGCCCTCGACGAACTCCAAGAGTCGGACGCGATCGACCGACAGGCCCGACTGAACGCCGTCGCCGAGCGCTGGACGCTGCTGAGTCTCGACGAAGAGATTATTGAACGCGCGCGCCGGCCGTTCCCGGTGGAACCGGTGCGTACCCTGGACGCCATCCATCTGTCCAGCGCTCTAACGGCTCGAAAGGCGGTCCCGGAGATCGCGTTGCTGACCCTTGATGCCCGCATTCGTCAGGCCGCCGGTCGCCTGGGGTTCACGCTCGTGCCGGCCGACGCAGAGTTTGTGGTCTGACGCTTCCAGCTGCCTCGAGTCCGAGCTACCAGATCACGCGAACGGCACCTGACGTGCGAATCGTCTCGTCGCGCGTGAGGAGTGGCAGCGCGAGCGTGCGCGCCGCCGCAACAATCAACGCGTCGAACGGATCACGGGTAAAGCGCAGTTCGTCGGCAAGATAGACCTGCTCCGGCGTCTGGTCGAGTGGGTGGTACGCCGGGTTGCTGAACAGATCCTCGAAGAAGCCCTGAACCGATCGACGCAGGTTGATGCGACTGGCGCGCGCAAGAAGACTCACTTCCCAAATCACCGCCATCGGTACGTAGACGAGCGCCTGCTGCCGCTCGCAGGCCTCGAAGTGCTCCGCCGCGCGGCGCCCCAGCGCTTTGCTGGCGTTCGCGTGAAACAGCAGGGCGTGCGTATCGGAGACCGCCGCCTGAAGATCAGCCACGGCGCCGTGACCGCTTCAACGGTTTTGCGGGTCCGTACGGCGCGCGTGTTTCGGAGACGCGAAGGGGCTGCGCCAGCGACGCCGCGAACAGATCGCGGATTGCGTCATCCGCACGATCCAGCCGTGGATCGTCCGCGGCGATATCGATGGTGCCGACGACGCTCCGCACCACGGCCGGTACGCCAAGCCGGCCCGCCCGTGCCGCGGTGATGAGATCATCTACCGCCGCACTGAGATTGCCGCGTCCATAGGCCCGCCCTTTCAGCCACAACACGTTGGCCTCATCGAGCGTGAGCGACACGGCTTTCTTTCCCATAATGATATTATATCATGCTTATATCGTATCGCGAGGCTTCCAGCTGCCAGCTTCCAGCTAGATCACACTGACCTCCGGCGGCGCTTGAGAGGTGAAAGCTGGAAGCGGAGGCTGACGACTAGACCGCCGAAAACCGCGACAGGAGCCAGATGAGGAACACGATCGGGACAAGGGCAAACAGGAACACGAGACCGATGCAGATGCTGACGAACAGGTAGTCTCCCGCCGTCGGCTTCACACCAGGACGGACGTAGCGCTCGAGCAGCGCGACGTTGCGAAGATCCGCCTTCCAGAAGACGTCCCCAACATCGCCCGCGAGCGGCACGAGACCGAGGAGCATGTCGATTCCCGCGTTCAGGACCATCCGCGCCAGAACGATAGGCGGCACGCGAGTTTTGAGTCCCGTCGCCAGCACGGACACGGTGAAGATCGGCGCAATGAGGTCGCCAAGACCGGGAACGAGGCCGATGATTGCGTCGAGGCCGAACCGGATATTGGTGCCGGGGACGCGGAAGTAGCTGTCGAGCAGAACCGCCCAGCGGCGCAGGAGTTCGAGGTCGGTCGGCTGCGGAGTACGCACCACTGAATCGTAATCCGAAAGCGAACCGACCCCTGAGCCCTGCATCGTGAGCCTTGAGCCCGCGCTCTAGCGGCTAGTCGCCTTCTCGAGCGCGTGCACGCGATCGTGCGCGTCGTGAACCTTCATCGACTGTTCGCGAACGAGCGCCAGCGTCTGTGGCGGTAGCGGCAGACGGAGCGCTTCCTCGTACATCTTCTTCGCCGAATCCTCACCGCGCTCCGCTTCCGCAATGATGCTCGCGTCGTCGTTGCCGCTCACCGCGGACTTGATGTTGATCCAGCCGCGGTGCGCGGCCCCAGCCATACTGCCCGACTTCTCCGGATCGCCGCCAAGGCGTCGAACCTCGCTTTGTAGCTGACGCGTCATCTCGCCGCGCTGCCTGGAGTACTGCTGAAACAGGGACTTCAGATTCGGGTCCTTCACTGCCTCAGCCGCCGTCCTGAATCCCTGCTCGCCATCTTTGAGGGTTTCGATCAACCCGTTCAAGGTCGAAGTGGTTTTTTCAGTATCCATCGTTACCCAGCTCCTTTCTCGTCATCCAGAAAGAGCAAACGCGGGGCCAGCTCGACCTGAGCAGAAAAAACCGCACGTGTAGAATTACTTGTGCCAAAGAGCAGTTTGCGCGTCTGGCCGGGTTCACCTCACCCGTTGGGCGCAACGTGGGACGGCGTCGGCGTGAACTTCGCGATCTTTTCCGAGTACGCCAGGCGTGTCGAGCTGTGCCTTTTCGATTCGTTTGACGCTGAAGTGGAATCGGTGACGATTCCTCTGCCGGAACAGACCGACATGGTCTGGCACGGCTACTTGCCGGACGTGCATCCCGGTCAGCTTTACGCGTACCGCGTTCACGGTCCGTATGCGCCCGAGCACGGCCATCGCTTCAACCCGCGCAAGCTGGTGATGGATCCCTACGCGAAAGCGATCGGCCGCGCCACACGCTGGAACGAAGCGTTGTTTGGCTTCCGGATCGGCTCTCCTGACACCGCGCCCGACGATCGGGACAGCGCTCCGTACGCGCCGCTCGCCGCCGTAGTTGACGATGCGTTTACGTGGGGAAACGACGCGCCGCTGCGAACGCCGTGGCACGAGACGCTCATCTACGAATTGCACGTGAAGGGCTTCACGCAGCTGCACCCCCAGGTGCCAGAGTCGCTGCGTGGAACCTATCTCGGACTCGCGTCGGAACCGGCGATTCGCCACTTGACGTCGTTGGGCGTAACGGCCGTCGAACTGATGCCCGTGCACTATCACACCGATGAGTGGCATCTCGTGCAGCGCGGCTTGAACAACTACTGGGGCTATAACACGCTGTCGTACTTCGCGCCAGACGTCCGCTTTGCCGTGTCGCCGCTGCCGCTCGAGACGGTGCGTGAGTTCAAGGTGATGGTGCGTGCGCTCCATGCCGCCGGTCTCGAAGTCATTCTCGACGTCGTCTACAACCACACGGCGGAAGGCAATCATCTCGGCCCAACGCTGTCGCTGCGCGGCATCGACAACGCGTCCTACTATCGGCTGGTGCCGGAGGATCGTCGCTACTATCAGGATTTTACCGGGACCGGCAACACGCTGAACGTGCGCAGCCCGCGCGTGCTGCAGCTGATCATGGACAGTCTTCGCTACTGGGTCCTCGAGATGCACGTGGATGGGTTTCGCTTCGACCTTGCCAGCGCGCTGGCGCGCGAGCTGCACGCGGTCGACAGGCTCGGCGCCTTCTTCGACATCATTCACCAGGATCCGGTGTTGTCGCAGGTGAAGCTCATCGCCGAGCCCTGGGATCTTGGCGAGGGCGGCTATCAGGTCGGCAACTTTCCACCCAAATGGACGGAGTGGAACGGCAAGTACCGCGACTCGGTGCGGCGTTTCTGGCGCGGCGACAGAGGCTCCGTGTCGGAGCTGGCCACCAGGTTGGCGGGGAGCAGCGATTTGTACGAGCAGAGCGGCCGGCGCCCGTACGCGAGCATCAACTTCGTGACCGCGCACGACGGCTTTACGCTCACCGATCTGGTCAGCTACAACCACAAACACAACGAGGCCAATCTCGAGAACAATCAAGACGGCGAGAATCACAATTTGAGCTGGAATTCAGGCGTCGAAGGGCCCACCGACGACCGCAGGATCCTCGACCTGCGCGATCGGCAGCGCCGCAATCTGATGGCGACGCTGATGCTGTCGGTCGGCGTGCCAATGATCAGCGGCGGCGACGAGATCGGACGCACGCAGCAAGGTAACAACAACGCGTACTCCCAGGACAACGAGATCAGCTGGACGAACTGGAACCTCAAGCCAGCCGATCGCGACTTCCTGCTGTTTGTAAAGCGGCTGATCAAGATCCGCAAGGAGAATCCCGTTCTGCGGCGGCGGAAATTTCTGCAGGGCCGGCGAATCCGCGGCGCCGGCGTGCTCGATATTGCCTGGCTCGATCCGTCCGGCCGCGAGATGACGGACGAGACGTGGGCCTCTCCGGACGTGCGGTGTCTCGGCGTCCGCTTGAACGGCGATGCGATCGACGAGCTCGACGAGCATGGCGAGCGGGTCGTTGGCGCAACGATCGCGATGTTGATTAACGGCGGGCCTGACGCGATCCCCTTCGTGCTGCCGCCGGTGGCAGCCGACGAACGGTGGGAGACAATGACCGACACTGCCGATCCATGGCAGCTGCCGCGACGGCTCCGCGGCGGCGAACGCTACCACCTCCAGAGCCGTTCGGTCGCGGTGCTCAGACTCGAAGGGATCAAGGACCCAAAGTCGCGCGAGGCAGAATGGGGCCCGGCTGGGGTTGTGAGTTAGCTAGCAGCTATCAGCTCTCAGGTGTCAGGAAAAGCCTTCAGATCTGGGTCGATCGGCTATGTGCTGTATGGTTTATCTGACAGCTGAGAGCTGAAAGCTGCTAGCTAACTCGAGCATTCATGTACGTTCCTGCCAGCACCTATAGACTTCAACTCCAGCCTGGCTTCCCGTTCGCGGCTGCGGAGGCGGTCGCGGGCTATCTCGAGCGTCTTGGGATCGGTGCCGTCTACACGTCGCCCTACTTCGCCGCCATGCCAGGCAGCACTCACGGCTACGACGTCTGCGATCACAACACGATCAATCCCGAGCTTGGTGGAGCGGAGGCCCATGCCGCCTTCATCAACTGCCTCGCCTCGCTCGGGCTGGGACATATCGTCGATTTCGTTCCCAATCACATGGGCGTCGGCACGGTCGCCAACGTGTGGTGGCGCGACATGCTCGAGAACGGACCTGCCTCGCCAGCGGCGCGGTTCTTCGATGTGGACTGGACACCGGTCAAGGCGGCACTGCACGCAAAACTGTTGCTGCCCATCCTCGGCGATCAGTATGGCCGCGTGCTCGACCGTGGCGAGCTCACGCTTGCCCTCCGCGATGGCCAGCTGGTCGTCAAGTATTTCGAACACGAGCTGCCGGTCAATCCAAGAAACGTCCCGATGGTCCTCCGCCTCGCGGTCGGGCCGATCACCGCATCGGTTGGCGCCGACAGCCCGCAGCTGCACGAATTCTTGAGCATTCTCACGTCGCTTCAGAACTTGCCGGAGAACGCCGATCAAAGCCCCGCGTTGATGTCCGAGCGGCAGCGCGAGAAAGAAGTCGCCCGCAATCGGCTGACGCGGCTCGTGAGCGAGTTCCCCGTGATTGGCGAGCACGTCGCGACCGCCGTCCATGCCGCGAATGGTGAGGCGGGACGGCCGGACAGCTTCAATCTCCTGCACGAACTGCTCGAGGCCCAGGCCTACCGGGTCTCGTATTGGCGCACGGCCTCACACGAAATCAACTATCGCCGCTTCTTCGACATCAACACGCTCGCGGGGCTTCGCGTCGAGGATCCCCACGTATTTTCCTCGACCCACCAGTTGCTGACGAAACTGGTGACGTCAGGGGCCGTGCAGGCGGTGCGGATCGATCATCCCGACGGCCTTTTTGATCCGCAACGCTATTTCACGATGCTGCAAGAGGTCGCGGGCGGCGACCTGTGGGTCGTGGCCGAGAAAGTCCTCTGGGGCCGCGAGGCGCTCCCGGAAGGATGGGCGGTCTCGGGAACGACCGGCTACAACTATCTGAACGATCTCAACGGCGTCTTCATCAACGCCGCCGAAGCGCGCCGCCTGCGCAGCGCCTACACGAAACTGACCGGCCGCACAGATCCATTTACCGACGTGATCTATGAAAGCAAGCGGCTGATCATGACGACGGCGATGGCCAGCGAGCTCAACGTGCTGGCCCACATGCTCGAGCGCATCGCGGACAGCAATCGGCGCTCGCGCGACTTCACGCTCGACAGCCTCCGCGACGCCATCGTCGAAGTCGTCGCCTGCTTCCCCGTCTACCGCACCTACGTCGACGAGAACGGCTGGACCGCCGGCGATCGTGCGGTCGTCGAGCGCGCGATCACGCGGGCCCGCCGGCGCAATCCCGCGATGGAAGCATCGCTATTCGATTTCTTCCGCGAAGTCGTGATGCCGCGTAGCCCGGAGGCGACAGAAGAACCGCGGCCGTTCGATCGCCGCGTCGGCTATCCACCGGCCGATGCCGCCGAGGCACAGGAACGGCTGCGATTCACGATGAAGTTCCAGCAGTACACCGGTCCCGTGCAGGCCAAAGGCCTCGAGGACACGGCGTTCTTTCGCTACAACCTGCTGCTGTCGCTCAACGAAGTCGGCGGCGACCCGGAGCGCGTCGGCCGATCCGTTCAGGAGTTCCACGACGCGAATCAGCGGCGGCTCGACGCATGGCCGTCCGAAATGATCACGACCGCAACGCACGACACCAAGCTCGGCGAAGACACCCGCGCACGGGTGAACGTGATCTCCGAGATTCCGGAAGCCTGGGCACGGGAGGTGGGACGGTGGATGCGCATGAACCGCGGCCACCGCACGCTCGTCGACGGCGAGCCGGCGCCGGATCGCAACGACGAGTATCGGTTTTATCAAGCCCTGATTGGCGTGTGGCCGATCGATCAGGTCCAGCTCAAGCCCGACGTCGTTGAACGGCTGCAGGCCTACATGATCAAGTCAGTGAAAGAAGCCAAGCTGCATACCAGCTGGCTGACGCCGAACGACGAATACGAAGTCGCCGTCTCGCAGTTCGTCGAGCGCGTGCTTGCCGGGCCTGGAGCGAGGAAGTTTCTGGCCGCGGTCGCGCCCGTCGCCCGGCGGATCGCGCGGGTCGGCATGATCAACGGCCTCGCGCAGACGACGCTGAAGCTGGGATCGCCTGGGGTCCCCGACATTTACCAGGGTGCCGAGGTGTGGGACTTCAGCCTGGTCGATCCGGATAACCGCCGGCCGATTGATTTCGCGGAGCGCAAGCGGCAGCTCGAGCGGGTCGAAGCGCTGATCGAACGGCGAGGCCCCGAACGAGCGTCTGGCGTCGCCCTGCTGGTCGATCAGTGGGGCGACGGCGCGATCAAGCTGCTCGTCACGACTGTGGGCCTGCGCTTGCGCCGGCAGTGGCCCGACCTCTTCCTCTCCGGCGCGTACGAGCCCCTCACAATCGAATCCGCCGTCCGCGGCGACATCGTCGCCTTCGCGCGCGTGCTCGACGATCGAGCCGTCTTGTACATCGCGCCGCGGCTGGTCGCCTCGATGGTCTACGACGATGAGCCTGTGCCGCTCGGCGGCAAGGCGTGGAAAACGTCGCGGATTCTTCTGCCGCCCAGTCTGCGTGGCAAGACCTTCCGCAACGCCCTGACCGGCTTGTCGCTGGAACCGGCGTCGTCGGCCAGCGAAGAGTGGCTCTTCGCTGGCCAAGTGTTCGAATACGCGCCGATTGCGATATTGACTGTCGACTAGTTGCGGTTTCCGCCTCTGCCGCGCTCGCCGGTTTGTTGCGTTTCGCGATTGAGCTCGATGATGTCCACGCTGTCTGCCGAGGACCCGAGGAGATGGCGGGCGAAGTAGTCGCCTCTCAACCAGTTCACATACGCTGACGCGTCGCCAAACGCGTGACGGGCGCCCGGCACGATGAACATGTCGAAGCGCTTGTTGGCCTTGATGAGTGCGTCGGCCAGCCGGTAGGTGTTGGCCGGGTGCACGTTGTTGTCGATCTCGCCGTGCACGAGCATCAGGTGACCCTTCAGGTTCTTGGCCAACTCCGAGTTCTTCTCGATGTCGTACTCGAAGGTGATCTTGCCGTCCTTCTCGATCTCGCGGATGCCGTGGTGCTTCTCGCTCCAGGTGTTGTTGTAGATGTTGTTCTCGTGGTTGCCCGACTCTGAGAATCCAACCTTGAAGAAGTCGGGATAGACCAGCAACGCGGCGGCGGTCATGAAGCCACCTCCGGAGTGGCCCCAGATCCCGACCCGGTTGATGTCGATGAACGAGTGGCGACGAGCGAGTTGTTCGATTGCGGCCTTCTTGTCGGCGAGGCCGTAGTCACGAAGGTTGCCGTAGCCGTAGTTGTGGTACCACTTCGACCGCGTCGGATGCCCGCCGCGATTGCCCACCTCGATGACGATGAACCCGAACTGCGCGAGCGAGATGTTATTGCTGCGCGGGTTGAACGTCTTCGTCACGCTCTCGGTCTGCGGCCCCGGGTAGACGTAGGCAATGATCGGGTACTTTTTCTGCGGATCGAAATCGAACGGCTTGTACATCACCCCATACAGATCGGTTACGCCATCGTCTGCCTTGACCATGAACGGTTCGGGGAACTTGAAGCCCAGTTCTTTGAGCGCGCTCAGATCTGGCGTCTCGAGCTTCAGCACCATGTTGCCCACCGTGTCGTACAACGTCGCCTCAGGTGCGGTGTCCACTCGCGACGAGTTGGCGACGAAGTAGCGATTCGACTCCGAGACCGACGCCGAATGCGAGGCATCGCCGCCGTTCAACAGCTTGATGCCGGTACCGTCGAAGCCCACGCGATAGAGGTGGGTATAGTACGGATCCTCACCCTTCTCGCGGCCGGCGGCGGTGAAGTAGATCGAGCGAGTCTTGTCGTCCACCCCTTCGACCGAAGTCGTCACGAACTCGCCTTCAGTCAGCCGGCTCTTCAGAACACCTGTTGACGCGTCGTACAGATACAAGTGACCCCAGCCATCGCGCTCCGACCAGAAGATCAAGTCCGCGCCGCCGTTCGCGAGCCGGAGCGGCTTCGATTCGATGTAAGTATTGAGCCGTTCTTCGATGATCGGCTTCACTTCACCGGACGTCGTGTCGGCGGCACACACGTCGAGCCGGTGCATGTCGCGGCTGAGACGCGTGAAGTAGATGCGATCCGCGGAATCGTGCAGCCACTCCTGCGGCCGCGGCGGCGTCTGTTGGGCCGCGGCGCCCCCACCCCCACCACCTCCGCCTCGCCCGCCTACTGCGGGCCGCTGCGGCTTGGTGGCGATGTTGACGGTCTGATCCTTGAATCGATCCGCCTTCACCTTGACCCGGCTCTTCGCCTTGACGTCGAACACGTAGATCTCTGATTGCGGCGTGTTCTCCTCGCCGGGCATCGCGTAGCGATAGGTCTCGAGCGTTGGCCGCGGGTTCGCCAGCGGGTTGATCACCCACAGGTCTTTCACCTTGCGAACGTCGCGGCGAACTAGCGAGAACTTGGCGGAGTCCCTGGACCACGCGATGTTGACCGGTGCGACCCGGGCGTTCTTCGCGTCGCCTTCCTCCCGCTGCTCCTGCTGTTGTTGATCGTCTTCTTGCTGCTGTTGCTGTTGTTGCTGCTGCTGGTCGTCCTGATTCCCGCGGCCGCCACTGCGACTCGAATACCCGTAGTACTCCTCGCCATCCGTCGTCAACTGCACTTCGACGATGGTGGATTCGTTTGGATTCTTCAGGGCCTTCGCGTAGTTCTCGGCGTCCATCATGTAAAGGTTGTGGTTGCGCGCGAAGAGCACGGTCTTGCCATCTGGTGAAAGGGATGCCCAGCGCGGCTGGCGCGTTTCGGCTTTGTAGTCCTCGAGCAGCGTGACGCGCGCGGTTGCCATGTCGTATTCGAAGTAGAGCGTCTTGTTGCGCGGTGGTGTTGCCGCGGCTCCACGGCCCCCACGTCCGGTGCCCTGCTGCGCCTGCGGATCGTCGTCTTCTTCGTTGCCGCCGCCCTTCGTCGCACCGCCCTGTTGCTCGGTCGTGATCTCGCGCGGCTTGACGGAGTTGATGTTCGCCGTCGCGGGCACCTGGAAGTTGAACTCGAAGGCGCTGTCCTTCTTGACGAAGCGAACCGTGCTGAAGGGGAGGTTCTGCGCGTCGTACGGAATACGGGTGATGGTCGTCAGCGCTGCCGCCATCTTCGCGTGATCGAAGAGCGGTACCTTGGCCTTCTTCAGGGGATCGACGAGATAAAAGCGGCGACCCGCACGTGTCTGATACGCGTACCAGAAGCGATCGCCAGTGTCGAGCCAGCGCGGCGTCACGCTCGTGTCGAAAACGAGACGCGAGACCTTCTGCGACGTCCATTG